>Ga0182030_10010041_pt1 | contig 19312 bp, 10 predicted proteins | sample 812S3MmetaG_FD_121299 | JGI IMG/M metagenome (GOLD analysis project Ga0182030, IMG submission 121299) | Permafrost microbial communities from Stordalen Mire, Sweden - 812S3M metaG (Illumina Assembly) | ecosystem: Environmental > Terrestrial > Soil > Wetlands > Permafrost | place: Sweden... | reverse complement strand
TGAACATGAACCAACTGACCATGTTATCGACGAACAAAATAGTGACGACGGCCGCGAAGAGGAACAAGGCCAGCGAAATCAGCCGGCTGATCCAAATCTTCCCGTCTGCCTTGGAGAAACGAGTCGGCATTAAATCGTTGACCACAAAACTGCCGCCCCAGTTAATGAGAAAACTGGGCGAACCGGCGAAAAACCAGCCTTGCAGAAACAGCACCACCAGCGTCAGCACATCAATGGACGGCGTAGGTGGAGTTTGGGCCAGTCCAGTCGGCCGAATCTCATGCACGCGCTGGAGAATGGCCGTCCAGCCGCCATGATGGGAAACAGCCAGCGCGAGGAAGACAGTGCAGCCGGTGATCATAATCCCGAATTGCACAACATCGGCATAGACCACGCCTAGTAATCCGCCAAAGTCAGTATTCATGGGATTGCAATTGTCTATTTGGCCACGTTATCCGGCGCAACACTGTATCGCATCCCTCAAATGGGTAGGAAAGGAAATTTCAACCTGCCTCCGCCACCCTATTGCCGCCGCGGGACGGCTCTCGCTACTCAATTGGGTAGTTTTGATTATTTCCCTTGCGCGGGATAGCGAGCGGCCCAAAATGCGATCAATGCGTGATATTCTGATGCATGGATGGCTGTTTCTTCCGGCGTTGATGCTGTTGACAGTGGAATCGAGCGCGGCGGAGCAATTCTGGAAAGCCGGGGTGGCGCGCGCGAACATTACGCCGACCAACGCCCTTTGGCAGGGTGGCTATGCCGGGCGTCTCCATTCGGCCGAAGGCAAAGCCACCGACCTATGGCTCAAGGTCCTGGCCCTCGAAGACGGGCAGGGACACCGCGCCGTGATTATCACGACCGACTTGCTGGCCATCCGGGGGCCGCTTTACCGGAACTGTCTGCCTCGGTTCAAGAAAAATTTTGGCCTGGACCCGGCGCAAGTTCTGTTGACAGCTTCCCACACCCATTGCGGACCTGTTCTACCCAACCGGCCCGGGAGCCTTTCAAATCTGGTCCCCGAACAACGGGCGATGGTGCAACAATATGCGGAGGACCTGGCAGACAAGATTGTCGAGACAACGGGCCGGGCGCTGGCCGAAATGAAACCAGCCCGCGTCGCCGCCAGCCAGGCCAGCGCGGGTTTTGGCGCCAACCGCCGCAACGATCCCGAGCCTGACCGCCCCAGGCGGCTTCAGGAGGGCGCGCTGGTGGGTCCAGTGGAACATTCCGTGCCAGTGTTGGCGGTGTCTGATCCAGACGGGAAGTTGCTGGCCGTGCTGTTTGGTTATGCCTGCCACAACACGACTCTGACCAGGGATTTTTATCAATATTGCGGCGATTACGCCGGATTCGCCCAAGCCGAACTTGAGAGGAGCCATCCCGGAATCACCGCGATGTTTTTCGCCGGATGCGCCGGCGACCAGGACCCGGTGATTCGCGGCCGTCTCGAATTGGCTGAGCGCTACGGAAACATGCTGGCCGCAGCCGTTGAAGAAAGCTTGCTGGCCACGCCCGTCACGCTGGAGCCCACGCTCAAGACTGTCATGGAAACCATCCCACTTAACCTGGGCACGGTGCCAACGGAAGCGGAGTTGGAGAAACTCAAGGACGACCATACCGCCTACAAGAGCCGGTGGGCGACGGGATTATTGGCCGATCTGAAAGCAGGGAAACCAATCGAGCGCACCTATCCTTATCCGGTGCAGGTGTGGCGATTCGGGGAGCGGCAGCTTTTGATTACATTGGGTGGCGAGCCGGTGGTGGACTATGCGTTGAAGTTCAAGCGGGAATTCGGCCCGCAAACCTGGGTGGCGGGCTACGCCAACGAAGTGATGTGTTATATCCCGTCGTTGCGCGTGCTCAACGAAGACAAGCCTCCGATCGCCTCCAAGTATTGGGGCTACGAAGGCAGCCAGGCAATGATGGTGTTGGGCCTGCCTGCCTGGCGTTGGGGTGACGACGTCGAGGACATGATCACCGCCAGCGTCGAACGCCTGGTTAAGCAAGCCGGCGCACCGTAGTCGCCGGGCATTATGCAGGAACCGATGGCGGCACCTACTCAGTTGGGGGATGCGGTCGATTGGGGGTTGAACTACTCTAAACTGAATGAGCAGAACATCTGTAGTGAACAAGAGCGGCGGAGCCCGCTTGAGTAAAGAAGAACAAACTCCTGTTTCCGGCTGTAATTCCACCACGCCTGCCCTGGCGCTCCTGGGAGGGGAAAAGAGGAGAATGCTGCCTTTTGCCACATGGCCGGTTTTCGGGATTGAGGAAGAGCAGCGGCTGTTGCAAACGTTGCGCAGCGGCAAATGGGGCAAACTCAACGGCGAGGAAGTCGCCGAATTTGAGCGCCGTTTCGCCGCCATGCACGGCTGCAAGCACGGCATTGGCGTTGTCAACGGCACGGTGTCGTTGCGGATCGCGCTGATGGCGGCCGGGATTCGAGCTGAGGATGAAGTGATTGTCCCACCTTACACTTTTCTGGCCACAGCCACGGCGGTGGTCGAGGCCAACGCGGTGCCGGTGTTTGCCGACATCGACCTGGAGACTTTCAACATCAATCCCGCTGCCGTTGAGGCAGCCATTACACGGCGCACTCGCGCCATCATCCCGGTTCACATGGCTGGCCAGGTGGCGGACATGGAGGCGATAATGGCCATTGCTAGAAAACACAAGTTGACGGTCATCGAGGATGCCGCTCACGCGCACGGGGCGAGTTATCACGACCGGCCCGCGGGGTCCATCGGGGACATGGGCTCATTTTCGTTTCAATCGAGCAAAAATCTTACCAGCGGCGAGGGCGGGATTGTCATTACGTCAAACGATAAATTGGCGGACGCTTGTCGTTCTGTTCATAATTGCGGACGCATCGCGGGCGGGTTGTGGTATGAGCATCATGTCATGTCGGGCAATTATCGGCTGGGCGAATTTCAGGGAGCCATGCTCAACGCGCAATTGAACCGCCTGGAGGCCCAAACCAAACGCCGCGATTCGAATGGGCGCTACCTGGCGGGCAAGCTGAGCCGCATCCCGGGCATCCATCCGCAAAAACGTCCCGCCGACTGCACGCGGCACGGTTATCATCTTTTCTTGTTTCGGATCGACGCGGCGGCGTTCGGAGCGCCGCGCGAGACAGTTCTGAAGGCATTGGTGGCGGAGGGAATCCCCGTCTGCGGAGGCTACGCGGTGCCGCTCTATCGCCAGCCGCTGTTTCTCAACAATGCTTTTGGCCCCTACCTGCCGAACGCCGCCGCCACTCTGGATTACGGAAAAGTAAGTTGCCCCAACTGCGAAAAGATATGTTCTGAACAGGGCGCGTGGATGGAGCAAAGCCTCTTCCTGGGCAGCCGATCGGACATGGACGACATTGCAGGAGCGTTCGAGAAGGTGTACGAAAACCGCGCCGCCCTCAAACTACTGAAGTGATGATCCGCAGAATTATTCCAGGGTTTCAGGTATTTGCCATGGTTAGCGCTCTGGTCGGCTCATGCATCGCGCAGGCCGAACCGGCGGTAATTCCGCCGGTGAAGGAATGGCGCGAGGCCGGAGTTCAGGTGGTGCTGAGGTCGCCAGTGCGAATAGACGCCAAGGACCGGGTTACGGCGCAGCTCCTTGCCGATGAAATTGAACTTCATGGCGCAAAAAGCGTTTTTGGACGGGGTGGCCACGGGCGTATTTTGGTGGGGCGGATCGGCGAGCCTGCGGTAACTCGCGAACTGGCCGCCGCGGGACTTGCCAACGCAGCGCCCCAACAGCCGGAGTCCTATTTGATCTCGATTGGAAACCGCGGCGCGTTGGTGACGGCGCGGGACGAGGCCGGTTTGTACTACGGAGCGCAGACCTTGCGGCAACTCATGCGACCCGCGGCGGGAGGAGTGGCGCTGGCGGGAGGGGTGATTCGCGACTGGCCCGAAATGGGGTTGCGCGGTCTGTCGGTCGACCTGGGCTCAGGGGCCGTTCCGACCGAGGAGGAAATGCTCCGCATCATCGACACGTGCGCGGAATACAAACTTAATTTGGTCAGTTTCTACGTCGAACATTTGGTGGCGTTCCCCTCAACGCCGCTGCTGGCGCCCAAAGGAGCGGAACTGACGCCGGAAGCAATGCGCCGAATGGTGGCTTTCTCGGCCCAACGTCATGTGATGCTGATGCCTCAACAGGAGACTCTGGGTCATCTCCATCACCTTTTACAGCACGAGCTTTACGCGCACTTGGGAGAAGTTCCGTATAATTCCACGGTGACCGCAGGCGACCCGGAGGTGTATCAGTGGACGAGGGAAATGGCGGATGAATTGGGCGCCATTTTTCCAGGGACTATGTTCCTCGCCGGGGGCGACGAAACCTACGACTTGGGAAAAGGCGTCAACCGTGAAGCCGCCGCGGCCCAAGGCGGCGTGGGCAAACTTTGGGCCTCGCACATGAGCCAGGTCGCCGGAATTTTGCGCGGCCACAACTGGCGGACTCTTTTTTGGGGCGACATCGTTTTGAAAACACCCGCCATCATTCCGCAGTTGCCGCGCGACATGATCGCCGCCACATGGACCTACGAACCCGACGAGCACTTTGCCGATTACATCACGCCTTTCCGCAAGGCTGGGTTGGATGTCATTGTTTGCCCGAGCGTCAACAATTGGAGCAAACCTGCGCCGGATTTCGACAAGGCGGTAACGAACATCGGGCGCTTCGTGGCTGAAGGAAAGCGCCAGGGCGCGCTCGGCATGCTCAATACGGTCTGGTTCGATGACGGCGAGAGCCTGCTGGAGACGATGTGGTACCCGGTCCTTTATTCCGCTGCCGCATCGTGGCAGGGCACGAACGTGGATCGTGACCGATTCGACGCCGCCTATGACTGGGCATTTCATCGTGCCGAAGGCGCGACCATGGCTGAAGCGATTCGCAAATTGGGAGAAGTGCATCAAGCCGCCAAGCGGGCGGGTTTGACCGATGCCGCCAATGAGTACATCTGGCTGGACCCTTACAAGGGACGTGGGGCGCACATTTATTCGCGTCTGGCCCCGCAGGCGCAATCGATGCGCCGATCGGCCGAGGAGGCGCTGACTCTTCTGCTCAAGAACCGGGCCCGCTGCCGGCTGCACACCAACTCGCTGGATTTCCTGGAATTCGCCGCCCGGCGGATGGACTGGCTGGGCATGAAGGTCCAGTTTGCGGGCCAGATTGCGGCCATGTACCGGGAGGCGCGCGAACACGCCGCCGACACTCACAAAGTCAATTATAATTTTGTCAACATGAGCGGCTGCAACGGACGCATCCAGGACCTGCGCGACGCGGCCGGGGAACTCAAGGAGCAATATCGCAGCCTTTGGCTTTCGACCAGCCGGCCCTACCTGCTCAACAGTGTGCTGGCCTGCTACGACATGGAATTGCAGTACTGGCTCGATAAAAACGCGCGCTTCGCCGAGGCGCAGGCAGCTTTTCGCCAAAGCCACACCCTGCCCGGTCCGGCGACGTTGGGATTATCCGAACCATGAGCACACCTTCAACCTCCGCCTCTCCTTCGATCGGGACTTCTGAGGTGACGTTAAAACGCACCCTGAAACTGTGGGATTTGGTGATTTACGGGATCATCCTGATTCAGCCCACCGCCGCCCTGCCACTCTTCGGCGTGGTGGACAAGGAGGCGCGGGGCCACGTGGTGACGACGCTGCTAATAGCGATGGTGGCCATGCTCTTTACCGCCGTGAGCTACGGGCGCATGGCCCGGGCTTATCCCAGCGCCGGTTCGGCGTTTACTTACGTCGGCCGCGAGTTGGACCGGCGGGCAGGCTATGTGGTGGGCTGGAGCATGGTGATGGATTACTTGCTTTGTCCCATTCTATGCATCATTTGGTGCAGCAAAGCCGCCGGAAATATTCTGCCTGTTGTGCCCTATTGGGCTTGGGCCATTTTTTTCGTATTGTCGTTCACGGGGCTGAATCTGCGGGGCATCCAGGCCTCCTCACGCACCAACACCTGGCTGGCCGGGGTAATGACAGTGGTGGTAATGATTTTGTTCGCCGTCATCGGGCGCTATCTCTGGGCCCGCGCCTCCGGCGAAAACACGGCCTTCTTCCTGAAACCATTTTACGACCCGGCCACCTTTTCCTTCCCGGCGTTGTGGCGGGGCACGGCGATTGCCGCGCTGACCTACGTAGGATTCGACGCCATTTCCACCTTGTCCGAAGAAGTGGAGAACCCCCGCCGTAACATCCTGCTGGCCACGGTGCTGACCTGCCTGTTTACCGGCATTTTTTCCGGAATGCAAATCTACGCCGGGCAATTGGTGTGGCCTCACGGAACAGGGACATTTCCCGATCTCGATACGGCCTATGTTTTTATCGCGGGCAAGGCGGGCGGCGTCTGGCTGTTGCAGCTTGTAAATTTCACCCTGTTGGTGGCCGGCGCCGGCTCGGCGATCACGGCGCAACTGGCCTCCTCCCGCCTGCTCTACAGCATGGGCCGCGACGATGTCATCCCGAAGAAATTTTTCGGCGCGCTCAACGCCCGCACCCGGACTCCCACCAACAATATGCTGTTGACAGGCGCGCTGGCCATGGCCGGCGTCTTTATTTTAAGCTACGAATTGAGCTGCGAAATCATGAATTTCGGCGCGTTCATTTCTTTCATGGGAGTTAACCTGGCCGCGCTCTGGCATTATTCGGTGCGGGGCCGGGACCACCGGTTGATGTCCTGGCTGCCGCCCGTGGCGGGGTTCGCGATCTGCTCCTTGTTGTGGTGGAATCTGAGCTGGAAAGCCAAGCTGCTCGGCGGCGTCTGGATGCTGGCTGGCTTGATTTACGGCGCGTGCCGCAAGGGCGGCTTTCGCACCATGAGGGATATTCCGGTATAATCGCGAACCGTTCGTTCAACGGGGTTCAACGTTGGTGCTGAAGACGGCGTAGCGGTCACTGCTGTAGCTGGACGCGACAAGGCAGAATTTTAGGCAGTTCATGGCAGGACACTCCACATGCGATCAGAAATGGAACCGTACTCAAACAGGACAAATCCCTTTATTCCCTGTTGCCGGAGCGATTCAATGTTTCCGTCAAGCCCGAGGGGAGGGCTGGAATGCCTGTTTTCGTTCGCAGGCAGTCCCTCTTCATCTTTGGCCCCGTAACTGGCCGGCAATGCAGAGGCCCAGACCCCGCTATATGCCGGGCGATGGGATTTGCTCTCCGCATTATGGGTGATTTGAGCGGTCCATTGGGAGTTCTGGCAATAGGTCATGGGCAGAATGTAGTCCAGTTGAGATCCGGCGGTGGCATAGCTCTGCGCGTAATGGCAAAGCGCAAAGGTGTCGTCCAGTTCGCCGCCCTCCGGCATGAAGGCGGCCGACAGGATCAGCGAAGGATTCTTAGTCTTGACTATTTTTCGGATGTCTTTGACGGCGGAATCTATCTCCCCCTGTCGCATCGCCACCCAGCGAACGATATCCGGATCACCGGCGCGAAAGAGTTGGAAATAATGATCGCTGTCCTTTCGAGGCGAGTAGAACGTGTCATAGACGGCTTGGCGCACTTTTTCAAAACGGATGCCGTTTTTGGCGGCGAGGGCCTGGTGCCGGGGGCAAAAGCAGTAACACATGTGTCCGTAGCGAATGTAGTCCAGGTGAATGCCATCAATATCGTAGCGATCCACAACTTCCTGAATCAAGCTGCTGAAGTAATTGCGATATCCGGCGCTCAAGGGGCAAATGGGGATTTTGTGCGGGTCTTCATTCTTGGCATAAGGCCCTTGGTCCCAGGCCTTTGGTCTGCCGGCGTGGAACATGGCATCCTCAGGATGAACCTGGCCCCAGTGAGAGTCCGCGTTGAATACATACCAGGCGTTCAACTCGATCTTGCGTTTATGACAGGCGCTGAGGAATTCTTTGAGGGTGTCCTTGCCCCCGGGCAGAGCCGGGGCCAATTTGCTGGGATAACATACCTGGCCTGAAAGGCCCTTGACTAAAAAGAAGACATGGTCGATGTGATGCCTCGCGAGCTGTTCGGCCACTTTTTCCCCGCCCTGTTCTGACACGGTCGAGCTCCAGATCCAGATTCCCCTGAATTCGTCGTTGGTGGTATTGGTTTGGAAGTTGGCCGACGGCGTCGTCGCCCAGGCTGCAGTCGCCCACAAGGCCCATGTCCAAGCCAGCATCACCCCCAGCCGGGTTGTTGTGCGGGCGAAACATCTTCGCCCGCCAGTTAAAAAACGTGGCATATTATGCTTTTGTGTTCAGACCGAAGGGAGTTGCTTCCTGTTAGTGACTTAAATTGAGTTACTACGCCGATTCTTCAGCGTCATTAGTTTAGAATGTGTCAGAGAGACCGTGCATCCCCCAATTGAGTAGTAGCGGCGATTAGAGCGGCCTGATAGTGTTATGCTAACATGAGTTTAAATTCTCCCGCGAACCACTCTTTGGCGCGCCTGCTGAAAATGCTTACGGTGTCGGGCGGTGTTACGGTGGCTGCCCTCGTGTTACTCTGCACGGCGGCGCGGGCCTCCTACTACCTGCAAGACGGTTTCAACTACTCGGCGGGGATTTTGGGGAACAACCCGCCTTGGGCCGATCCAACCAGCCAGATTACAGTCGTGGGCTCCAATCTGACCAGTACGTCCGGTTTGTGCGATTTTTCGCCTTCAGGCAACGCCGCCTTGGTGGCGCAAAACGGCGGCACCAACATCCTGGTGTCTTACCGGCCCTTCGACAGTAACCTCGTCGCCAGCAGTGGCAGCGTCTATTTTTCCTTTCTCATCGACTTCACCAACGTCGGCGGCAATTACTATATTGCGGGCATGATGCCTCCCACTACCACGATTCCAACCGGGGCCGGGACTGATCCTTGCGACTTGGTCGTCATCAGTGCCAGCGGAGGTTATGAACTGGGGATACGTTCCATTGGCGTCTCTGCCGCTTACGCCAGCGCAGTCCAACCCGTCAATACTGTTTGCCTGGCCGTAATGAAATACACTTTCTCCAACGGCATGGCCTCCCTCTATCTGAATCCCACTCCGGGTGGAACCGAACCTGCCACCGCGAATGTCACCAGTAAAGGGGCCAGCGCGGCAACCAGTTTGGACCATCTGTTTTTGAGGATGGGCGGCTCGACGGCTGGCGATTTCTTGATAGATACCTTGCGAGTGGCCTCGACTTGGGCTGAAGTTACGGTCGCGGCGGGACCAGAGGCCACCCAGCTAAAGTTCGCCGTCCAGCCGACGTATGGCTCCGCCGGAATCCCACTGGATGCCGTGTTGGTCCAACTCTGCAACGCCAACAACATCAATTCGCCTTCCAACAATGTGCCGATCACAATGAGTTTAAGCCCCGGTTCGTTCGCCGGCGGCACTACCACCGTTTACAGTGATCCCACCGGACAGGCTGCCTTCAGCAATTTGGTCATCGGCGCGACGGGCACTTATACTCTCACCGCCACTGCTTCGGGTATCGGGGCGGGATTGACGCCCGCCAGTGCTTCCATTTCGATTGGCGCACCGGGAGTCATCTCCCCCCAGGGATATGCCTTGTCCGCTTTTCTGGACTCGCTCATGGTCGAGGAGTACTGGGCCGATGGGGTCAGTGTCAATTGGCTCACGGGCGCGGCTGGCGGCAACGGCCCCAACATGACGCAAGGAACAGCCAGTCATTGCAGCGCATTTGCCGGCGCAGTGACCGATCTGCTCGGGGTTTACATCCTGCGCCAGCCGTATGTTTCGGACATGGGTTTGGCTGACAACCAAGCCGATTGGCTGGCCACCAATAACGCGGGCTGGCTCCCCGTTTCCAGCATGACCAACGCGCAGGCCCTGGCCAATCTTGGCGCCTTGGTGGTGGCTTCATACTACGCCACCAATGCCTCAGGTCACATTTCAATCCTGCGTCCCAGCACTAGGTCTGCCGCCGACATCATGGCCACCGGCCCTGAAGAATGCCAATCCGGCATTTTCAATTTTAATGACACGAATGTGTCCACCGGCTTCAACCAGCATCCAGGGGCCTTTCCGAACGGAATCCGTTACTACACTCACACCGTCACGAGCCTTTTTGCCCCGGTCTATCCTGTCTTCGGATCGTGTTCACTATCCAACGGTATCTATAACTGCTCCGCGACCACCATTGAAGGAAGGCAATATATGCTCCAGGGAACTTCCGACTTCGTCACTTGGAACAAGATTCTAAGCTTTACCAATCCCAACACGTCCACCAACTTCTGGTGCGTCGCGCCGATGAGCGACACTTCATCGCCCCGTGCCCAGGCCCGTTTCTATCGTTTGCTTGCGCAATAGCTGTCTCTGAATGCAATTCTTTTCACTCACTCACTCACTCACTGCCGGCAGGGGTGTCCTTGTGGTAGTTGACGCCCAGGCTGTCGAAACGTTCCAGTTGAGGCTGAAGCCTGCGTTTGAAGTCATCAAAATTGCGCGTTGCGTGCGGGGACCAGGTGACTTCGGCCAGCGCGCACAAGCGCGGAAAGACCATGTACTCGGCATGCCTCATCGAGGCGATGTACTCCGTCCATAAGTTGCCTTGCGCGCCAAGGATGTGGGATTGGAGCTGCGGGTCCATGTTGGCTGGCACCGGCTCGTAAGCATAAACTTTAGACCACGGCAGATCCCATTTCGGCCCCCCTTTGCCAAACGCGCGCGGTTCGGCGTCATGATCGGCAGAATGCCAGTGGTCGAGGTAGCAGAATTCTTCCTGGGTCATAACCACATCGTGACCGGAGCCGATAGCCTCCACCCCTCCGCCAATCCAATCCATCACCACCGCATTTTGGGCCAGGCCACCCTGGCAAATCTCGCTCCAGCCGATTAAAGTGCGCCCGTGGCTGGTGATGAATTTTCCCATGCGCCGAACGAAATAACTCTGCAGTTCCTCCTCGTTTTTTAGCCCTTCAGTTTTCATGCGTGCCTGGCACAAAGCGCACTTCTTCCAATGGTCCTTGTTGACCTCATCGCCGCCGATGTGGATGTATTTGCCGGGAAAAAGATCAAATATTTCGGTCAACACATTTTGCAAAAACTCGAAAGATTCATCCTTGCCGGCACAATAGACTCCCAGATCCGGGTCCCCGCTGCAATCGGGGCTGTAGGGCCCCCCGGAACAACTTAATTCAGGATACGCGCTCAATGCCGCCCGGGAATGCCCCGGCATCTCGATCTCCGGCACAATGGTAATATGCCGGGCCTGCGCGTAGGCCACCACCTCGCGAATATCCGCCTGGGTGTAGAATCCCCCATAGCGGCCGTCCGGCCCGTAAGCGGTGCTGGCCTTCGGGTCCAGGCTGTAGCCGATCCCGTTGCGCCACGCCCCAACTTCGGTCAGCCGCGGGTATTTTTTAATCTCGATTCGCCAGCCCACCGTATCCGCCAGGTGCCAATGAAACGTGTTCAGTTTGTAAATGGCCATGACGTCAAGGAACTGTTTAATCTCCTCTTTGGTAAAGAAATGGCGGCCAACGTCAAGCATAAATCCACGCCAGGCGAACCGCGGCTGGTCCTCGACTTGCACACACGCAACTTCCCAGTCCACTCCCTTGACCGGCTTGTCCGCGAAGATTTCCGGAGGCAGAAGTTGCAGCAAGGATTGGACCCCCCAAAACACCCCTGCCTGGCCCGGCCCGCCAATGACAATGGCATCGGGCCCAACGGTCAGCCGGTACGATTCCGCGCCTTTGCCCGAAGGAAAACCTTCAGTCGTCAAGAGGATGGCGCGTTTGACCGGCTGCGTCTTGTCCGTTGTGCTCACGGGAAACTTGTAACCGGTGGCTCTGCGAAGGCGCTGGGCCAAAAACTCGCCCGTCTCCCGCGAGGCCGCATCGACCAGGATGCGAGTGCCGGACCGAAGCTTGTATTCGCCGGCGCGGGCTTCGATTTTCTCAGGCAGCGGGATAATGGCTGGCATATTTGCGCTTGCGGCAAAGGAATTAAGCGCGGCCAAAAGACCGATGGTGGCAAGTTGTATCAGGGATGGGTATTTCATGATGGTTATATTGAAAAATTAGGCTCACCGCCTTGACACCCTCATTGCACCCGGAAAAATCGCGTGGCGAACGTCGGGTTAATGGGAACTTGGTAGTAAGGAAGCGTTGCGCCGCTGACAACTGTCCAGGGGCCGGTTATTGAGTTCGCCGAATAAAGTGTTCCCGCGGGCCAAATCAATCCAAGGCTCATGCCCGAGGCGCCGTTGAGGACTCGGAAAGTCAGGTTGGTGACTGATGCCGGCGGCATCACGACCAGCGTGACAGTCGGGCTGAGCACGCCGCCGTAGCCGTTCGTGGCGCCCAACTGGTATGGTCCGGCGTTGGTGTAGTCGGCTTGGGGGATGACCAGGCTGAGGTTGGTGGCATTTGGAATATTCCTTCCATTCGCACCCCATTGCAAAACGAGTGGCGGGGTGCCAGCCACCACCGCACTGAACGTCGCGGTGCTTCCGGCTTGAACTGTTTGCGACATGGGCCACGTGGTAAAGATCGGCTGATTGGTGTTGCCGAAGCCGGCCAGAGCATGGGCAAGAAGTTGGGCCGGAGAGAGCGTTTTGTTATAGATCGCCGTCTCGTCTATCTCACCATTGAACCAGCGATTGGTGCCCCCGTCGGCGCCAATCCGGATGGGGCCGGCAAAGGCTTGGACGGCATGGCTGACCGTATTGGTGGCCGTTTTCCATGTGGTTCCGTCGCAGAGGCAGAGCACGGCCTGGGCGGGGCTGACCGCCAGGGCTGCGTAGGACCACTGGCCAAAGGCGGGGATCAACCCGGAATCCCAATTATACGTATTGGGGGCGTCGTTCCAGCAGTAACCCAGGTGATTGTTCGTGCTATAGAAATCAAGGCCGCAACCGCTTGAGCCTCCGCCACCCAGGTCGCGATGCATGATTAGGCCGGCGTAGCTTTGTTGAGAGCTGCCGGGGTTGAGCCAACACTCGAAAGTGACGCTGTTGGTATTCAAGTTCAACGGCGGGGTGAACACCTGGCCGTTCGTGCCGAAGAGTTGCAGAACTTTATTCGCCGGATCAAATCCCGGATAGCCGGGTGGCTCCAGTGACGGGACATTCGTGCTCCAATTATAGTACGCGCCATTGAAGGACAATCCGCCATTGCCGCTGTTGAGAGCCGGCGGCGGATTGAGCGGGTCATTCAATGGCCAATATCCGGAAGGATGCAGGGCCAGTATCTGCGCGGCGTAACCGGTGGCGTTGGTGGTTGCCGCCGCATAGTGAGCGGCAATCTGGCTGGCGCTTAACGCGCTGGTGTAGAACGCGAATTGGGAGACGAGTCCCCCGTAGAAATAAGCGGTCGCGCCAGAGCGGGCGCCCACCGTCATGGCGATTGTGGTGTTGGTGCTGGGGGTGTAGGCATTGCTGAGGGCAGCCGAGGCGGCCAGCACGCCGTTGGTAAAGAGCATTGCGCTGGCGCCGTCATAAACTCCCACCACGTAAGACCAGGCGTTGCTCGGGACCGTCACATCGACTTGAGCGTTGACTCTGACCGAGTTGGCCTCATAAATCCGGAACCACCAGCCGTTGCCATTGGTCTGGGCTCCGTCCCCCTGGTAAATGAGCCAGCCTCGCGTGTCGTATTGGCACGAAGCGGCCGGACAGGAGAAATTAGTCCCGCCCTTGAGCCACATCTCGACCGTGAACGGCGCGTTTTGATTCCATTGGGAATTGTAGGGAATGAGGATGCAGTTGGTGTCCGTTCCGGGGAAGCTGAACGCTGCGTTGGTTGCATTGGCCAGAGGCCCGGGCGCAACGCTGACTACGCTGCTGCTGATCCCGCCATTGGTGATGGCAACCGCGCCATTGGCAGCGGCGCCCTGCGCGCCAAAATCTTGCGCGGTGAACAACGAATTGGAAAACGTGGCGACGCCTGTCTCGTTAAAGCGATAATACGCAAAAGGGCCGTCCGCCGTTACTGCCGACACATAAGCCGGAGTATTCGGGGCAACGTAATTAGTGGCAAAGGTCGCGAGGGTGGCAAACCTGGCGGGGGCATTGTAATTGACATCATTGGGGCTGCGCGCGATGAAAGGTTCCGCGGTGCCGATGGTGTCGCAAATGCTTTCCTTGTCTGTCATCCAGGAGCGATACTGCAATGTGAACGAAGCCGGCGCGCTGATGGCAATCACACCGCTGGCCGCTCCCTGCGAGTTCGTTTGGGTGAAAAACATCCGGCGCAGCTCCAGAATTTGGCTTCCACTTATACTTGACAGAAGGGCGCCGGCGGAGTTAAACGCTTCCGCCGCCTGAAAGGTCCCGGCGCCGGCGGACACAAAGGAGGCCGGTCCTTGCAATTGCAGATGCACTCCGGCCGACGAGTGGGCTCCCAGGATGCCTTGCGACGGATTGGTGTTGGTCAACGTCACCTCCAGTTGCGCCAGGCCGTTGGTGAAGCTGAGCAACTGGATGCTGGCAACGGGAGCCGGGTAATTCGTGTCGCCGCCGATCAGCCCCGCCTGCCGTTCGCTGTACTGGTCAAAAGTCGCGTGATAAACCCACAGGCAAGTCCCCACATAGTGAGAGTTGCCGCTGCCGCCCTGGTTGGCGGCGCTGATGCTGTTGGCCAGTCCGTCCGGTGTCATTTCCGCAACGTCCATCCAGTCGGTGGAATTATAGGCAAACCGGTAGAGGCTGATCCCCGCATTGGGATAGATACTGTTCGGGGCATTGGTCAGGTATGCGACATCCAGCAGCGGCACCGTGGCCGCCAGATTAGGCACACCATAGGTGGAGTTCGGCGACCACGCGTACTGAGAGAAGGGAGCCGAGGCGCTGAAGCTATAATCAATGGCGCCGCTGGACATGGATATGGGAAACTCATAGTCGTAGGAGGAAAGACCGGTCATCAATTGGCCCTGGGTGGACGCAATCAGGCTCAGCATTTCCGTGGTCTTTGAGGAGATCGACGGGATGGTGAACGTAAATTGGGCGACTCCGCCGCTGTAGCCCATCCCGTCCATGATGTAAATCATCGGGATGAGCACGTCCAAATCCGTGTCCTCCAGCAGAGCGGCATAATAGGCCTCCACCCCGGTGTAAAACTCGTCCGGCTGTACGGCGGCGGAAAAAACCAGCGTCTGCGGCACATGCACCCCTTCAACCAGAGCCAGGAGGTTCGACCCCGTTACACCTTCGACATCAATTTGCACACCGTCGAACGCGGCCCCAGAATAATTTGAATTGTAGAGAAAGACTTGATTGAGTGCATTGGACAAAAGAGTGGGAGAGAGCGCTCCGCCGTTGGTGACATTGCTTTTGTTGGCGCAAACCGCATGCACCGTCAACCCGCTGCTGTGCGCTTGTTGGATGAATGTGGCGTAAGGAGCGTACTGGGAGCTGGTATAGCCGATGGTATAGAGAAACACATGCTTGATCGCGCCCGACTTGAGGGTGGCGATGATTGACGCCTCGTGGCCCACTACGGTCGTGTCTGCCGGTTCCAACCAGACGCCATTCCCGGATGCCAACTGCACCTGGCCTGCCTCGATCCTTCCCAGCGTCAATGCCAGGGCAATACAACTGAGTTTGACCGCAAATCGTAACATTCTACCTAATTAATTTACCCCGGGCCGCCCTTCAGGGCATCCCCCAAATGAGTAGGCTTTTACTGCAAAAATTGCCAACAAATGCCGCTTCTGGGGGAGGCAACTTCGCGTATGGCGACACTCTGCACGGATCATGCGGGCGACAAACGACGGTCGCCGCAAACCTACTCAAATGGGGGATTCGTAGTTTCGGGCGACAAACTACACTCCTGTCATGGATTCAACAAAATCGCAGCGCCTCCGCTCCATTTCACGGGCGTTCACCCTCATCGAACTTTTGGTGGTTATCGCCATCATTGCCATTTTGGCCGCGATGTTGCTCCCCGCGCTGGCCAGGGCCAAGATGCAAGCTTCCCAGGCGTATTGTAAAAATAACGCCAAGCAACTGACGTTGGGCATGATCATGTACTGCGGGGATAACAATGACGTTTATGCCGGTTGCGCCTCGGGTGCAATCTATGGTTTTAATGTGTTTGACTGGATCTATTGGAGAACCAACCCCATAGCCCAGTTGCCCAACGGCAAGCCGGCCCTTCTCAATTTAAGCCCGATCCTGGTTGAACTGGGTGTCAAGGGTAACACCAATCTCCTGCGCTGCCCCATGGACCTGGATACCGGCAACCGGGGGAAACCCACGACTGAAGTATGTTGCTACTCTTTCAGCTACGAATGGCTCTCGATGATGAGCGCCGATAACATTGGCCTCACCACGATCGTGGATCCCAGCGATAACAACGCCGCCCACATTTTCAAACAAGCCCAGGTGCGGCGTCCCTCGCAGATTTTCGGCGCGTGCGAAGAAACCACCCACTACAATTCCGGCCAGGGAACCGACGCTCCTCCGGGAGACTCCCTGGGCACCGTGTGTCAAACAGGGCGTTTCGAGCCCTTGTACGGGGGATCGTTCGTCAACGGCGTGTTTACAGGCTACACCCAGGGCGATTACCTGACCATGCGTCACGATGGCAAGGCGGTCAACGGTTTCGTGGATGGCCATGCCGAGGCTGTCCCGTGGTGGTATGGCACCAACATCAACTACGTGATTGCCACGAAGTGAGGGTTATAAATTATATATGACTCAGGCCAGACCTTTCCGATCGGCAAACAACTGCCCCGGCCCTACTCAATTGGGGGATGCAACGTGCCGGGGCCGGGCTTTAAACTTCAAGAAATACTTATGAAACAAATCCACTCTGACAATTCTCCGTTCCCGGCTTTGGCGCCTTTGGCCATCCTCGCCTGCCTGCTCACGCTCGGCGCGACCCAGCGGCTTGCTGCTGCTGACATCACTTGGAACAACGGTCTCGGCTCTGCCTACCAGGCGGCGTACTTTAATGCTTCGGGAAACTGGGCGGGAGGGGTGTCGCCAGGCAGCGCGGACAACGCCATCATTGGCGCCACCACTGCTTTATGCACCAATGCCTACTATGATTTTAATGGCGACGGCACGATCACGGTCGGCAGCCTTACCGACAGCGCCACGCATGCCACCAGCCAGGGCAATCAAATCTTTTTCCAATCGGGCACCGGCCAGGACACTTTGATTTTGGTCGGGAATAACGGGTATCTGATCAATAATCTGGCCAGCACCGGAGTTAAAGACCAGTTTCAATTTGGCCAGGCTTCAACCCACTCCATGCTCTTTGAATTGGGAGGTTCCGGCTATTTCAACCAGGGCGCCGTCAGCGCGACGAACCTCTTTTATATTGGTATCAGCGATTCGGGAGTTTCCACCGGATACGGCTTCACCAACATCGGTCTGGGCACCCTCTGTTTGGACGCCATCAGCAACTGCGCCTACAGCGGCGTGACAAGCCTTAACGGCGGAACTGTTAAATTGGCGAACTCTGCCTGCGTTTTGGGGACCAACACCATTTACCTGGCGGGCGGCAACCTGCTTGCCTCGGCGGCAAATTTCTCCACCAACCCCGTAACCAGTCCGATCGTCGTCCAGGGAAACAGCACAGTGTATGGCAACGGAGGAACCGCGCTCACCACAGGCAACGGCGGCACGACGCTGATTTCGATCCTTCCTTTCACCGGAACTTTCAGCGGCTCCAGCGGCTCGCTTGGCATCGCCAACCTGGGGAAGTCAGGAACCACATTCTTCATGCTGATGTCGAACAGCGGCTTTAATTTCACCCAGCCGATTACCGTCGGTCCTACCACCGGCTCCTTAGCCGATACTTCCGGCGCCCATTCCGTTTTGGAACTCTACAACTCCGCCGGAAGTCAAACTTTTAGCGGTGTTGTTAGCGGCGAGGGCAGTGTTCTGCGAAGCGCCGGAAGTGGTTTGACCGGCGGAACGACGGTTTTTACCGGGAACAACACCTACACTGGCGGCACGACGATCACCAATGGAACACTCCTGGCCAACAACACTGCCGGCTCGGCGCTGGGCAGCGGACAAGTGACTGTCACCAACGCGGGCGTGCTGGGCGGCAGCGGCTCAATCGTCGCCCCGACAATGCTGGGGAGCGGTGGAACGCTAGTGCCAGGTTCCTCCGGCACCGTTGGTAATCTTTCAATCAGCGCTCTGACCCTGGATCAAGGCGCCGTTTACGACTGCCAGATCGCCGCAGCCAGTGGCGTCGCGGGCGTGAATTGGTCCCTGCTCACCGTTGGCAGTTGGATGGAAACCGCCAACGTCAGCAGTGCAACTCCGATTCGTATCAAGCTTGATTCCATGGGGACAACCGCGACAGGCTTTGACACGAATACCTCCTATGACTGGATCATTATTCAAGGCGGCACCTATGGCGGCGTCTTCAACACCAACAATTACCGCCTTGACACAACCGCCTTCAGCGGCGCTGTGGCCGGCGCGGGCATCTTCACCCTCACCGTGGCCGGCGGCAACCTGCATGTGATCTACACCACCACCTACGTAGCGCCACCGCCGGTGCCGCCATCGCCCGTTCTTAGTGGAACGATTGCCGGCGCAGGCACCGCCTGCGCGACCCTCTCCTGGAGTTCGACCAATGGGGTTTCTTATGATGTGCAATACATAACAAACATCGCGCAAACGAACTGGCTGCCACTGGGCACTTATGCCGGAACCGGCGCCAATACAACTTGCCAGGACACTAACGGCCCGTGGCCGCAATGCTTCTATCGTATCAACGCCCATCATTAACCGTGGTCTGCAGTCAGCCTTGGCTGGACCTGAAGTGTTTGTGAGGCCCTGCATGTCACCTGCGGCAGGGCCTCATTTGTTTTTGCGATGATTGCATTTCTTCGGCGCTTTTCGTTAAGTCAATGGATCATCCTCGCCATGGCTGCGGGGATTCTTTTAGGTTGGTGTGCTCCCGCCGCGGCATTGCGCCTCAAGGTGCTCTCCACCCTGTTCTTGCATCTGATCAAATGCATCATTGTGCCGTTGATCTTCAGTACGCTTGTCGTGGGCATCGCAGGCCACACCGACGACATGAAGGCGGTGGGCCGTTTGGCGCTCAAATCAATAGTCTATTTCGAGATTATGACCACGCTGGCCTTGATCATCGGCCTGGCCGCAGTCAATCTCGTGCGTCCCGGCGCCGGCATCCATCTGATTCACTCCGCCGACCAGGGGACCCAATTGGCGGCGGCCCGGATCACCCCAGACTTGCTTCTGGAGCACTTGGCGCCCCAGAGTCTGTTCGACGCCGCCGCGCGCAATGATGTGCTGCAGGTGGTGGTGTTCGCAATTCTGTTTGGCGTCTCCCTTGGCCGGGTCACCGGCAAACCAAAGCATACCATGCTGGCGTTTTTTGAAGGCATGTCCGAAGTGATGTTCAAGTTTACCGCGCTG
>Ga0182030_10010039_pt1 | contig 19312 bp, 18 predicted proteins | sample 812S3MmetaG_FD_121299 | JGI IMG/M metagenome (GOLD analysis project Ga0182030, IMG submission 121299) | Permafrost microbial communities from Stordalen Mire, Sweden - 812S3M metaG (Illumina Assembly) | ecosystem: Environmental > Terrestrial > Soil > Wetlands > Permafrost | place: Sweden... | reverse complement strand
TAGTAATTTCCCCGTGGATTCTCCGTTTGGCTCTTTGCGTGACATGGTTGCGTCGATCGCTCGAGGAACAACGGGTCTTACCTTCGATGAGCGACGTCAATTGTTTGGAGGCACCGCCTGGCGCGCGTACCAACTGCAAGAAGTGCTTGAGACCGGAGACAGGACCATGAACCACGAAGTTCGGCCATTCGCAAGCGAAAGCATCGAAACCTATCGGGAGGAGCGACCATGAAAATCACCGATGTTTCGATATATACCGTTCAAAGGGCGGGCAGCGATTTTGGCCTCGGTCAATTTGATGACGGACCCAGGGGAGGGGCACCGCTCGAAGACGGGACGGTGTCTGCCCACCCCCTCTCCATTTTTCCTGAATACAAAAACGTGGAAATCGATCACCGAACCTTCGGACCCGCGGCGTATGCGCCGTTCGTTGTGGAGTTGCACGCCGACAATGGTGTCAGCGGTTTTGCCGTCAATCACGGCGGCGGTGAAATCGCCGCGCGACTCGTTCGCGATCAATTCTCTAGCTTCCTGGTTGGTCAAAATCCTTTCGACTCGAATCGAATCTGGGAGCAAATGTACCGCTCTCAGCTTGCAACCAGCCAAGGCGGACTCGCCTACATGGCAATCAGTGCGATCGATTTGGCCCTCTGGGATCTGAAGGCGAAGTTGCTCGATAAGCCAGTCTGCGAACTGATCGGTGGACGCACCAAGGAAGCGCTTCCGTGTTACGTGACGACGTTTCCCTCCGTAATGGAACACATGGCAGGTCATGGTTTCGCGGGAGTGAAGATCGCCTCGCCGTGGGGGGTTGCGGACGGCCGGCGAGGTCTCGACCGCATCGAGCAAATGGTTGTAGAAGCGAAGGACATCTTCGGCGGAGACACCACACTTATGATCGAGTGCTTCATGAGCTGGGATCTCGATTTTGCAACAAAGGCAGCTCGGCGTCTCAAGCGCTATGGCATCGACTGGATTGAAGATCCATTGCTCGCAGATTCCTCCACCGCCAAATACCGTGAAGTGCGCGATTCCATTCGCCCCACACGACTCGCGGTCGGCAATCTTATGTGGGGATACAACCGGTTCTACAGCTTGATCACTGAGGGTGCCGTGGACGTAATCCAACCCGAACTTCAATGGTCGGGAGGACTCACCGAAGCCCTGCGGATCGCAGCGATTGCGCGAGGCCGAGGCATACCGATCATCGCTCATACCTGCGGCGTGTACTCCTATCACTTCACAATGGCCAACATCGACGCGCCAATCGCGGAATACATGGCCCCGGGTGAGGGGACAGAAGTGCGAGCAAAGGGCCACGTCATCATCGGAGAACCAGCGCCCAAAGACGGGTACATTCACCTTTCGGACGAACCGGGTTTCGGAATTGAGCTTGAACGCTCGTTGCTCATCCCTCTTCAAGAGAGGTCCCATGACTAGCGATCCGCAGCGTGCTGTATTTCGAAGTGCGCTTGACGGATTGATCGATCGAGTAAGCCGAGTGCTGGACGAACTTGGTCCTTCCTTTCCCATGTTTATCGACAACGATGGAAAGTGGTACACGACGGAGGACGGCAATTGGTGCGCTGGCCACTGGATTGGGCTGCTGTGGCTTTCCTACTCGCATGCGCCGGACGAGAGCGCGGGTGTCCGATTCAAGGACGCCGCATACCTATGCATTGAGCAACTGCGTCGTCAACCCAAAGGACACATTTTTGCTGGCATGAACCACAACTACGGGGGCTTTTTCGGGTCATTGGTTATTGAGGACCCCGAGCTTCTCAGATTAGGGATGCAGGGTGCGGATGCCATGCTCGACCTGTTCGAACCGGTTGGCCAACTCATACCCGTTGGGTTTTGTGACGTACTGCCTCGCAACGGACCTAACGAAAACGATTCGAGCGATAGCGAGTGGAGTGCAATGGATTTGGGTCACACAATGGCCGTCGACACCATCCATACATCACTCCCCGTCCTCTGGCGGGCCTACGCATTGAGCGAAGACAGCCGTTACCTCGAAGCGGCGCGCGCACATCTTCGGCGTCATCTCGATTGGATGGTTCGACCTGACGGCTCCACGATTCAGCTCCGCGCGTACGAAAAATCAACCGGAGTTCCTGGACCTCCTCTTGAACTGCTAGCTCCGGGGGGATGCTGGTCGCGGGGCTTTGGCTGGCATGTCAACGGTCTCTGCGAGGCCATCCTGGCGACGAGGGATCTCGAGTTGGTGCACTGCCTCCGTCTTTCGATGCGGTACTACCTCGCCCAAGTTGGGAGCGACCTATTACCCGCTTGGGATCTCGCACTTGGCGAGGCAGCCCAACCAATCGACGCGAGTGCGGCGGCGGCTACGGCGTACGGTCTCGTTAGGCTCGCCGATAGTTCCGATCATAGGCTTGGAGACTTGGTGGTACTCGGGGAGAAGATACTTACTGCGGTAGTTGAGCGTTGCATTGGCACTGAAGATGGTCCGCTGCGGGGCGCAGTGCAGCATGGCTGTTATCGATTCCCCTCCCATCTCGCCATCGACACTGAGCTCATCTGGTCAGACTTCTACACGGCAGCAGCGTTGAGCCACGTTCTTAAATTTAATGATTCTGATCGTGGTAAATCACTGGACTAATCCCAGTTTCACAATATTCGAACTGTGGGCGAACGCGAAGACCAGATGGCGCAAAGTCTTAGTCGCCACCCCCTTTTGCGCGGGCGTCATATTCAAGGAATCGAGGGATCGGTTCCAGTCGTCGAAGTTGCGTAACGTGACGTGGCGTTAGTTCCGCGAGTTGACTAACGCCCAGCAGCCGCATTGTTCGCGAGATCTGTCCAGAGAGGATCTCTATGGTGCGGTCGACTCCTTCTCGACCGCCCGCCATAAGACCGTAGAGGTAGGCACGTCCAACGAGAGTGAACTTAGCGCCAAGAGCAATCGACGCGACGATGTCGGCGCCGTTCATGATGCCTGTGTCGAGATGAACCTCGACGTCGTCTCCAACTTCACGGACGATTTCCGGGAGCAGATGGAAGGGTACGGGAGCTCGATCGAGCTGGCGACCTCCATGGTTTGAGAGCGTTATTCCGTCAACCCCCATCGACGTGAGTTTCTTGGCGTCAACTAAATTCTGCACGCCCTTGACAACTAGCTTTCCTGGCCACTGACGCCTGATCCAATCGAGATCCTCGAAGGTGACGGAGGGATCAAACATGGCGTCGAGGAAATCGCCGACCGTCCCCGACCAGTTGCTGAATGATGCGAACGAGAGGGGTTCAGTTGTGAGAAAGTTGAAGCACCATTCCCACTTCGACATTGAGTTGATGACGGTCTTGATCGTCAATTGGGGCGGGACAGTGAGGCCGTTCCGCGTGTCGCGTAGGCGGGCGCCAGCGACCGGTACGTCCACCGTGACCAGCAAGGTGTCGTATCCTGCGGCGGATGCGCGCTCGATCAGAGCCTGCGAACGGTCACGATCTTTCCACATGTAGAGCTGAAACCAATTGCGACCATCGGGATTAGCAACTCTAACATCCTCGATGGTGGTGGTGCCCAATGTCGAGAGGACAAATGGGATGCCAGCCGAACCGGCCGAACTGGCTCCCGCGATTTCGCCCTCCGCGTGCATCATTCGGGTGAAGCCAGTCGGGGCGATCCCAAACGGAAGTGCTGCGGGACCACCAAGGACAATCGAAGACGTATCGACCCTTGAAACGTCGCGAAGAATTCCGGGATTGAACTCGATGTCTTCGAAGGCTTGACGAGCACGCGTTAGTGAGAACTCAGCCTCAGCGGCACCGTCGGTATAGTCAAATGGTCCTCGAGGAGTACGACGTTTTGCGATATCGCGGAGGTCCCAAATAGTGAGTGCGGACTGAAGACGGTTTCTTCTCGAATTCATATGAGGCGCGCGGAGCCGCACCAAGGGAAGGAGCTCTCGCACATTTGGAATTTGCCTCTTCAAGATAGACCTGCTTTCAACGGGCGCTGTCGTTTGATGTTCCTCGGGAGCCAATCTCTTTTCTCGTTCTGCGCAAACTCGCGTCCTTGGGTAATGCGTTTTTGTTCCGACTTTTCATCGCTAATTATCAGCCTCGTGACATCTGGTTCTCTATGCATTATGCAGAGACTGCCTTTGAGTCCCCAACCCATCACCATCCAGTTCCATCACATCACCGGGTGCAAGGAAACTCACATGATCGTGACCCTGTGACACCCCAGCTGGGGTCCCGGTGTTAATGATGTCGCCAGCTTCTAGCACCATGAACTGACTGATATACCAAATGAGGTGCGCGACGCTGAAGATCATGTTGGCGGTTGTGCCGTTCTGTCGCTCTACGCCGTTCACTCGGAGCCGTAGACCAATGTTTTGAGGATCTGGGACCTCATCCGCTGTTAGCAGCCATGGCCCAAAGGGGTTGAACGTGGCACATCCTTTGCCCTTGTCCCACGTGCCCCCGCGTTCCAGCTGAAACGATCGTTCAGAGACGTCGTTCGATATTGAGTAACCCGCAACGTAGTCGAGGCCCTCGTCGACGGATGCGAGATAGTGCGCTCGTCGAGCGATGACGACCGCCAGTTCAACTTCCCAATCGGTTTTCGTCGATCCGCGAGGAATGAGCACGTCGTCGTTGGGCCCGACCAACGTTCCGGGGACCTTCAGGAAGAGAATCGGTTCCGCGGGGGACTCCGCTCCCGTTTCGATGGCGTGGTCGGAGTAATTGAGTCCCACGCAGACAATCTTCTCGGGCTTCGCGACTGGCGCGCCAATACGCAGTGAAGATATGTCGAGTTCCGGGAGTGTTTTACTGTCGACGATCGAGGCGAGTTTGCCGAGGCGGTCGCTTGAGAAGAAGTCACCGTCATACTCATCAACAACTGTGGAGCAATCAAAAAGTCGGTTGTCCTCGCTTAATGCTGCCGGTTTCTCCCGTCCAAACTCACCCACCCGTAGAAGGCGCATTGTCACTACCTTTCTGTCATTTTCTTGACGACTCCGATCGAAACCAAGCACAACGCTGTTAACGAGAGGGAACAATTCCCAAAAACGCCTTCCGGTTCACGAACGTGAAATTTCATCTCCATGCACTTGACATATGGAATAGCAAATATATATGATGTGAAAGCGCAAGGTGGGGCGTCTTCGAACTGCCGGTCATCGGCACAATATAAGGGGGTTTGTTTTGAAGAAACTAATTAAGGGCACCGGGGGTATCACCATTGCGGTGGCCTCGTGTCTGTTAGTGGGATCGATGATGAGCGTGGCTTCAGCTTCGCCAAAGTCGTCGCACGCGTCAAGTGCGGTCTGGACCCAGGCGGAGGTGACGGCGGCCACCGGGAATAACAACGTTGTGAACGTCTACAACGTTCCCAAAGCGGACAAGGGAAAGTACCGTTTGGCGTTCATCAACCCGAACCTTGGATACCCGTATTTCGCGGACTGGGCGAAGGGCTATAAGGCCGCGGCAAAACTTTACGGTGTCAAGTTGTATCAAGCAGGAATGGGTAACTTTGACTTCGCTGAGGCGATTTCCGAATATGACACGCTTGCCTATTTGAAGCCACAGGTCGTTGGCACATTAGACCCGTCTGCCGAGGGTCTCTTACAAGCGGTGAAGGCTCACAAATCGATCTTGATGCCAATCGACATTGCGATTCCCGGCGACAAGTACTACTGGGGTGTGCCTGACGCGTCGGCTGGCGCGATCGGTGGCGTGGCACTGGGCAAGGCAGTAGCGGCGAAGTGGCCCGGACAGAACGTTCTATTTGTAGGACTTGAACAGGCGGACACGTCAGCGACCGTGCAGCGACTAGCCGGTGCATTGGCCGGGTACAAAAGCGTGGTTGGTGGGACGGTAACGTCCGACATGGTGGATCAGGGCACTGCGTCGACAGAGGCGACCGGTCAGAGCACAATGGCGGATGTTCTCACCGCACATCCGGGCCAGAAAATCGCGCTCGTGACGGAAAACGACGAGTCGGGCGGTGGTGCGCTTACCGCTATTCAAGCGGCTGGGGATAGTGCCAACGTCCTTGAAGTGACACTCGGCGGCGACCCCTATGGCCAAAGTTTGTTCAAGACTTCAGGTGGTGTCGTAGTGGCCGAAGTGGACTTTAACCCTTACGCCGAGGCGTTCACGTGGGTACAGGCCGCGCTTGCGATCCTCAACCACAAGCCCTACAAGCAGTACACCGTGACACATTTGTTCACGCCGCAGAACCCGTAACGACAATGCAAGACGCAGAGGTTCGCAACGAAAAGAAAGAAGTCAGTTTGCCCGCCCCGGAGATCTCCGGGGCGGGCGGGTCAGACCGCTGGGCTCCACGGCTGACACTAGGTGACCGCGCTCTGGAGTTCGGCATTTACGGGGCGCTCGTTGCAATCTGCATTTACTTCTCGATCGCCTCACCGTACTTTCTCACCGTGTCTAACTGGTTGAACATCGGTCAGGCGGAGGCCGAGATCGGCATCCTTGCCGCCGGACTAACTGTATGCATGATCGCAGGGCAACTTGATCTCTCGATCGGGGCAGTGATCGCTCTTGTCGCCGTGACGACCGCTCAACTGTCGGCACATGGTTGGCCTATGGCGGCCTGCATGACCGTAGCTTTCCTGGCCGCGGTCGGCGTCGGGGTTCTAAACAGCGTGCTGGTTGTAAATCTTGGCATTAATTCGTTGATCGCCACTTTGGCGACGGGGATAATGGTCACGGGCGTGGCGTACGTCATCTGTTCCGGCCAAGTCCTTGTGTTTCCACACCCATCCCAACTCAGTTTCATCGACCATCGGCCGCTCGGCATCCCAATTCCGGTGTGGGTTCTGGCGGTTCTCTATCTTCTCGGATGGGTCGTGCTCCAGCACACGAAATATGGATGGCACATCTACGCCACTGGGGGAAACTCAAGCGCTACGCTGCGCGCTGGCGTCAACACTCCGTGGATCTATCGCTCAACCTTGATCATCACGGCGGCGTGCGCTGGTATCGCCGGACTGGTTACGACGGCAAGCAACGCGGCCGGCGACCCGACCTTTGGCGCTACTGACGTCTACACCGTGTTAACGGCAGTTCTTCTTGGCGGCATCGGCCTTACCGGCGGAGCTGGCAAAATCCAGCGCACACTGATCGGCGTCCTGATCATTGGCGTCCTCTTAAACGGGCAAATATTGCTCCAGATCCAGGCTTATTATCAACAGATCATCACCGGGGGCGTGTTTGTCGTGGCCGTCGTCCTCGATGCGGTTCGCATGAGACGGCTAAGCCGATGACAACAGCTCGCGAGAGAAGTGTCGATGAGATGATTTCAGTTACAACACCGAACCAGACCGACAATCACCCCATCGTGCTCAAGGCGGAAGGTCTTAGTCGCGCATTCGGTCACGTTCAAGCGCTTGAGGACGCATCAATTCAACTTCGCGCCGGTGAGATCCTTGCCCTCCTTGGCGATAATGGCGCCGGAAAGTCAACACTTACGAAGATACTCTCCGGTCTTTACGCGCCAGACTCCGGAGAGATTTGGATTCGCGGTGAAAAAGTACACTTCTCGAGTCCTCGGGATTCGGTGGCAGCGGGCATTGCCACGATCTACCAGGACCTGGCGTTGGTCGACACGAGGGACGTCGCCGCCAATCTCTTTCTGGGGCGCGAGTTTCGCAGGGGGATGTTTGTCGACGCCAAACGTTGCCAGCGTGAGACGAAGAGAATCCTCGATGACCTGAAGATCGACCTACCAGCCACGGGCGTCCCCGTTGGTCTTCTGTCTGGCGGTCAACGTCAAGCTGTAGCGGTTGCCCGAACTCTTGTGCTTGGTTCAGACATCATCTTGATGGACGAACCCACCGCGGCGCTCGGCGTGACCGAGTCGGCGAAGGTGCTCAAGCTTGCGAAAGACCTCAGGGATCAAGGTCGGGCGATCATGATCATCAGTCACAACCTTCAACAGATTTGGGATACCGCCGACCGGTTCATGGTGATGCACCTCGGACGCGTGGCTGGTGTGCGTGACCGCGCGACAACCTCGGTCGAGGAGATTGTGCAGATGATTGTTTATGGAGCACCCGCTCCGCGTCAGGAGTCCCCGTCTCAACTTGGAGGGTCAGCCATATGAAACCGACGGACGCAGTGCCCGACACCGATCCAGTCTCTCACGATGAGACGGCGGTGGACCCAACAGAGGCGCGCTCGGCCACGACAGGTCGGATTGAAAAGGTCCGTCGCCCGTGGGTGAGCATGGTGGACATCGCATATGAGGCGTTGCTCGAAGCGATCTTCAACCGAACGTTCGAGCCCGGCGAGCGTTTGGAGATACGCAGTGCCTCCGAGCGCCTCGACATGAGTCCGACTCCAATTCGAGAGGCATTGGCGAGACTGACCACGCAGGGACTCACGGTGCTCGACGCAAACCGCGGCTATCGCGTTGCGGGACTCCTAACGGCTTCGGAGTTCCACAACCTCTACCAGGCGCGACGCGTGCTCGAAATTGGTGCACTTCGACAAGACGGAACGCTGAATGGCGTAGACCCATGGATGCGTAGGGTGACCGACGAAGAGGTGGAAGAAGTGCTGGATCTCGAGCGACTCGTCGGTGCGTCGGCGCACGGACCGCACTACGCTGACTACTCGGAGTTCAGCCGCGCCGACTCCGAATTCCACGGTGCGGTTTTGGCGTTGGTTGGAAACCCGTTCCTTGAGGCCGCTTGGCACGGTCTCTATTGTCACCTCCACGTCTCTCGCCTCTACGCGGGTTCCGGCGTAATCGACTTCGACGAAGCTCGTGTTGAACATGCGCTCATCGCTCGCGCGCTTATCGAGCGCAACGTCAACGACCTCGCCACGGCCTCGCTCGCGCACATCGACATGGCTGAGACTCGTCTCGCCGCTTTGCTGCCATGACCGCCAAGTTCCAATATCGACGATGGGCCAACACATTATGAATCCTACGATCGAGCGTGTTGACACGTACATCTTGAATGTTCCGCTGCGACGTGAGATCGCGGACGCTCTGTACGTTCGGACGCACTGGAGAATTCCAGTCGTTGAGATTCGCACCAGTGATGGCTTGGTCGGTACCGGATACTCTGGTGTGTGGGAAGGCCACGACCTGATCGTTGACGCCATCGACCGGTACTTGACGCCGATGCTCACGGGGGTCGATCCGAGTAACATCGGCGAACTTTGGAATGAGATGTACTGGTCACCCCTTCATTGGGTTGGCCGCGCGGGCGTCGCACATATGAGCCTTGGCATGATCGATATGGCCTTGTGGGATCTCGCATCGCGACGAGCCGAGTTGCCGCTCTGGAAGATGCTCGGGGGGACCTCGGGTGAGATTGAGACGTACAACACCGACGGGGGCTGGCTCAACTTCACGGTGGAAGAACTCGTCGACGACACACTGGACATGGTCGAACGTGGCTGGCACTCAGTGAAGATGAAGATCGGTGGACCTGACCCGCGCGCCGACGTCGAGCGCGTCAGCCTTCTTCGGTCCAAGTTGCCCGATGACGTGCAGTTGATGGTCGACGTGAACCAAAAGTGGGATCTCTTTACCGCGCGGCGATACGTGAGAGCTCTCTCAGATCTAGACGTCGCGTGGTTGGAAGAACCGCTGCACCCCGACGATGTCATTGGCCACGCCGCGCTCGCGCGAGTGAGCGTTGTCCCGATCGCGCTTGGCGAGAATGTCTACAGCGCGGAGGCCTTTGCGAATTTTCTTCGGGCCGACGCGGTGGATATCGTCCAAGTCGACGTGACAAGAGTGGCGGGAGTTACCGAATGGTTGCGAATAGCTCACGCGGCGATGTCCGTGTCACGTCGAGTGATTCCCCACGCGGGCGACATGATGCAGGTACACCAACACCTCGTCGCCGCGGTCTGTCACGCTTCACCCATGATCGAGTACCTCCCTTGGGGTCTTGAGGTCTTCGAGGAGCCCGTCCAATTGAGCGGGAGTCGACTTCAGCTCCCAGTCACGCCGGGCGCGTCATCAGCCATCTCGGCTGAAGCGCGCCTTCGTTTTGGAGCCACCGCGTGACGGTTCGCGACGAGCTCTCGCGAGGGGTAGATCGTATTGGCGATCGCGAAGTACGATCGGCAAGTGCGCTCGTTCGCACGGGTCGGGTCTACGACTTGGGCCTCGAGTTGAACGCCTCCGTTCCCCAGGGCGTAGCTGGCGTCTTTACGCCGTTCTCTTTTGCGTGGTGCCACCTGCCCGACGAAAACGTATCCGCTGACGTGTATGACTTCGCCGCAGAATCGATCAGTGGGACGCCCCACATTGGGACGCACATTGACGGGCTCATGCACGCAACGAGCGGCCAGCGCACCTTCGGGGGTCGACACGTGCGCGACGTCGCGAGCGATCAAGGTTTTGTCGTCGACGGAATCGAGACGGTTCCTCCGATCGTGACCCGCGCCGTGATCTGCAACGTTGCCGGGCAGTTAGGTTTTGACCGTCTCCCTGATGGCTACGAAATCACCATCGCCGACCTTGACAATGTACTTGCCAGCTCGTCGATGAATATTGTCCTCGGGGACGCGGTACTGGTGCGGACGGGCAAGGTGACTCAGTATGGCGTCGACAACGCTGCGTACGAGGCGGCCCAACCTGGTGTGGGACGTGACGCGGCAATATGGCTCTATGAACAAGGCATGGCGGTACTCGGTACGGATACGACGGGTACCGAGCCGTTGCCGCTGAGCGACCAAACACGTACCACCCACCAAGCCATGCTCGTCGATCGCGGCGTACATCTCGTAGAAAACCTGAATCTTGAAGAGTTGGCGGCCGATGGTGTAGTCGAGGGAATGTTCATTTGTCTGGCGCTACGCATCACGGGCGCCACCGGTTCTTGGGTACGACCCGTTGTCATCGTCTGATCTGCGCATAGCCTTCGTCGGTGCCGGGGTCGTCTCAGGACTTCATCACGCTGCACTCGCGCGTAGCAGTGATGCCCATCTCGCCGGTCTCTTTGACGTCGATCAAGACCAAGCTCAACTTCGCTCCAAGGAATGGGGCGTAACGTCCTTCGCCACGTACGACGAGCTGCTCGCGAGCGACGAAGTCGACGCAGTCTTCGTACTCTGCACGAATCGTGCGCACGAAGAAACAGCTCTTCGCGCGATTGACGCGGGCAAGCACGTCCTGATTGAGAAACCCGTCGCCGATGAGTTCGGCTGCGCGCGCCTCGCCTCTCGCGCGCTCGCATCGGGCGTGGTCTGCATGCCTGCACACAACTACGCCTACCACCCAGAGTTTCTCCGCATGTTGCGCCTCGTCCGTGAAGGGGCTTTAGGCGACATCCGAGTTCTGTGGATCAACTATGTACTCGGGCATGAGGAAGACATCGCGGCGCGATACCAGGGTGTCGTATCGGAACTGCTCGTACACCACAGCTACCTCACCTACGCCCTCATGGGCCCGCCCGATCGCATACACGCAGGTCGTATGCGACCTGGATGGAAAGACCTGCGCCGCGATGATCAAGCGTGGATGGTGTGGGAATACGACACGCACGCCAGTGCGCACCTCTTTGGCTCCTTCGCAATGGACGACGATACCGCCGACCCATGGACATTTATCGTGAAGGTCCTCGGGACCGAAGGCGGTGTCACGTATTCCTGGCGCAGCGCCCACCTTCGAGGTGCGACGGCGGCGCATCGTTTTTCAATTCCCGCGTACGAGGAGAGCTACGAGCACGAGCTCGCGGCTTTCGTGCGAGCCGTGCGCGGTGATCCCGCGGCTGTCGTATCGACCATCACGGACGCGGGGGTTGTTGCTCAACTTCTGACGGGCGCCGGACTCGCCACGGGAGTCGACCAGAGCGATTACACGTCGAATGTTTTCGACACTCGTGTTGAACGTCCACCGTCATGAGGATACGCAAATGAGCCCTGGCATCGATGCCTTTGACTTCGGCGCAATTCAGCCGGGCCCGTTCACGTCGGGGGCGCGTTTTCCCGACGGGGGCGCGTACAGGGTAGAGATTCCAAGCGTCGAGGGCCCCGCGGTTCTCGACGCGGTGTTCGCCGAAGCTGACGAGTTCCATGTTCCGATCCACCGCGTATCGCAGGGTTCTGGCGTCATGATGCTCACGGATAGCGAGATCGTGACGATGGTGGAGCGCTGCGCCGAGCGAGGTGTCATGCTCTGTCTCTTCTTAGGACCGCGCGGGTCATGGGACGTCGGCGCTCAAAGGTATACGGTTGGCACAGTAGGCACTCGAGCGAGGGGACGCTCCGCCGTTGACGCGTGCGTGTTGGAGGCGCAGCGCGCCTGCGCGCTTGGCGTACGATCGCTCTTGGTTGGCGACGAGGGCGTGCTCTGGCATCTCAGCACGCTCCGCGCAACTGGATCGCTACCGCCCGATCTTGAACTCAAGGTCAGCGTCATGATCGCTCCGGCGAACCCGGTTTCTTTTGGGCTCCTAGAACGTTTGGGCGCGGACACGATCAATGTCCCGAGCGATCTCAGCGTTACGCAACTCGCCGAGCTTCGTGCGGCGAGCCCCACGACCATTGACTTCTACGTGGAGGCTCCCGACAACATCGGAGGATTCGTTCGCCTTTATGACGTTGCCGAGCTCGTGCGCGTCGCCGCACCGATCTACCTGAAATTCGGGCTCCGCAACGCACCTGATATCTATCCTTCAGGACGGCAACTGGAGCAGGTCGCCATTTTGAGTGGGCGAGAGCGGGTGCGCCGCGCGCGTCTTGGCCTCGATCTGCTTGAGCGTCTCTATCCCGATGCACTGATGAGCGCGATTGGCGCCGTGGACCAGCCGAGGGGCGCGCGATTCTCTCACGTCATCAGTTCTATGACTGTGGCCGGCGCGTAATGTCACCCCACCGGTTCCTTCGAAGTGTCGAACACCCCAGCCTCGACCCTTCGTTACGGGGCGGAACCCTTCTTGAAGAGTTCCGCCCCGACACCATCGCCCGTTCGGTCTCGACGATGTCGACATCACGCTGGCGAGAAGGGGGTGTTCGTTACCTACCAATGGACGCCCCCTTCCCTTTCGCATTGCGAGTACGAGCGGTTGTCCAGTGAGGGGGCCAGCTGTTCCGCCTCGAGTTCTCCATCTTGACGCTCGGGACAATGTCGCCGTCGCTGTCGCAGACCTTGAGATCGACGAAGTCGTCGACGTCGAAGAGATGGTGGTTACCGTGCGCGACGCCATTCCCTTCGGGCACAAAATGGCGCTCACGTCGATCGACGAAGGCGCCTCCATTGTCAAGTACGGAGAGGTGGTGGGTATCGCTACGTGCGTCATTTCTAGCGGTGACCACGTGCACGTGCATAACGTCGCGAGTTCTCGTCTTCCGGGAGAGCCGGCCCACTCGTGATTACGGGCTATCAGCGACCCTCGGGACAATTCGGGGCCCGTAACCACATACTTGTCCTCCCTTCCGTGGTGTGCGCGACCGTGGTCGCGGCGTCGATCGCCCAACAAGACGCCGTCGCGATTACTCACCAGCACGGGTGCGCGCAGGTTGGCGACGATGTGACGTACACCAAGCGCGTCTTCGCCTCGCTTGGCGTGCACCCAAATGTTGGCGGCGTGCTGGTCGTGAGCTTGGGTTGCGAGACGGTCCAAGGTGGCGCGCTCGCCGAAACGATCGAACACGACGGAGGCGCCGTCAGATTTGTTGGCATTCAGTCGGCGGGCGGGACGTTAGAGGCAGTGAGCCGCGGTCAGGTGATGCTCGCCGAGTTACTCTCCAACGCGGCGCTCGTCGAACGACGCGACGGCGAGGCGTCTGACGTTGTCGTCGGACTCGACAGCGCCGACGCGCCATTCGCTGGGGCGTTGGTTGAGCTCGCTCGCGCCGTCGGATTCCACGTCGTCCTCCCACGGGGTGACGTCGAGACGGGGCCAACCTGTCACGCAGACCTCGCAGCAGCGGGTGCGCAGGTGATTGTGTCGTTACTTGGGCCGAACGAAACGGCGATGGGGTTTCCGATCTGTCCCGTGGTAAGCGTCACAGGTGATCGCGATCTCTACGAGGCGATGCCACAAGAGTTCGACTTACTCGCGAGTGGTCTGGGAGACACGGACGTTGCCACGTCGATCTGGAGAGTCGTCGTCGAGGCCTTCAATGGACTCGAGACGGCGACGGAACGGCGCGGCGCGTCTGATCTTCTGCTTCGACGACTTTCCAGGTCGATGTGAAACGCGAACTTACCGGCTTTCGTCGAGCCAACGGATCGGTGGGCGTTCGCAACCATGTGCTGGTCGTGCCCGTCCGGGCATCCGCCAACGCGGTTGTGCGAAAGATCGTCAACGAGGTTCCCACGTGCGTCTCGCTCACCCACGAGCTGACGGGCCGAGAGAAGGGTGACGTTGAAAGGACCCGCCACACCTTGCTCGGTTTCGTGACCAATCCCAATGTTGCCTCTGTGCTCTTCGTGGGGATCAACGACAGTGACAGATGGGTCGCCGACGCTGCCGCGGCGGAGGGACAGCGAGTCGAGTTCGTGACGCTCGCCGAATATGGCGGCAGCGGGGGCGCCGCGGATGCCGGCGCCCGCTTGGCTTTCGACATGGTCAATCGCGAGCGAGCGAATGTGCGTGAGCCGATTGATTGGGCTGACATCGTTCTCGGCCTGGAGTGCGGTGGTTCTGACGCCATGTCGGGCATCACCGCGAATCCAGCTGTGGGCGTCGCGAGCGACCTGCTCGTGTCTTTCGGAGGTAGCGCGATGCTCGCGGAAACTCCGGAACTGATCGGCGCCGAAGGCGCTCTTGCCAGGCGCGGCGTTTCGCCCGATGTGCAGCGACGGATCAAAGAAGTCGTGCTCGCCTTCGAGACTTCTATTCGCGAACTTGGGGTCGATGTTCGCGGGGCGCAGCCGACGCCAGGGAATCAAGAGGGTGGTCTTACAACCATTGAGGAAAAGGCGCTCGGTTCGGCGAAGAAGGGAGGGCGGTCACCCATCGTTGACGTCCTCGAGTTCGCCGAGCGACTGCGCGTGCGCGGACTCAATATCATGGACTCTCCTGGTCAGGACATCGAACAGATGGTCGGGATGGTTGCTGGTGGAGCTCAGATCGTCGTCTTTACGACTGGGCGAGGAACTCCAACCGGTTCGCCGATTGCGCCATGTATCAAGGTTTCGTCCAATAGTGCGATGGCGCGCGCCATGGGCATTGACATCGACCTCGACGCGGGAACGATACTTTCGGGTGCGGAGACCATCGAGTCAATGGGGCAACGCATCTTTGAGAAAATGCGTGATGTCATTTCTGGTGAGGAAACCGCTTCGGAGCGCGGCGGTCATCGCGAGTTCGCTTTCTCCAGAATTGAGTTTTGATGAGGCCGCGGACCAATGTTCGAGTCAGAAGAACGCGCTGGTCGCACAGACATTATTTTCGACGTGACGCGAAGGAGTCGCTGTGAAGATTTCCGAAGTAAAGATCATCACCCTCGGCGAGCCCGAGCCGCTTGGGCCTAGACCCGGATGGGTGACCACGCCTACCGATCTCCTGTTTCCGGGCGAGCACAGACCAAACGTTCCGCCGCCCGGCACCCCATCGAGCGTCATCGTACGCGTGGAGACCGACGAAGAAATCTATGGGTATGGGACCGTCGGTCTCGGATCGCCTGCCGCAGTCCCGGTCATAAAGTCCCACTTGGAACCACTCGTCATCGGACGGAGTCCGTTCGATGTTGAATTCTTGTGGGAGCTGATGTACCGCTCCACCATCAATATTGGCCGCAAGGGACTGGTGCTCGAAGCGATTAGTGCCATCGATATCGCCTTGTGGGACATCATGGGCAAGGCGACTGGTCAGCCGGTGTACAACTTGCTCGGTGGCAAGACCAAGGACCGCCTTCGCGCATACGTCAGCCAGAACTATGCCCAAAGAGATCTCGGAGCGGTACGCGCCGAAGCGCAGCGTTACGTGGATCAAGGTTTCACCGCTCTCAAGATGCGTTTTGGTTATGGTCCCGGGGACGGCGCGTCAGGCATGGCGGCAAATTACGAGCTCATTAAGACGGTGCGCGACGTGATCGGACCCGACGTCGATTTGATGGCGGACGCCTACATGGGCTGGGACGTGGCGTACGCGATTCGTATGATCCGACGCGTCGACGAGCTTGATCTGCGTTGGATTGAAGAGCCCGTCATACCTGATGACATCGAAGGCTATGCCCGCATTCGCTCGGCAGTATCGACGCCGATCTCCGGGGGGGAACACGAGTTCACGCGGTGGGGATTTCGTCAGTTGCTCGAGGCCAGGGCCGTCGACGTTGTTCAACCAGATGTGAACCGTATGGGCGGCATTACGGAGGCGCGTAAGGTCTGGGCTCTCGCGTCGGCCTTCAATGTGGAAGTCATTCCGCACTCCAACCATGCGCATAACGTCCACCTGATTACGGCGTCCACGTCGTCGCCGCTCATTGAGTATTTCCCGACCGACACCATCCGCAGCAGCTATACGTTCTTCCCGGAGATCTTTGTCGGTGAGCCGGAAGTGAAAAATGGCTTCATCGCGATCTCGGATGCGCCAGGGCTTGGAATCGAACTGAACGAAGAGACCATTGCGCGGTACCGCATCGCGGAACTTTCGTCGTGACCCCCTCACCGAAGACTTCTATAACGAGACGATCCGTCGCAAAAGGGCGCCTTGAGTTGCCAACCTTCGGCTTCGGTGGCGCGGACCTTGGTGGTCGAGTGCGAGCCTTCTCGGAAGCCGAGGCCGAGGAAACATTGCGCTCGGCGTGGGAACTCGGGGTTCGTTACTTCGACACCGCGCCATGGTATGGACTCGGCGCGAGCGAACATCGGGTTGGTCATCTTCTTCGCGAGAGAGCGCGCGACGAGTTCGTGGTGTCGACCAAAGTTGGTCGGGTTCTTCGCCCTGACTCGCAACGTCCCGCTCCAGGTAGTCCCGAATCTCTCTGGCACTCGGCGTTACCATACGGCGTTGCGTTCGATTACAGCTACGACGGCATCATGCGCTCGTACGAGGACAGTCTCCAAAGGCTGGGTCTCGCTCGCGTGGATGTCCTCTTTGTCCACGATCTTGATTCGTACTATCACACACCCGATTCCGTGTTTGACATCTATTTGCGTCAACTGGAAACCTCTGGTTGGCGAGCTTTGACCTCACTACGCGACGCGAATGAGGTAGGGGCGATCGGCTTTGGCATCAATGAGCGAGGACATGTCAAGCGCTTCGCGGAAATGTTCTCTCCCGACGTTCTCCTCGTCGCGGGTACCTATACCTTGGTCGATCAACACGGACTTGATGAATTGGACTATTGCGCGTCAGCGGGCGTAGATGTCGTCATCGGTAGTCCGTTTCGTGGCGGACTGTTCACTGACCTCTCTTCGAGAGACGCATCCCTTGGTCCAGGTGCGAGTGCGGACGACCAGCGCATTTCGAGCATCGCTGCGGTCTGCCGAGAGTTCAATGTCTCGAGTCTCGGCGCGGCGCTTCAGTTCCCCCTCGCGCACCCGTCAGTTGTGTCCGTCGTGGTGGGCGTAGCCAGCTCGGAGGAAATCCAAGAAGACGTTCAGGCGAACGAAGCGTCGATTCCCGCGTCATTTTGGGACCACCTTCGCGTTGCAGGCCTCGTCTCACGCAGTGCTCCGCTGCCCACGAGCCGTGAGGCCGACCATGCGTGAGCGCCCGCATCTTCGTTCCGGCGTCGTTCCGGTACTTTTGGTGCCCTTTGATTCCGACGGTGCGGTTGATGTGCCCGGCCTGCGACGAGAGATCGAGTTTCTTCTTGAACTACCGATCGCCGGTCTCGGGATCGGTTTTGGCAGCGAAGTGACGCGACTCACCTTCGAAGAGAAGTTGCTCGTCGTTGGCATCGCAGCGGAGATGAAACAAGATTCTATGCCTCTGGTCGCGAGCCTCATCGCGGGCGGCACTCACGTGGGGGCGGCACTTGCCAAAGCCCTTGGTGACGCGGGCGCGACAGTCTTGATGGCGCCGCCCCCCACGGGGGTCGGTTCCGTTCTCGCACTTCGAGACCAAGTCGTCGACTATTACCACGTGCTAGCGCTCGCGTCGGGGGCCGAGATCATGGTGCAAGACGCCCCCGCCATGACGGGCGTCGAACTTCCTCTTGCCATGTTCGAAGCACTTTTCGAACTACCCGATGTGACCTCATTTAAAGTTGAGGTCGTTGCACCCGCTCCAAAGATCGGGGCGCTCCGAAGCGCATTGGGAGACGATGCCGTACTCTTCGGTGGCCAAGCAGGGCTCGACTTTTATCACGAACTTCAGCGCGGTGTAAATGGGACGCTTCCTGGCTCTGCGACCCCCGAAGTCTTCCTCGAGGCGTTCCGCCGTTTTGAGGATGACGACTACGAAGGTTCAAATGGACTGCTATCGCGCCACCTGGGAGTGCAACTGCTCGCTCAGCGCGACTTCGACACGTTCCTCTATGTGCAGAAGCTACTGCTAGTTCGCCGGGGAATATTTAACTCGCCTGCGCTTCGGGGACCCTGCGTGCCGCTCGACCCTCAACTCGAACGTGAGGTCGCTGAACTCGCCGACTCCCTCCTCGACGTTGGAGGGATCCCAGTATTGGAGTGGAGCGGCGACATACCGGTTGGTACAGAAAGTGAGTTTCACTAATGAAGGCGATTGTCTACACGGCACCGTTGGAGATGCAGTATTTAGAGATTGATGAGCCCACGCCACGGGCAGGCGAGGTCTTGATTGAGGTGGCCGCGGTCGGCATCTGCGGTTCGGAACTCGAGGGCTTTATCTCGAAAAGTCCGTTTCGCGTTCCACCGCTCGTTATGGGCCATGAGTTTTCGGGTCGACGTGTTGACACTGGTGCCAATGTTGTCGTAAACCCGGTTGTATCCTGCTGGCGATGTGACCTCTGCTTGAGAGGACGACCGAATATCTGTCGCTATCGAGAGATCATCGGCATTCAACGTCCCGGTGCGTTCGCCACTCGCGTGGTGGTGCCCGAAGTCAACTGCTACCCGATTCCCGAAGACGCGGACATGATCACGTATGCCCTAGTGGAGCCGCTCGCGAACGCGATTCACGCTGTCAGTCTGGCCTTTGAGCGCGAGGCTATTCTCCCGAGAATCGGCGTCATCGGTGCCGGCACGCTGGGCTTTTTGGGGGCCCTGACGGCGAAGACCAACGGTGTCACGCACGTTGCGATCGCCGATCTTTCTCCACAGAGACGAGCGCTCGCCGAGCTGACGGGTGCGGACGTGATCACTGAGAGCCTGACTGGTGAATTTGACGCAATCCTCGATGCCGTCGGTAGCGCGGCGACGCGTGCGATGAGCATCGAGTTGCTTCGCCCAGGTGGCACTGCCGTGTGGATGGGCTTGCAT
>Ga0182030_10010038_pt1 | contig 19312 bp, 18 predicted proteins | sample 812S3MmetaG_FD_121299 | JGI IMG/M metagenome (GOLD analysis project Ga0182030, IMG submission 121299) | Permafrost microbial communities from Stordalen Mire, Sweden - 812S3M metaG (Illumina Assembly) | ecosystem: Environmental > Terrestrial > Soil > Wetlands > Permafrost | place: Sweden... | reverse complement strand
TGGATGGCGTCCTTTACACCGTTCAGAACAGTGAGGTCGCGGCCATGGATGCGGCCACCGGCCGGATTTTCTGGACATTTCACTATACGGTGCCGCCCGAGTCGAATCAATATCTCCTGGTCGTCAAGGGACTGGCGATATCCGGCGACTCACTGTTCTGGGCGACCTACGACGGTCATCTGATCTCCATCGACGCCAGGACGGGGATTGCCAATTGGAACAAGACGCTGTTCGACTGGCATAAGGGCTATCAGCTCAACGTCGCCCCGCTGGTTGTAAAAGGCAAGGTGATTCTTGGCCCCGCTACCAACGAGGAAGGCGCCAATTGCTGGGTGGCGGCTTACGATGCCAGGACCGGGGAAGAAGTTTGGCGTTTCTACACGGCGCCGATGTCGGCCGGCGAACCCATCGCCAGGACTTGGGCCGGAGAATCGTGGAAGCACGGAGGCAGTCCGATCTGGGTGACCGGCTCCTACGACCCGGAAACCAACCTGACGTTTTGGGGAACCGGCAATCCCAACGCAGGCTGGAACGGCGACAATCGCGAAGGGGACAACCTCTACTCGGACTCGGTTGTCGCCCTGGATGCCGACACGGGGAAGCTGAAATGGCATTTCCAGTTCACGCCGCACGATGAGTTTGACTGGGATTCCGTGCAGGTCCCGGTACTTGCCGACATCCAATGGCAAGGCTCGCCGCGCAAAGTGATGCTTTGGGCCAACCGCAACGGATTCTTCTACGTCCTCGACCGCACGACCGGGAGATTTCTGCTCGGCAAAGCTTTTGTTAAGCAGAACTGGAACATCGGGCTCGACGATTCCGGCCGGCCGATCAGGTCGCCGGACCTCAACCCGAAACCCCTAGGCGTGCCTTATGTCGAGCCGGGTACACAGGGAGGCACGAATTGGTACTCGCCTTCCTTCAGCCCGCACACCGGGCTTTTTTATGTTTCCACCTGGGACAACTACGGCGGCCCATCGGGTAAGGGCCCGATCCAGGAATGGAAGGAGGGCGGAAAATATTCAGGGAACGCGCCCCGCCGTCCGTCGGGCGCGGCAGCCGCGGCGGCGGGGCGCGGGCGCGGCGGTGCCGGCCGGGGCGCCGCGATCGCTTATCGAACCGAGGAGGAAGGCTACGGCGCGGTTCGTGCGATCGATCCGCAAACCGGCAACAAAAAGTGGTATTTCAAGATGGTCGATTACACCGAGAGCGGCATCCTCACCACCGCGTCGGATCTGCTTTTCTCCGGCGGGAAGGAAGGAAACTTCCTGGCCCTGGATGCCCGCAATGGAGAACAGCTCTGGCACACCAATCTCGGTGGAACCATTGCCAGCGGTCCAATCACCTATCAGGCGAATGGCCGCCAGTACGTGGCAGTATGCGCCGATAATGCGCTGTACGCTTTCGCGCTGCCGGAGTAGCGGCACTCGGGCCGTTGAGGCCGATCACTCGCGAGACCGAATTAGGCCAGGCGGCGCTGGGAATGCGCTCGGGTGTCACCTGCGCCGCGAGCCACGCACCGAGTAGAGAAAGTGGCGGCCGCAAACGTTTAACCATGCTTCGCCCACTTTTCTAAATATCCTTGAGCAGCTCGTCCAGAATGGTTTGCACCGCGGCGTAGGGATCGGGACCATTATTGGCTCCGGCTTCGATCGAATAGAGTCCTTTGTACCCGACCTCTTTCGAAATCTTGATTGCATTGGCCTCGCTATACCGTTCGGGGTTGTAGTGGCAATGGCTGCTGCCCGACGACAGCGGATACATCACCCGCAATCCCGCCGCCCGCGCCTCTTCGTCCGGGAAATTGCCGACATCGGGGTTCGCCCAAATCCCGGAGGCCTTGATCACTTCGACTACCACCTCCCATGGCGGGGAAGTTGGGCGCGGTGGTCCGGCCGGGGCGCCCGGAGTGGCCACCGCCGGAGGGGCCGCCGCCGGAGCCTCAGCCGTTGCGACTGCGCCTGCACGGCCACCTCGTCCGCCCCCGCCACCACCGCGGTTTTCCATGGTGATGTACACCTTTTTGGCTTTTCCGTACACGTTGATCGTCTTCAACGTATCGATCGCAGCTTGACGCACCTCGGGCGCGAGCGTGCCCTGGTTCACCATGACCCGCGGACAGCCAAGCATCACCGCGTGGTCGATCCATTTCTTGGTCAGGTCGATCGTCTCCAGCCGTACCACCGGATCCGGCGCCGAAATATTCAGCGTTCCGAACTCCACGTTGATTTGATTCATCTGCGATTTTGCCTTCTTCAGCCGGCCGCGGAACTCCTCCAGGTACGCAGCCTCAGTCGACGCAAAGTGAGAATGCTGCATTTCCACGTGGTGGACACCGTAGCGTTCGACGAGCATGTCGGGAAGGTCCAGGATCTCGAGGGTTCTTTTCGGATCGTCTGGATGCGCGCCGCTCTTGATGATAGGGTTGAAACAGAGACTCATGATCGCGAAACGATCCAGCTTGGCTTGATCCGGGCGCTGACCCCAGACACTGCCGGAGCCGACGGCTATGGCAGAACCGATAAGAAACTCTCGTCGTTTCATCATACTTACCTCGTACCTTTGGTATGGAAGCCAGAGAAAGTATACATCCGATTGTATCGGGCGCTTAACCGTTTTTGGGGGAAGGGGTGCTTCTGAGCGGTTTCGTGCTCCGTGGAGTTGTCGGGTGCGCTCGGCTGGCAACTTCATTTCTTGCCTTCAATAAGCTTTGTTTCCGACGAGGTCTGAGTTGAGTTTGGGACGGCCCCGGCATTGGAGCCGCCCCTGCCATTCCGGCCCTCGAATCGGCGCTCGGGTCGCATCCCTGCGGAGCCCTATCCTCCGTTCGAGTGCCCTCCAGTTTACTCCAAACATTCTGGCGTGAAAGCGTTAAATCCCAGGGGTTCGGGGACGGAGTCCCCGCCTGGAGATTGGCCATTTGCGCCATAAAGTAGCCGTGTCAGATTTCGCTGGACTTTTTCTTCCGGATGCCCTACCCTACTGGTGGCGGCGTCTGCCGCCGCTGTTGGAGAGCGGAACATTTGGAAGAGACCGTTGCGTTCTGCGGGCGCGTGCTCACCGCCAGCGAACTGAGTCTGGTGCGCCAGATCATCGCCGATTTTCCTCGACTCAGTCAGGCTGAGTTGGCCTATACCATCTGCGAGTTGTTGGAATGGCGTCGGCCCAACGGGAAGCTGAAAAATCCGGAGTGCGTGGAGTGGCTGCAGAAGTGGCAGCAACAGGCCCTTCCCGGCTTGCCGGAGTTGCGAGTCACCAAACCGCGCGGAGCTCATCGCCATCTGGCCAGCGATCCGCAGAGTGATCCCCCACCACCCTTACACGGACGGTTGGCCGACTACCAGCCTCTGCGCTTGCAGTTGATCGAAGATCTCGCCGGCCGCCGCCTGTTCCAGCAGTATATTCAGCGCTACCATCCTCTGGGGTATCGGGTTCCCTACGGCGCACAACTGCGTTACCTGGTACGCACTCCGTCTCAGGACGTGCTGGCCTGCCTGCTGTTCACCAGTGCCGCTTGGAAGATGGCGCCGCGCGACACTTGGATCGGATGGAGCGACCCGGCGCGTCGGGTCAACCTTCCCCGCGTCGTCAACAACGCACGCTTCCTGATCCTGCCTTGGGTCGCGGTGCCTCACTTGGCCAGCCACATTCTGTCTTTGGCCGCTCGTCAACTCCCCACCGATTGGCTGGCCGCCTATGGTGTGCGCCCCCTGCTATTGGAGACCCTGGTGGACCGGCCCTACACCGGGACCTGTTACCGAGCCGCCAACTGGATCTGTGTGGGCCAGACTCAGGGCCGCGGCCGCATGGATCGCACCCATGAGGCCCAGGGCACCTGTAAAGACATTCTGCTGTACCCGCTGGAGTCACACGGGCGCCACCGTTTATGCCAGTCTCCGGCACCTCAGGTTTGCCATGCTCTTACTGGAGAAATTCGATGAACTGTTGCAGCCCTGGCGTCCCGCCTTTGCGCCACAGCGCACCTGGCAACGTGCGCATCGTCTGGCTTACGGTTTGCTCCTGTGCCTGCGTACGCATCTGACCAGCAACGCCATTTGCGCCACCGGCCGGCAGTTTCTGGATTGGAGTGCCGACTATCGTCTGTTCTCGCGCAGCCCGTGGGATCCACACGTCTTATTCGATCCCATCTTCGATCACTTGTCGGCACTGCTGTCTTCTCCGCAGGCTCCGGTGGTAGCCGCCCTGGACGATACGCTCTGTAAAAAGACTGGCCGTCATATCCCCGGCGCCCCCTATGCCCGCGACCCGCTGTCGCCACCCTTTCATGTGAATCTGGTCCGTGGATTGCGCTTCGTGCAAGCCTCCGTGCTGGTTCGTGCCACTCAGTTTCTGGGACCGGCACGTGCCTTACCGGTGCGTTTTGAGCCGGCGCCCCCTGCCGTCAAACCACCGAGTCTCAAGGCCGCCCACAAGCACACCCGGAAGAACCAACGGAACCAAACGAAGCAAAAGAGGAATGCAAAAAAGAAGACCAGCGCCCAAACCGCCAACCAGCAAGCCGCGCTTGTCACCCCCGAGGAAAAGGAATATCGACTCCAGAAAAAACTGTGTGCGCTGACCCAGGTAGGGGTCCGCGTCTTACAGTCTCTGCGTCAGTCCTTGGATGCGCGGCCGGATACACGCCAGCGTCAGTTGCTGGTCAGCGGGGACGGCAGCTATACCAACCGCACGGTACTGCGGCAACTGCCCGAACGCACTACTTTCATTGGGCGCATCCGTAAAGACGCCAAATTGTTTCTGGCCTTGCCGCCTACCAGCGTGACTCGCTCCGGCGGACGGCCCCGCCGCTACGGCGTACTCGCACCAACGCCCGAACAAACCCTGCACGATGAGACTGTACCGGTCGTCAGGGTCCGCTGTTTCGCCGCCGGCCAGGTCCGCGAAATCCCAGTCAAGGTAGTGCGCACAGTCTACTGGCGCAAGGCCGGTCCCGATTTGCCGCTGCTGCTGTTGGTCATCAAACCGCTCGGCTATCGCTTGCGCAAGGGTTCCAAGTTACTCTACCGCCAGCCCGCCTTCTTGATCTGCACCGATCCGCAACTGGACCTGACGATTCTGCTGCAAGCATACGTTGACCGGTGGGAGATCGAGTGCAATCATCGCGACGAAAAGTCTCTCATCGGTACGGCGCAGGGCCAGGTGTGGAACCCCTTGGCAGTCGTCCGCCTGCCACAATTCCAGGTAGCCATCTACAGCTTGCTGCTGTTGGCTTCCATTCTGGCCTACGGGTTTCAGCGCACCGCCGTCTATCTGCCGCTACCTTTATGGAGAAGAAAGTCCATTCGCCCTTCCATCCTGGACTTGCTGAATCTGCTCCGCGACCAAATCTTTGCTCGTGGAATGCAACACAACCCGACGCCGAGTATCGACGACTTCGCGGCTTTGGCCCCCGTGGACCCGAACGAGCGGAAACCCCCGTTGGGATCGGAGACCCTTTGCACCGTCGCCGCTTAGCCTATGGCTCCGACTGGGTTTACCCCCCTGAGATGGCCAATCTCCAGACAGGGACGGAGTCCCCACGTCAAGCAACGCAGCGTTTCTAAGTGCTGTTGCCGTCATCATGCTCGTGCCAGGTACAGCCCGGCCGGCGTCCGGTACTCAAGGCTCTGGTGCAGACGTTCCTGGTTGTAGAACCTGAAGTATTTCTCGATCCCCGCTCGCGCCTCCGGCACCGTCTGATAGTCCTTCAGGTACACCTCCTCATATTTGAGCGACCGCCGCAGCCGCTCAATAAAAGTGTTGTCCATGCAGCGTCCGCGCCCGTCCATGCTGATGGCGACCTGCTTCGCCTCCAACTCCCTGGTGAACTTCTCGCTCGTGAAATGCGAGCCCTGGTCGCTGTTGAAGATCTCCGGCCGACCGCGTCGCAGGGCGCTCTTCAGCGCCTCGATGCAGAAGCCGATCTCCAGCGTCAACGACAGCGACCAACTCAGCACGAACCGGCTGAACCAATCCATGATCGCCACCAGGTAGACAAAACCCTCCGCCATACGGATGTATGTGATATCCGTGCTCCAGACCTGGTTGACGCGTTCCACCGTCACGCCTCTCAGCAGGTACGGGTAGATCTTGTGTCCCTCTCCTGGCCGGCTCAGCCTCGGTTTTGGATAGACCGCTTCAATTCCCATCAACGCCATCAGCCGCGAGACCCGCTTGCGATTCACTTCGTAGCCCTGGGTTGCCAACCAAGCCGTCATCCTCCGGCTCCCGTAGAATGGCGCCCGCGTGTACTGCTCATCGATCAATCGCATGAGTCGCAGATTCTCCTGGCTTTCGCCCACTGGCTCGTAATACAGGCCAGCGCGGTTGACGCCCAGCAGCTCGCATTGCCGCCGAAGACTGAGTTCCGGATGGCCCCAATCCACCAGCGGGCGCAGGTCTTCAGTCGAGCATGCCGACCTTTTTTTAGCCAGTCCAACTCTACTTTCAGCCGACCGATCTCTTCGTAGAGCGCATTGTTGTCCGCCTCGCCGTCACGCGTCTTGCGGGTCCGCCCATCCACGAAAAGCTCCGGCAGTTGCTCCAGGGCCGCCTTCCGCCATTTGGCGATCTGCATCGGATGGACCTTGAACTGCGATCCCAACTGGCTGAGCGTTTTCTCGCCGCGGATCGCTTCGATCGCCACCCGTGCTTTGAACTGAGGACTGTACTGTTTTCTCGTCGTCGTCAGCGACCGCTCCTTGTCAACGACTTCGCCGAAAAGTTTAGCTTATTCCTTGGTCTAAAAGCCTGGGACCACTATACCCTGCCGTTAATCACCTACCGGCGTCCGCGCGGCAGATATTCCGAACGCTTCGTTATTCTGCCGTCGCTTTGGTGCGGTTGGCTTCGGTACGCGCGATCGGGTCGCACGCTAAAGAAAAGATTCTGGTGAGCCGGGCGGGACTCGAAGAAAGACATGGTGTTGAAAACAGGCAAGTTATTGATTCTACGATTCGCGCCAGTCGGATGATTCGCGGCTGTCGCGGTTTGGAGGTACAAAATCGGGTACAGTGGCCCTATGACTCCGGCTTGCCTCCAAGGCGTGCTGGGGCATACCATTGTCCTTTCGAGTTTCGAGACTGGGAGGGCAATTTGATGACCGATAGCCACGATGCGAACGTCGCGTGGGCTCGGTTCTTGGCATTACGAAACGATCCACCTCGGAGTTGGAATGAACGTGAGGTCTCGCGGTTCCATGAAATCGTCACCACGCTCGAGAAGGCGTTTGCCGTGGACCTGTCTGCATTTCGCATCCCGGATTCCGAGTTGAAACAGATTATCGTCGCGGTACAGCGCGCGCCTCGTTCAGGACGCTTTCCCGGTCAGAAGCAGATGTCCGACCAGAGGTATTGCGACGATGGATTTGCTCGACGCCAGATCGAGGGCATCATGCTCTATTTTCAAAGCCTGCAACCGCGGCCGGAACGACCGCAGTTCGGGTTCGGAAACTGACAAATGCGCAAAGTCCCGCTGATGTTTCTGATAATGGCGCTCGCGTCCGTGCTGCTCGCTGAAACAAAGCACAATTTCCAAACAGGGAAGCTCATTAACATCACAGCCGATGAACGGTTTGATGAGGGCACTTCATATCGATGGGCTATCTTCACCGTACAAGTCGCGGATGTGGTCTATACGGCGAGAGGAGATCGTGTCCGTCGCCGAACGGGTGACATCGGACAAGGACTTATCGTCGGCGACCCGGTTAGAGTGGCCATCGACGGTGGAAATATCATACTCCTGAAGCCTGATGGGAAGGAGTTGAAGATGAAGATTACAAAACGGGAGAGACCACGGTAGTATTTCGGCGCACGTGGCCGCGCGAAAGTTCTTAGGCAGATTCAAACGTAAGGTTGGTCATTCCGTTCTCAATTAGATAGATCAACATATTCGCGCGGGCGTCGGCCTCGGTTTTGGCGAACCTGATTTTTCCGTCCTCGCTACTGGACTTCATTTCGTTCACGCACATCCAGCGCTTGTCCGCGCCACGCGATGATCTGAACGCGGGCGGCAATTGGTTTCCAAGCTCGGCGACGGTGAAGACGGAACGTTCATTTGCGGTTTGAATTAACATGAAGGAATGGACATCAATGAAGTGATCGATGCGCTGAAACGCCGAGGCCATACGGTAGGTCCCGCAGCCGTGTCCCCCGACGGGAAGATGCTCGTGAACATCGACTGGAAACTGCTCACCTTTGAACAGGCCAAGGAACTTCTGACGAAGGGACTCGACAAGAAATGAAAAAGCCCTCGGACTGATCAGGTCGGAGGGCTTAAAGGTTCCTTGTATGCTTTCCCGCCTTGTGGAGGGGCGGACAAGCGTGCCGTAGTAGGTTTGCTGAAACCCGCATCCTTTTTGCGGAAGGAAGTTAACCGTGCAGCCTTTTCCCTACGACATGCTTCAATGAAAGTATACCACAAAACATTTCTGGCGCAACTTGCTTTTTGGCACGACGAGAGTCTATGAGACGCGAGCTGGCCAGTTCCACTGACTCCGACCATCGCCCTGGGAAACGGCGTGGTTGAAAAAGATGCCACCGTAGACGCTGAATACTATCATCTCAACAGTGCCATCCTCATTCACTTTCTGAACCATCGCCGGTGACTGCTTCGGTGCGAACTTGCCGTCTGCGCTACCGGGGTGGTTGTAGACGACGATTCTGCCGATGGTTGGTGCTGGCGAAATTGTGTTTTCCATTCTGGGAGGTTATTTTGTTTTTCGACCTTTGCCTTTGCCTCGGGACGATTCGAAGAACGCCGCTATCGCCTCCGCAGCGAATGCGCAACGTTCGCACCTGCATCCCTCGGTACAGCAACTCATGCCTTGAATCAAAGCACACTGGCAGGGAATTTCAAGGGCAGTCTATCCCCAGCCGAAAGGCAGTTTTGCATATGTCTGATTTAAATGGAGTTGCAGGCTGGAAAATACAAAATCGGGTACAGCCTGACTTCGACTTTACGCCAACCTATTGACGCGATTGGACTTAACTGTGGTGAGCCGGGCGGGACTCGTGACCGCTACCGGGTATTCCACAGCCTAACTTATTGATTTTACGATGGACCACAAGGCCAAAAAGGACGAAAATGCCCCGTCAGCGTGACACTATCATGAGAGCAGATTTCCATCGCTTCTCATCCATTCACCGGCACCATGACACTGCCCAAATGCTCACCTACGTTGAAGAGAATAGCAGGATCGGAAGGGCGCTGGAATGCCCCGCCAGCACGCACAGAACGCTCCAGGATCGCTCCGCAGCCGCACGGTGGACCGTCAAGGGCACTCCTGCGACGGCCACGGCGTCGACAGTGCCCCTACCCGCCTTTTCCACACCGCCTGATCCTCACCGCCTGATCCTCACCGCCGCCGCCTTCACCGCCGCCACGTATTCATCCGTGTCCTTCAGCCGATCCCGGCACCCCGCACAAATCAGAAGATGCTCTTCCAGGCTCTCGACTTCCGGCCCTGGCAGCGTCCACATGGCGTATCGTTCCAGCGTGTCATCGGCGGCGTGCTGCACGGAAGCCACGGTAGCCTATTTCCCGGAGGAATAGGGGTTGCCGGATCTTTGCAGCATGAGCCAGAGCACCCCGTCACGGCTCACAGGAAGGGCCAGGACACATCCGCAGTCCCACGTCCAGCCCCGGCGAAGAGGAACGCTTACGAAGCCGCTATAGTCCCTGCTGAAACCATCCTTGCCTTTCGAGAGTCAGAGACCGAAGGAACATCACGTAAACGGCTTCGATGTGCCCAATCTTATTCCGAAGCCCCGGCCATTCAATTGTGCGATTCTCAATGCACTTGGCACGTTCAAGGCTCAAATGGGCCAGGAGCCTGTTGCACCGCTGCCAGTACTCCGACAGCCATGATGGGTGTGGCGGTTGCCAGGACGGTCCAACGTAATCGCAAGCGATCACGTCGCCGGGAAAAACCCGAAAATCGCCGGTCTGCCTATTCGCATAGAGAAAGTGCATTAGGTTCCGAAGATGGATCAGCAACGCCTCAAGAATGAGAGATTCAACGGTCCTGTGCTGTTGCACCTGAACGGAAAATGGCCCTGTGGTGGTCACTGTCACGGTAGTTGTTCCGCACAGCCTTGTGGTCGTGTTGGTCCGTGGCGTGGTCCGTTGCACTTCGGTCTTCTCGGCGGCAAGACACAACATATCGAACTCCCACTGCACATGGGGAGCCATCTTCCGCAAATCGGTTTCGGCTATCGGCGTCATCGTGCTTCACCGTTGCTCCCGCTTGCTCTGAGCATCGGCGGCAAAACGCACAACGCTCTGGTGAGCAACGCATACCTGCAAGAGCAAAGCAGCGCAAATCGCCGCAAGTAGGAAGCACCGTAGCTGCGAACCGAAACTAGTTTCACGCATAAGGTCACATCCCGTTGAGAACCGCCGTCAGCGTACCAAAAAGACCACCCGGAGTTGGTGGGGGATCGTAAAGCGGTAAATATCTCGTCGGATCGAGACCGCTCGTATTGCACAGAATCAGTGCGGTGAATCCACTGGACGAGTGGTAGTAGGCTCCATTCGGGTCTGCCCAAGATTGGTTGGGCAGCGTCCCGGCTGATGTGCTCACATTGTAGGCGGCACTATCTTGGCACACGACGCCATCACTGTATTTGTTTTGATCTCTACATCCTGTGGTCAATCGAGTCGGAATGTTGCACGCTCGTCCCGACGCTGCCAGCCACGTCCTCCCGCTTCCAGGAAAGCCATAGGCGCTCCATTGATTCGTCAACGACAGCAGGTAGCTTGACAATACAATACTCCCTGGCTGCGAACGCCAATCTCCTTTCATTGCTGACACGATTGCCGAGCAGAACACGAGGCTGTCCGTTGCCAAGTACGGGTAGCCCAAATTTGGTGTTCCAATTGTGACAAGGTTGATCTTTCGTCCGTTCAAAATGAGGCGGTTGTTTACGATCATGTCTCGTGCGATGAGGCCGCCCAAACTGAAGCCGATCAGAACGATGTCTCCAGGCGGATTGGCGTCGGCGATGTGCTTCGCTAGTAGTTGCGCTCCTCCGGGTATCGTGCAATTGGCGCTACAAAACGCTGGAGTCCAGTCGGCACAATCGCCGAATTCGAATCCATAGTCAACAGTAAAACGACCAGCCGCAAGGCCATACGAACTCGCAAGGTTGACGGCCAAGTTCCTCATGTCCAGATGGGTTTGGTTCAGACCGTGGACGAGAAACACTGTTTGGGGAATCGCCAACTGAAGCGTGGACACCGTGACTTCGTTGGAGTAAGGCGAGAACCCTGCACCCGTCTGGACCCGCATCCGGTACAAGTAAGTGGTCGATCCGGTTAGGCCGGAATCATCAAATGACGTGCTGGTGGCAGTCGGTTGGCTGATCTGCGAGTATCCACCTGTCGTGGTTCGACGCTCCACGCTGAAGAGTATTATGCCTGTTGCGGTGGTGCTCCATGACAAGTGAACCTGTGATGAGGAAGTTGCCGTTGCTTGCAGGGTTGGCGCTGGCGGTAGCGGTGGGGCAAGCGTTGTAATGGTGATGTCGTTGGAATACGCCGATATTCCAGAGGCGTTCTCGACCCGCATCCTGTACAGATATGCCGTCGATGCCGCCAGCCCCGAATCATCGAAAGATGTGGCCGTGGGACTCGGTTGGCTGATTTCGGAATACGCCGCCGTGACGGTTCGGCGCTCCATCCTGAAACGAACTATCCCTGTCGCCGTGCTAGTCCACGTTAAGTGGACCTGCGAATACGAAGTCGCTGTTCCCTGTAACGTTGGGGCTGGCGGCAACGGTACGCCGGGAGTCGTAGCTGAAGTCTCGCTGGAATACGAAGACAGCGCCCCGCCTGCCCCTTCTGATCTCATCCGATACGTGTACGTCGTGTTCGGCTGAACCGTGATGTCTTGGTAGCTGGTAGCCGTGCTTGAAACGGCAGTGATTTCCGCATAGGCTCCCGTTGCCCCCACTTTCTTCTCAATGTGGAATCTGGTGGCGTTGGTGTTGGCAGCGCTCCACGTCAGGTTGATCTGCGTTTGGCTCACAGCGACGGCTTGAAGGTTCGATGGTGGCAGCAATTGGGCGGCTGGAATCGTGGCTTTTACCGGCGATGAATATGGCGAGAAGCCATAATCGTTTTCCGCCCGGACCCGATATTGGTACGTTACCCCGGTTGTGACGTTCCCGTCTGTGAACGTGGTGGCTGCGGACTGGACCACGGCAATTTCCGTGAAGGTGTTCCCGGTTGTCTGGCGCTCAACGTGAAAGCGTGTCGCCAGAGAATCCGATGCCGTCCATGCAAGCACCACCTGACCGGAGGCATTCAAGGATGCGGTCAGACTTTGCGGCGCACCCGGAATCGGAGCCGGTGGCCCGGAGACCGCCAAAGTCACGCCCGGTTGACTGGAAACCCCGCCGATCTGAATGGTCAGTGGAAGGTTGCCTCCATACTGCATGTCAGCAGGGATGACGGCGTTGATTTGGGCGAAGCCGTTGACGTTTCCGGGCGCAGATCCGGCATAAAGCAGGTGTGCTGTTCGCCCCGCAATCAGAACCGTGACCGAAAGGGGTACGTTGGCCGTGGAGGTTGCGACATTGCCGTCCGAACCGGGTGGAGTCGTTTGGCCCTCACCCGTCAAATAGAACGTCACGTAGGAGCCGGGAGCGGCAGGAGTGGCGGCGGTGTTGTACGAGCCATCAGCATTCGCCATCGCCGCCTGACCTTGGCCGGAAGCGTCTGACGTGAAAATTCCCGGCGCTGACGGAGCAATCGGTTTCTGAAACGAGTCGGACGTGTTGCCCTGATACACCACCTGAATCTGCGTAGTGGATTTCCCGGCAAGACCGTAAGGTACCATCGCTGAGATTTGCCGTGCGGAAACGTAGACCAGCGGGGCGGGAATCCCGTCGAACAACACTTGGACTTGCGAAAGGATGTTTGCCACCCGGCCTTGTTGATCCAGTTGGAGGCCCACCAAATTGGACGGTCCCATCCCGGTTCCAAAGATCACCACCATCTCGCCGGGAGAAATCGGGCCGTTGCCGTAGCTGGCGACGTTCGCAACCGCCGCTACTGTGGGTTTTGCTGTCTGCCCCCAAGCGGCATTGGGGCTGGCAGCAGCCAACAGGAAAACGAGAACTTCCGCCGAAAAACCGAACCGGCGCATTCAGATATTAAAGCATTCGGAGAGCCGTTTGAAACGCTGGAAGCGAGGTCGTTCCAATTCAGTAGCTTACGGTGCAGAGGGCGATTGTCCTTGAGCAGCGAATAGTAAACAGTTGTCTACACGGGCGCTTTCAACGGTGAACACGGCGACCACTCACAGCGCCCCTAGTCGCCTTTTCCACGCCGCCTGACCTTCGCCGCCGCCGAACGCATCGGGCGGCATCGTCGCCGGAAGATCGGCAATCCACGCAGCCGTCTGGAACAAAGAACCATCGAAAATGGACGAAGCGTGCGCCACACGTTTCAGCGTGTCGTAGGTGTCCTTCCTAATCCCTCTCTGCGGGCCGGTCGGTGTAATACACTTTCCCTGGGAGTCACAGCCGGTAAAAACACTGGTGAACAATTTTCTGACTGGCATTCGGCTCCACCGTGCCGGTTCGCCGCAGTCTTTCGTCGCCGTCCTGCCGGTGCCGGGGATCGAAACAGAATGCCCCGCCACGCCGCACAGAACGCTCTCAGTGCGTTCTGCATTGACCCGGCAGACCTCTGGATTCCCGGCACCAGCATGGCAGTAGTGCGCTCATGGATGCAACCCAATCAGGGAAGAGCCACTTGGTCGATGTCAGGCAGCAGTTCCACTTCGATGTCCGTCTCGATGCCCACTGATGGAGGATTGTGACACTCAGCTTTCCATGTCAGCATCGCCGTCCCGTTCAGATTGCGTCTGCGGGAAACCGTGATGCTCTCAACGTGCTTGGTCTTCTTGTACGGCTTCGACAAAGAACAGAGAAGGGGCGTCTCGTCGATAATCCCGGCCAAATACTTCACGAAGCGTTTCCACCGAACGCCGTCTTCGCAGCACAAAAACGTGAGGCTGTATCGTTTCAGGACTTTCTTGAGTTCTGCACGTAACGTCTGCGGACTCACAAGCTGTTTCAGCGTGTCGGAAGCCGTCTTGTTGTTGCTCGTGATGTAATCATCAAACAGCCGAACCAGTTTGTCTGCGACGGCAGAATGATCCAATTTCGTATGGACCACCCAATTTCTGTAGAACATAATCGTGGGGTACTTTTCCTTGGCGTTATCATGCTCTATCAGTTTGCCAATCTCAACCAGGATGTAGACAACCTGACGTTCGCTCGTGATCTCAACCTCAGATTCAGGCTTGAGCTTTATGTCAACGATTTGGTGTTGGCCCATTTGTCAAAACCGTCTTCTAGCCAGTAACCCGCCTCTCTTCGTGCGATTCCCCCACATCGCAGTACTTCTCCAGGTAGTAGGGATTTGCCGCCATGTCGAACTTCAGGTTCACAGCTTCAACCCGGTATAGATGGCAGTTCGCAAGTTCGGCAGCGTTCAGATCAAAGATCGCTACAGTCTTTCCGGTACCAAGTTTGCTGCCGTAGACGATCCCGTCGTAACCGGCGCTGCGGAACGCTTCGGCAAGCACTTGCGTGGGAGCATATTCAGCGACATCATCGTTGCGGGTTACGGGTTTAGAAAATGCACGGTTGATTTCGCCCCAAACATATTTGTCCAAGTCGTCTGCACTATATTCCCGTACCCCTTCGTCGTCCTCTGAGAACCTGTACCAGTCGGGGTTGTGCAGATCTGCGGAACAGTCAACCACCGTAAGGTCTCTGCACATGACGAACTGAGCCACCGAAACAAGTGACCCGATCCACGGACGTGTTTCCGTCATCGCTGTTTCTCTATCAGTAGACAAATACAAACACGGAAGCCCTTTGGGGTTCACTCTACCTTCGGCAGCACGATCCGGCAGGGGCTTCATCCGTTCCGGTGGGAAAGGAACTTCCCGACGAAACGACCTTTTGGGGGCAGAACCATAACCGATTTGCGCCCTCCAGAAACTTGACCCGCCCTTGATAGTGGCCCTTCGCTTTGCGCTTGTTTCTATGACGGTATCGAGAAATCGTCGATTCCTGGCGTCGAGAACATGCCGGGATTTCCGCATCACGAACCACGAAAATTCCAAGTACAGTTCCGGAGATTCAAATTCGGTCACACGCTATCCCTTCGGTTTCCAGCATCACTATCGTGCTCCATCACTACCGTTTCGCCATAAACGCCGCCAAGGTCACCGCCTGTCCCACTGGTTGCTCCGCTCGTTTCGGAAGCCGCCTACAATCCGCCGCAGAACGCCTGATTGAGTATGGATGGCATCAGTGCCCCAATGCCCATTTGCTCCGCTTTCCGATGCTCCGCAATCAACTTCGTCTTCTCTTCAAGCTGGCGCAAATCGCCGCAGACCGCACGCTGGACATCCAACGGCGGAACGATCACGGGAAATTGCAACAGCTTGTCGGTCTCTAGTTTTCGGGTGTCATGCGTGGACTTTTCGACAAGGGCCAGCAACTCCCGGTTGAATGCCCACAGTTGTGCGGACAGGAACGCCGAATCCAGGCCTTCATTCGGGATCAGAGCCTTCATGTCCTGATTGATCGTCGCCGGAATAGCCAGCACTGCTGATGGAACGGTGTGCGCTAGGATCATCCCACGGACAACGATGAGCACTGCTCCAGGCTGAACCAGTTTCGCTGCTGACCCACGTATTGCGGACTCTGAAATATGATCCGCCGAATCCTGAATGATTCGGACCTTCATGTCCTTCGGACTGACCCACGGGATGCTGCCGTTCCAAAACTCAGGGTTGCCCTTGGACGGTGTTCCGCCGCCAACCACCGAAACAACGCTGCCTAGCTGCCGTGTGGGAGTGAGGCCGTCAAACATGCGACGAGCAAGCACCGTTGCCAATTGGCCTGTCGTTTGGCTGAGTTCGGCGGCAATTTGGCGCACGCTTCCGACCTTTTGTCCTAAGGCTTCCAGGCGCTCAACAATTCGCCGCTGTTCCTCAATCTGCGGCAGCGGCATTGCGATGGAGTAAAAGCGATCCTCCTTCAATCGAACACGGTTTGTGGTGCCTTCACTGGCGGCTTTGCAGTCATCCACAAACTTTGCTGTCCTTGAGTACCATCCAAGGAATCGGAAATCTAGTCTATTCGAGTTGACAGTGAACGCAGGGAAGTCATTGCTCACCACAGCACCGTCTAGCGATTCAGGGACTAGGCCAGCAGCCCCGTTCCTTGCATCAATGCGGGAAATCAAGAACTGGCCTGCCCGGACAGCCAGACGGGTTTCAGATCCAATCTCTTGTCCCGTGACCACGCTCCGCTCCACAACGCCTTGGCCCCACAGCTTTACTGTGACTTGGCGGTAATTTGACGATGGGTCCAGCCGTATCCACTCATTCGACTTCGTGAGCACTTCGCCTAAAGGCACCATCGGCCACGCCGTCATACAGCCGCTCCCAATTCCGCCTTGATCTCCGCAAGGATTTCAAGGATCTTCCGTTCTTTCGCAATGATGTCTTCGACCAGTTGCGCTGGCGGCAGATGCTCGAAATCAGCCTTGCCGTTCGGATTCTTCAAGTCCAGGTTTACGGACAGCAGCCGCCCATCGGCATCGTATTTGAGGATCTGATCGGCTGGCACCTTCCAGGACCGCTCATTCTCCGTCCGCTTGTTCCACCATGCGATGCAGTCAGCAAACTCTTCGTATTGGAGGGGGTGTATCTTCGTGTAGTTCTTTCGGTCGGACGGAAGCGGCTGCTCGTAATACCAAATCTCGTTCGTGGGGTCGGTCCTGTCAAAGAACAACAGGTTCGTCGGAATGTTCGTGTACGGGGCAAACACGCCATTCGGCAACCGGACAATGGTGTGGAGGTTGAAGTTCTTCAATAGTTCTTCCTTAATCCGGGCAGACACGCCATCTCCGAATAGCGTCCCGTTCGGCACCACCACACCGGCCCGTCCAGGCTTAGGAGTTCGCCGCAACTTCCGCATGATGAGTTGCAGGAAGAGAAGCGCCGTCTCCGACGTTTGCATGTCTTCCGGGAAATTGCCCTGAATGCCTTTCTCTTCTTCGCCACCGAAAGGCGGGTTGGTCAAGATCACGTCCACCCGGTCTTTGTCGCCAATGTCCCGGAGCGGTGTGATGAGGCTGTTCCTTGGATCAATCTGCGGAGCCTCCATGCCGTGCAGCAGCAGGTTCATCTGCGCCAGCAAAAACGGCAGCGGTTTAGCTTCGCCGCCGAAAATGCTCTCTTCCAGCAACACCCGCCGATGCTGAACGGTCTTCGCTTGCTTGCTCAGATGGTTGAAGGACTCGACAAGGAACCCGCCTGTGCCACAAGCCGGGTCCAGCACCCTCTCGCCAAGCCGGGGGTTCGTGACCTCCACCATGAACCGCACTAGAGGACGTGGTGTGTAGAACTCGCCGGAATCGCCAGCAGCGTCCCGCATCTCCTTGAGCATCGACTCGTAGAGATGGCTCAAGGTGTGGATCTCTTCGGTGGAACTGAAGTGGATGCTATTGACCTTGTTCACGATCTCCCGAAGAAGAAAGCCGCTGTCCATCCGGTTGACCACGCCTCGGAAAATATTGGCGATCACGTCTCGCTGGTCCTTGCCGCCGTTCGTTCCCCGGAGTTGGCGTAGGTACTCGAAAAGCCCCTTGCCCTTCGTGCCGTTCGGCCTCACCACTTCCTGATCGTTGATGAAGCGTTTGAGATCATCACCAGTGATGCCGTCTTCTTTCCCTGCCCAATCCCGCCAGCGGTATGGCGACTGGATGAGGGCCTTGTACGGCTTCCCGGCCAATGCCGCCTTCTGTTCGTGGATGGCTTCCAGGTCATCGAGGAACTTCAAGAACATCACCCACGTCAGCATCGGGAGCCGGTCAATATCGCCGTTCAGCCCTTTGTCCTTCCGCATGATGTCCCTTGCGGTTTTGATGAGGCTCCCAAGCTGTTGGGCTGTGGTGAGGGGTTGTTTCGATTTCGATTTTGCCATTTGGATTATGCGGCGTAAAGAAGCCGCTGCATTTCACTCACTGCGCTGCGAAGTTGTTGGACGCCGCCGAAGTAGTTGACGATTTCGGCCACGTTACCGTATTCAGAAATTGGCGGCACTTCCAGAATCTCCGGGATCGCAAATTGTTCAGCGCCGTGATCGGCGTACTTGTCGAGCATGGCACTCAGCACGGCCCTTGCGTCTTTGCCGTACTTGCCGAGAAAAGCTGACGGATCATCCTTCAGTTTCGCCGCCCGGTCCTTGCGTGTGCGAACCGGCGACTGAAAGGCGAAGTGGCACAGGAGGTCAAACGGGTCCGCATCAGGCATCTTGGCAGCTTCGGCCAGCGACTCGAACTCGATGCCCCGCTTCGCCAGTTCATCAACAATCTCCTGTCGCCGCTCCAGGTCCATCCATGCATCACGCAGTTCTTCCGGCGTGCGCCACAACGTCTTCACCTTTTCACCGGCATATTCGGTGAGCTTGACCATACGGAGGCGTTTGCCATCGGCGTCCAGGTCAAAGACCACATTGGCGGCAACTTCCACCGTGCCGCCGTCCACGTAGTATTTCTTGGGGCCTTTCGGCGCTTCATCAACAAGGTCTGTGTGACCGTCAACCGGCACGTCAACCGTTTCCGGGACGATCTCTTGTGCGATGCTCTCCGTCACTTCCTCCGTGGTCTCGCCTTCATCGTCAATGCTGACCTTCTTCACGAAGACGGGATCGCCGTCGAAATCAGGATCGGCAAAAAGCCGGGTGGCGGCTCCGGTGTAGTCCAAGATGTTGAAGTAGAGCTTGCCGTAATCATCCCGGACTCTGGTGCCACGCCCGATGATCTGCTTGAACTCCGTCATGCTGCCGATGTTCCGCACAATAGCGACGTTTTTGCATGTCGGAACGTCAACCCCGGTGGTGAGCATCTGGCTCGTGGTTGCGATTACGGGCGAGACTGTTTCGACTTCTTTGAAGCGACCAAGGTACCCTCTACCAACGTCGCCCTCATCGGAAACGATGCGGCAAACGTAATCCGGGTGCTGCTTCATCAGATCCGGGTTGCACTTGCTCAACGCAGCCGTCATGTTTAAGGCGTGCTCCTGGTCCACGCAAAACACGATGGTCTTGGCGTAGGGATCGTCCTTCAGGAATGACGTGATGTGGTGGGCAATGGCTTCGGTCCGCTTTCGCAGAACGATGTCCTTCTCAAAATTCGGCGTAGTGTACAACTGGTCCGGGATTTCGTTGCCGTGCTCATCAACCTGTCCCAATTCGGGCCTCCAGCCAGCCGCATC
>Ga0182030_10010037_pt1 | contig 19314 bp, 16 predicted proteins | sample 812S3MmetaG_FD_121299 | JGI IMG/M metagenome (GOLD analysis project Ga0182030, IMG submission 121299) | Permafrost microbial communities from Stordalen Mire, Sweden - 812S3M metaG (Illumina Assembly) | ecosystem: Environmental > Terrestrial > Soil > Wetlands > Permafrost | place: Sweden... | reverse complement strand
GCATCTTGTAAGTAGTTGAGAACAATGCGGAGAGGTGGCAGAGCCCGGTTGAATGCACCTGACTCGAAATCAGACATAGTCGCAAGGCTATCGGGGGTTCGAATCCCTCCCTCTCCGCCATATTACAACACAAGCCCTTTGAAATCCGAATAAATACAGCATATTAAGCAACTTAAAGGATTTCACTAGAGTCCATATATTCACCATATTCCATGCAATCCCCTGTTGTCAGGCCGAAAAACCTTACAAACTCGACCCTACCTTACAACGGGTTTTCCACATTGATCCTTGGCATTCGCCACGAAAAGGGTTCGTCCATTCAAAGCTGGTGTGTCCCAGTGTTTTGGTTTCTGACCAACTTAGATCGCGACGTCTGTGCCTGATGTTCTCGGTTAAGTCGGCATTGCGAACGTTCTCCGGTGTCTGGCAGGCCGAGGCATTGACAGCCCGTCCGTCACTCAACCGGCCCAACTGGAGTCCAGCCTGACACTGCGGCGTTTGCCGGGACGGATCGAGAGTGTGGTGATTTGCTTTCCGCCCCCCTTAAGTCCTATGACGATTCTTGGTTTCCAACAGCGAGAGACTGGGGACACCCGCCGGGTCCACCCTTCAAATGAGGTGGATGATGGCGTAAAATTCGGGAAATGACTGCGGCTCGAAAGAAGATTCCTCTGAACGCGGAAACTGTCGTCCTCACGGCAAGTAGACGGAGGTGCTGTCTCTGTGCCTATCTAGATGAAGATTGGAACGCAAAACTTGGACAAATTGCGCACTTGGACCAGGATCCCTCGAACAATGCGTCGGACAATTTGGCATTTCTATGCTTCATGCATCACTCCATCTACGATTCAAAGGCGAGTCAACATAAGAACTTCACCATATTGGAAGTTAAGCATTGGCGGGACGAGTTATGCCGGGCGCTCACCGAGCTCCCAACTCCTACTCTATCGACTCCGCTTCTAATATCGGGGCGGGCGCGAACGGATGAGTACCGAGCGAGGGACTTGGAGACCATCAAAACGGTGCTCCGTTCAATCCACTGGCCAACGCTGGACAACCATATTCAGGAACTGCCGCTCCTCATTTATGATCCGATTTTTCACTTTTGGGAGGGTTTCAACGGCGTAATATCTAGCAGCCTCTACCATATTTATGATTCTTCGATTGCGTCTGCAATTCAAGAGCTGCACCGACAATGGAGCGTCACTGTATCCCTCGGCATTCATTACATGCCAAAAGGCAACGGGAGCTATATATTCGCGAATCCTGGTCATAGGCCCCTTACTCACGAGGAAGAAAGGGATTGGGGGAGAATTCAGAAGGCGTCAGTAGCCTTGGCTAAGGTGAAGGGAAGGCTTTTAGGTCACATTCGTCGCGCATTTGGGGAATTAGACATTGACAAACTCAGTAGTGAGGCGTGGAGAGAGTATTCGGCATTTCAGAACCGCTTTTCAAAAATCGAGATCGCCACTCGTGATGCTGAGAACGAAGAGCGGTTGACGTGTGAGCGGGAGGCGCAGATGTCATTGGCGCCTACGCCGGGCATCGGGTGCGCTACCGGCGACCGTGAAGGGACCGTTGATCCTTCTTGGCAACAGCTTTCCAGCGCTTTCACAAAGCTTGCAGATGAAGAGACCGGTAAGCGCCGTCTCAGTGTCATGGCTACGCAAGAGTTGGGTCATTCAGGCGATATAGCGATCTGGTCGATCAATGACAGTTACACTGAAAACTTTAAAGCACGATTTGAGCTTTTAGCGTCTCAAGCTGGCCAATCGATCGGTCCGCTGCCCGAAGGGGCACGCCCCTTTTCCTACTGGCTGCATAGGCTGTATCAGCACCTCCGAGAAAAAAGGAGCAATCTTAGCCGATTTCAAACATATACAGCGAAAACTGATGTGGGAAATCAGGTTAGTTTGGAATGCCCCTTAATTGAGGCTGTGTGCGAGGCGTCAAGCACTTTCTGCCTTCGTCTTCAGAAGCGCGTGATCGAAGAGCAACATCAACGGAAAGGAATCTCAGCTTGTTTTCAAGACTGGATCGAAAACAATTCCATCTCAGTGACGATTCCGGCACAGATTTCAGAGCGCAACAGAGTTTCCCTTGTCGCGGAAAGCGCTGGAACCCCAATTCCTATTGAGTTCTTATCTAGTCGCCTGCAAGAGATCAGGTTGCCTCGGGGAGGCGTAGCGTTCGGTTCCCCTCGTAAATTCCTTGACTCAGTAGCCGAAACCCACGGATTGATGTGGGTAATTACTCAACGCGGATTGTGGATGGCGCGGCAGCCGCCAAGCGTCGGAATGTACATCGACTCAGATGGAATGCAACATGGCGATACCACTCTTGTATCGCTGCCTTCGGAGGGTACTTTTACGCGACGCACAGCACAGCTCCTAAACATCCTCATCGCATCGCCGTCAGATGTGGCGGAGGAGCGTGACGTAATCGAGCGAGCCATTCTCGAGTGGAATGCTTCGCATTTAGAAAACATGGGCGTTATGCTGCACCCAGTTCGGTGGGAACATGACGCGTACCCAGCGTCGGGCGACCGCCCACAAGGAATCCTCAACAAACAAATTGTTGAATCCGGTGACGTCCTTGTCGGGATCTTCGGCCACAAGCTTGGCACGCCGACGGGTAGAGCGCAGTCCGGAACCATCGAAGAGATCGAGGAGTTTCGCAAGGCTGGGAAATACGTTGCACTGTACTTTTCATTAGCGGATGTCCCCAGGAGCGCTGATCGAGGTCAACTGGAGGCGCTCGAAGCGTACAAGAGGGCGCGGCAGAAGGACACGCTTTATTTCGAATTTAAAGACGCCTCCCAACTCCGAGAACACATCACTAGGCACTTGCCGAAGATTGTCGGCGAAGTTCGGAGAACGTTGAAGGAATCCGGTTTGCCGGCTCGCAATCAGTCCAGTACCCAGTCAGGACTGGAGGATCTGGTAGGGCACGGACTGCCCAATCTCGAATTGGCATTCGCCTCAGGGACCGCCGCACTTGAGGACTCGACGCTTTGCTGGTCGAAGACAGGAAACTACTGTATTTCGATTCGCGTTTATAACAAGCCTGCCGCGGAAATGACTCGTGCGCTGGTCGCTCGGGAAATCGTGGCGTCGATTTCTTTGAAGCTGGGGTCAAGGGTCGCCTCGGTGGAGAGCTCCTGCTGGATAGAGCGCGATGCAAGTCAAATTGATTTACGCCCTGGAGCGCATGCACATGCCTTGCTGGCGTTTCTGGATCGAAATGAGCTTACGATGTACGAAAACCCGAATCCGATTTCCAGAAAAAACCTAGAGTGGAATTCTCCGTTCTCAGAGCCGGAGCGTGTGCAATTTCCGCTTGGCGTACTACCCGCCACGTTTACGGGTGAGCTCCATGTAATATCGAGGGCAAACCACTTAAACCACACGACGCTGGCTCATAGGAGATTCACTATCTCTATTGACGACAGGGGTTCCGGCCTGCCGGGAATCAACGTCAAATGGGCTGATTCTTCGGTCGCTTCCGAGAGTCCGGCTCCTGCATCACAAGTACCCTCATCTGAGTTCCGCGGGCCGGAAATTGAACTTCTCGACGTCGAAACTTCGGCAGTTCATCTTGACGGAAGCGAGATTTGGCGGATTGGACAAATGACAGGCCGGGAGGTGCGGGCGTTTCTGCTCCCTTTCTATCTCGACCCCAAGACGTCTTCGCCCGGCGCAAGGGTGGAGTATGCGATGGCGCACTTGGTGTTCGTCAGCGAGGCGTCAGTCAAAACAAGGATCGCCCATGGGTGTTGGATAAATGCCCCCCTTGACTGCACCGAAATGCGGCCTGGGGAGACCAAGTACCTGATTCTTGCTATTGGTTCCAGCGATTCCTCGGGGCCGTTCGTTGCGTTGAGCACCAATAGAACCTCTGTTCGTTGGGAAAATGAGGCCGGAGGTAAGGCCTTTGAGGATTTCGAGCTATCACCGGGAAAATGCAAGCTGGAGATCACCTTGATCTGGGGCGGAGATAGCGAATTCCGAAGGACGTTTGAGCTTTCACTTATCGTCTCCTAATACAGACGATAAATCGGTTTCGCTAAGTCGCCTTCGCGCACCCGTTTTTCCGCGATTCCAGAGATCTGGCCCATTAGGGCCTATGCGAGCGTGTTGATCTCAATCTCCAGCAAATTCAAAGACGCAAGCACGTCAGCGAATCCTGGCGGCTCCCGGTAGAACATATCGCGCATAGCGCGGTAGTCCCGCTCCAATGCCAGCTTTTGGCTCTCTGGAGGACTCAACCGGAATGAACCTGGCCGCGCCAGATCGTAGTGCGCCCAGGAGGAATAATAGAATCGCTCTTTGAACTCGACCACCGAGGCGAGCAGGGCGTGATCGACAAGAGCCGCCGCCTTGACCGGGCTTTGCGCCAGCTTATACAGGTCGTAGTAGTGGCGCGAGTACCGGGCAGGAATCGTTCCCGGCCGATGGGCCTCTTGATGAAGAATGGTGGCCTTCTCCCAGAAGGTTCGTTCGGCGTCGATGGCGACAACCGAGCAATCCGAATCGTCAAATGCTTTCGGAAAGGACGTGGCCGCATACGGCTGAATCGTCCTGGTGTGAGACGGAACCCAGGACGCCAGCGGCCCAATCTCCAACCGAACTTCGGGGCGGATGTATGAGGCAGTGAATGCCGCAGGGTATCGCACGTTCACGGTGTGTGGATCGGCTTCGTCAATACTTGCTGCAATTCCGGGGATAAGCGCAAAAAGCTGATTGAATTGCCCAAGCAGTGTGCCGCGAATGTACTCCGCAGCTTTGGTATTCATCTCCTGGTTGTAGCGGCTCCGCTTCGTCTTCGACTGAATGGTCTGGTATGGATCGTTGCCATCCACATGGCCGTACCCAAGCAGGCGCCAATCGAGGATCAGATCAATGTCCTCGGAAAAACGGTCAATCAATCCGAAGACCTTGGAAAGGCTGGTTCCACCCTTGAAGACCATCTGGCCCTTGAGCGCCGGTTCCGCAAAGAGGTGTTTGAGAATCCAACAGACCCAGAAATCCTTTTCGACAATGGCGGGATTCATGCCGAGCCGGCTTGCCGACTCGCCGAACAAATCCCGCCTGTCTGTTGCCGATCCGGTGGCAATCCTATCCATGTTGGCCCTCTTCGGCGATTTGCTGAATTGCGCTGTAGACCCAACCTGTCGCCGTTTTCGTGTCGGCCAACACCTTGGCGCGCAGCGATTCCGGCAACCATGCCCGAATCTTAGCGATGATCTCTTGAGTAATTCGCTCCTGCCCGAGCGACTTGAGCGCCTGAACGATCAGGCCGCTCTCCTCAAGCTTAACCCCGGATTCCTTCAATGCCGTATGCTCGAAGACCAGCGCCGTGTTGCCGACTTGGTAAGCCCGATCCGGCCCATCCGACAGATAGACGGCGCGCGCAGGCACTTGAGTTGAAAGCCCAATGAAGTTCAGCGCCGTTGCGCCGCTGGGTTGGATGCGCCAACGGAACTTCCGCGCCAAGGCCCGCGCAACCTGGTCAACATCGGGACTCAGGTGTTGATCGAGGAGCTTGCTGAAGCGCGGGTAGTCATAGACGCCGCGAATGACCCGGCGAATCTTGCCCCGCTTTTCCAGCCGGTGAAGTGCTGAATCGACAGTGGGGCGGCCTCCGAGGTCCAGGAAGTCGCGCGGCGAGAACGCCCACCCTACACCTGTTCCACGTATTCGATAGGATATCGTATTTTCAATCGTTTGGCTCAAATATAATCGCCACCATCTGCAAGAAAAAATACCATATATTTCTTGCAGATGCAAGCGGGGAATAGACCCCCTGTCCGCCTTCAAGGCGGATGTTCTGCCGTTTTTTGCGAGCCATTCAAATCCAAAGAATCATGGGCAACTTCCAAAAGGTTATTGGACTTGGCGGGAGAATCTGGCTTACGTTCCCGGCATATCGCGGCCCGATCGGGCCGTTGGAGGTGCCGATGATCGCCACGCTCACGCCCACACGCCGGTTGCAGGCGGCCCTCACGGGCAGCCTGCGCCGGCTTCGTCCCATCCTCAGCCTCTTTACCCTGCTGATAGTCTTCCCGGCGATTGCTATTGCGCAGTCGCCGTTCGATACAGAATTCACCGCCGTGAAAGCGACACCGGCAAACGTAACTGATTGAAACTAAAGAGCACGGTTGGCCATCAAAAGGACGTTTTGGAACCCTGAGGAACGCCTATCGAACCCTTATCGAACCCACGAAAAGCGCAACATCCCTGCCCGTGCGGGCCGGACCGCTTCGAAGTTGGCTTCACTTCGAGCAAAGGCGATTTGCACAATCTGAGAAACCTTGCGACATCGACGTTTTTCAGAACCGATCCTCTGAACGAGGTTCAACCCATGCTCAATGAGTGCGTTGGCCTGCTATCACCAGTTGACGCTAGCCTTTCGGTTTGCGGTCACTTTCCCAACACCACCTGCTCCTCCAACAAAGGAGTGGTTCGTCGGAATGATCCAGATGGAATGTTCGATTTCAGGACGCAGGATTTCTAAAACAGCGACGGCCTCACGGAATTGCCCAGCAAACTCGTATTGATGTCAGCGATTGTGTGATTACCTTCGTTCCCGCCCCAGCAGAAGAGCACATAAACAGCCGGGAGCCCACCGGCATGGAGCGTGAAACCTGCGCTGTAACTGTGACGCAGGTGATCGAAGGAAATATCGTCGCGGCGCAGACCCACCTTGGCTTCGTCTACACCCAGGAACAGGCCGACGGGAAACTTTCCCAGGCTCTGCTCATAAGCGCCGTGTATCCACAGCAAGTCTTGCCCGCGGAAGCGGTAATCCGGATAGCTGGACAGGACGGCTTGTCCATTGAGATCGGAGCCGCCGATGGTGGGTTGAAAAAAGAACGGGACTATGTGTCCGCTATTGCCAACGGATTCTTGAATGAACAGGCGCGCAGTAATGGAGCCGGTAACGTCGCGCGTGGGTGAGATTGGCGGCACATTCGGGGCTCCGGGGACCGGCGGCCTCGAAGCTTCGGGTTTGCCCACGTCCTTTGTATAGAGCACCAGCGTGTGATTCAGGTCCGCGTTGAAACGGCGGAAGGATTCGTAGGAGTTCCCACCGGCAACGAACTGCTGAAACTGAGCAAGGTAGTCGAGACGAAGCTGTCTGAGAGGAAGAACCGGATCGAGGCGAATGCCCTCGCCCGCCTGGACGTAATTGGACTTCGCATTCAGGCCAGGCGCGGCGGTGTTGTTGTAGATCTGCTCAATGGAGGGGCTGGTGTCTCCATAGCTGCCACGCTGGGAAGGAAAGCGCCCGTTCACTTCGCCGAGCAGTGAGATACCGGCAGCATCGATCCACCAGGCACGGACCGGAAGGATCAGACTCACCCCTGTGACGTTTTCCGTGAACCCGAAATCAGCGCGACCAGCAGGCGTGGTATCGGGTCCAAGGCCGTAAAAATAAATTCGATTAAGCGAGTTGGTTTCGGAGTAGAAATTGATGGTCGTGGATGGGCCCGTAAAATCGCGCACGGGATGTTTTGGCTCCGGCTCTCCGGGGTGATGGACCTGCGGCCGTCGCGTAGAAAGGTGAACGGCGCTCATGTAGAAGCCGGCGCGCCAGGATTGATTGGCAGTGGCAAGGCCTTCAGCGTTGAAGTTCAGTGACCAGTGGCAGGCATTGCTTGTTCCAGCCGCTGGGGGCTTGGTGAAGTCGATCCACGACGCGCAGTAGGTCGGGTGATAAACCTCTGCCGCTGCAAGTCCGAAGCCCACACCATTCTGCGGAGCAAGGCTCCCCACGGCGATGTGGAAGGGCGTGCCGGTGAACAAAGTTTCAGCGCAGCCGCTGATACCGGCCAGGTTGCCGTGTTTGCAGTCACCGAGGTTCACACCTTCCTGCACCAGATCGTCATGAAAGTTGGCGGCGAAACTTTCGTTCTTATCGCTGGCCTGAGCGGAGAGGAGGGCAGGCGCAACGCAGGAGGCGACGAAAACGAAAAGGAAGAAGCGAATGGACCGGGCCCTCATGGCTTTGAACCCCGCGCGCTGCCGCGTTTTGCTCTGGATTTCGGCTTGCCTTGAGATTTTGATTTGGCGGATCTGGTTTTCTTCGGTTGCTCCTCGGCTACAGCGGCAAGGTCCAGCGTCACAGGCTGTTTGCGGCGAACGGGCTTGGCCACCAGACGCAGTGTCGCCTTCTTACGGCTCACATGAACGCCAGTGATGGCCGCGATAAATCGGTCAACACCTTCGCGGTCCTCGATCGAGGGCTCAGCGGGGACCGTGTTGCGAAGGTCTGAAGGAAGGCTTTTGGCGATGTGCTTGAAGTGTTCAAGCTGGGCAACGAGCAGATCGTTCAAAGGCCGCTTGGGATCGTAAGAATCGGTGGGCACTGGATGTCTGTGGATTGTCGCCATAGCGCCTCCTAATGAGAGAACCTTCAGGTCAGTTAAAGTCAGGGCAATCGGTACGCATTGTGTCCAGCGTCAAATACTGCAGAAAGGTATTGGCCGTCGCTTCGCGAATCGAACGCTGGCTGTTGTCAAAGTTCGGCATAAAGCGCTCCGTAACCGTGGCTGGAATCGATGCGTGTTCGAATTCATCGGGGATGGCCGAACCGCCCTGCACCCAGGGTGAAATGAGTATGGCCGGTACCCGGACACCGAGGCGGTTGAAATAGAAGGGTTGTCCCGTTTGAGTTGCATCCGGCTGTGCTACAAACTGAGGGTCCACGCGAGATTTATCGAGTGTCGGCGTCGGCACGTGGTCGTAAAGTCCTCCATGCTCGTCATAGACGATGAGCAGCAGGGTGTTGGGCCATAGATTCGCATTGTTGCGAATCCGGTTGTAGATGGTGGCAATGAAATCTTCTCCGGCGCGCACATCATTATCAGGATGCTGATCTGTGGCCAGCAGCATGGCGCCGTTCGAATCGGCGTGATCCTTGTAATTCGGCTCGATGAATGTGTAGTCGGGGAGTTGGTTGGCATCGCATGCGTCGAGAAAATCCTGGAAGGTACCGAACATCACCTGTTCGTTCTGGAGCAGGTTTACTACTTCCAGCGAGGAGCTGGTGGCGTCGTAATAGAAGAGCTTGGATGTGCGCTCCGCGGCAGTAAGCCGCTCGTAAATGCTCTTGAATGGCGAGAAAATATAGAAAGGTTTCATTCCCACGTTGCCGAAGGAAGAGCCATAGTGGGCAAATGCGCGGTTGCAGAGCGTAGGCCCTGGAATCGAGGCAAACCAGCGATTGAATATTGCGAACTCCGTTGCCAGAGTTTGCAGGACGGGAAGGTTGTTGGCGCCATCCTCGCTAAAAGTAAAGGCCACATGATGGGAGGATGGCACAACCGGCTGTTGTTGCTTCTGATAGATACGAATGAATCCATCCATTGTCGGTGTGCGCGTAGGACTCGTATCCCCATTGAAAATCTGATAATCAACAGAGGCAAAGTCGTGATGCGGATCTGGCAATAACTGCCCGCGGAACTCAGCCAACTGCTGAATAGGGACCATTGCGCCGGTTGAATCGGGAATGGCCTCGGTTCCGTTGAGACCGTCGACCTGGGGATGCCTCGTCTTGAGGCAGCCCAGCATATGGTCGAAGGAACGGTTTTCAAGCATCAGCACGACGATATGTTGCAGCTTATCAAGTCCTGGCGGCATAGAGCTGTACCTTTCGTCCGTAGCGGCGGGGTGGTCGCAGTCCCGGAGTCCCAAATTGACAGTGATTCCGCGGCAACGGCGGACCGGCAAATCAATCTAAACGTGTGGCGCCAGGGAACCGGGGACCGGCCGGGGATTGCGTTAATTGTAATAACTTAACGCAGGCGGGGAGCGCTTTCCTTTTGATTCTATGATGGGACGGCCGTGAACTCCGCGTTGTCTCTTGATGACACTGGAGTCGGCAGTGATCCGACCGCCAAGTGTGCCTAAATTCTTCTGGAAGACGATATTTCGCAGGCTAAGAATTCAGAAATCTGACACCTTTAGAGGTCTAGAACCATTGATTGAAACTGAGTAAGTCCTCGAAAGTTGCCAAGTGTCATGGAATCTGGCAGATGCATTCAGCCGGACGGGATGGGCTGTTCCTGCGGCGTTTTTCAGTATTAATCATGGAGATCATCGCCTCCGTCCAAGCGGAGCTTAAGACGGGGAACCGGTCAAATGGCTATGCTGAGCCACCTCAAAGGTCCAGTCCTGGGATGTAGTAAGCTGGATCAAATACTGTTCACGCAAGACCGGCGTAAGTCAGATGTGAGCTTTTGAGCCCATATGAGCGACCATCCTGCCAATTCATCTGCACTAGGTCGAGAAGTACAGACCGGTGCCTACCTAGTCGTCGTCGAGCACATCAGCAAATCCTTCGGGGAAAAGAGGGCGCTGGCCGATGTTTCTTTTCACGTTCCGGCAGGACAAATCTGCGGACTACTCGGCCCCAACGGTGCCGGGAAGACGACTCTCTTCAGGCTACTGATGGGGATACTGAAGGCAACTGAAGGCCGCATTTTGGTCGACGGCCGGGATGCTTTCGGCGATCGCGTAGAGGTGAAGCGGCTGATCGGATTTCTGCCGGACGAGCCGATATTTTATTCTTACCTTTCCGGCAGAGAACATCTTCGCTTGAGCGCCGCGATGCACGGCCTCGACGTCGAGGAGGCCGTTGCGCGCGTGGAACCGTTGGTCGCGCGGTTGCGGCTGGCCGACGACATGGACAATTACGCCGAGGAATACTCGCGCGGAATGAAGAAAAAGCTGGGCCTTGTGCTTGCCATGCTTCATCAGCCTAAGGTCCTTGTTCTAGACGAGCCCACGAACGGCCTCGACGTCGAGTCGACGCATCTGTTCTATGATCTGATCTTCGACACGGCGCGCGAGGGCACCACCGTCCTGTTCTCGACGCATCTCATGGATCACGTCACGCGATTGTGTTCGCATGCGGTGATCATCAACGAGGGCGTCGTCGTGGCAAACGGCTCCATTGATGAGCTTCGCCAAGGCCACGGTCAGGCTGATCTCGAAGAGATCTTCCTCCAATTGACTGCCAGGCCGCCGCAACAATGAGTGCGAAGGCAAATAGTCGGCCCAGCTTCTGGGAGACAGTGTCTCTGCTTCTGAGCTACTCCCGAAAGCGCTCGGAAGGGCGACGCAAGCGCCAGCAGGAGTTGCTCAACACCCGGAGCAAGGGTAAGGGCACCGATTGGGGTGGGGTTGGCTTCTTCTTTTTTGTGATCTTTATGCTCTTTATCCATGGAACAGCGGCGGTTTGTGTGTCTCTGGCTGTGGAAGCCGCGCAGCGCGCGGAGGTGGAGCGGCAGGGCAAAGTCGTTGTGAAGTCTTGGTTCTTGCAAGAGCTAAGAAACGCACTCGACGAAGGGGTCACGGATACGAATCCTTCGGGGTTTCCAGATCAGGCAAAGCAGATCTCCGAAAAATACGGAGGAACTGCCCAAGAGATTGAGCGCAAACTCCGCCAGAAATTCAACGAGGGCGGAACAGCTGAGTTTGTGTCCGAAGACACCGCCGCTCCAGGTCTGAGCGCTCTGGGTCGCAGCGGCCCATTGACCGCTCTGGTCGGCACGGTTGCGCTGCTGTGGTGGATGTTGATGCTCACCTTCCAGGGCGAAGGCCTGGAGATGGATGTGCAGCGCCGACGCCATCCTGTGTGGGAATGGCTATTGAGCCATCCTGTTTCACCGGGCGCGGTCTTTCTTGCCGAGATGCTCTCGCCGATCGCTGCCAATCCTACCTACTGGGGAGCACCGCTTTTCGTCGGTATCGTCTTTGGCCTCGCCCACAATCCGGGCGTGGGCTTCATCGCCGCGTTTCTGATTGGCGTTCCCCTCACAGTGGCACTCGCCTGCATGGGCAAGGCTTTTGAAATCGGCGTTACGCTCCGCTGCTCGCCGCGTTCGCGCGGGGCCATTGTCGGGCTGATGAGTTGGTTCGGATCCACCTCGCTGATGCTGTTTGCGGTAGGTGCATTCTTCTTTGTTCCAAAGCTCGTGACCTTCTCGGCCCGCTTCCTCACTCTGCCCGCGCGCTTGCCATGGCCGTGGCTTGGTTTGTTCCTAGGCGCTCGGCCAGATGGATCGTTCTCATTTCTTTACGGGATGCTCACAAACTGGGCGATGGCAGTAGTGATCGCAGGCAGCGCAGTCTTGTTCAGCGTGTGGGCCACTGAGCGCGGGCTAAGCGGACAATTCAGCGCGCGCGTTACTTCGAATGGCAGAGCCAAATCGGTACAATTCGGCAGAGAGCCGCTCTACCGCAAGGAATTCCTGTGGTTTGCGCGAGACCGCAGCGCAATTGTACAGACGATATTGATTCCGCTTTCCGTAGCAGGTCTTCAGGTTTTCAATTTGCGCGGCATACTGGTACATGCCCAGGGCGCGTGGAACTATCTGTGCGGCGTAGCTATTTTTTTCGGAACCTTTTTTCTTTGGGTGCTGGGGCCGAAGTCATTGCAATCGGAGGGCTCCGCTTTATGGATTGCGCTCACCTGGCCGAGAGGCCTCGAAAGCCTGTTGAAAGCGAAGGCGTGGCTCTGGTCGTGGATTTCTTGCGGGTTGGTGACGCTCGTGCTCGCTTATGCAGCGTGGGTGTTCCCAGGAGATATCTGGAAAATCGCACTCGTCGGCGTCGGATGGTACTTCTTTTCGCGCAGCATGGCCGAAAAATCTGTGACACTCGTGGCAGTAACAAAGGAGTCGGGCGAGACCGAGCCAATACCCAAGGGCCGGCGATGGGCCGCTCAACTGGGTATGCTGACCTTCGCGATCGGCATTGTCACCGCACAATGGCAGCTCGCCATTATCGGAATCGTTTACTCCTACATTACGGCTGCTGCGATGTGGCAGAACTTCCGCGCCCGCCTCCCATACCTCTACGATCCCTGGTCGGAGAAGATGCCACCCCCGCCAACGGCGATGCACGCAATGATCTCGATCAGCATTTTCCTTGAGGCGTCAGCGCTGCTCTCCGGCATTCTTCTCGCCATTGCCGGTCGCGAGAATCTTGCTCCGGTGCAGGCGTTCGGTTACGGCATCGCTGCAATTGTGATTTCACTTCTGGTCAGCAACTTCCTGAGCGAGCGCGGAGTGAGGCCACAGCAGATTTGGTGCTGGCTTGCGGAGGGCGAGCAGATTGAGGAGTGCGAACCGTGGCGCCGGCGCTACGGACTAGCGGATCGCCGAGCAGCCACCACGTTGCTGAAAGGCGCTTGTGGTGGCATCGCTCTCGGTCTTCTGGCGCGTGGTTATTTGATCTTGTTGCATCATCTGCCTGCGGCCGACGAGTTGATCCGCAAGTCGCAGGAGCAGATGGCCTCGATTCCAGATCTCCACTTGTGGTACATAGTCATGGCCGTGGGCTTTGCGCCCTTCGCAGAGGAGTATCTCTTCCGTGGCCTGCTCTTTCGCGCCCTTGACCGCGAGTGGGGTGGATGGCGCGCCGTCGTAGGTAGCGCCGCGTTCTTCGCCATCTACCATCCCGTTCTCTCCTGGTTCCCGGTTTTCCTTCTCGGTGCCGCCAATTGCATCATCTTCAAGAAAACCAGAAGACTCGCCCCAGCCGTTATCCTGCACATGATCTACAACGCTGTTGTATTGAGCGGGTGATGCCGACCAGGTAATTATGCCTTATCAATAGCTTAGATGAGCAAATACAGGATCACTCCCCTTAAGTCGGCAAGTGTCATGAAATCTGTCGGATGCGTTTCGAGCATCAGAATGATCTGGCGCTACGGCGTTTGCCAGGAATAATCCAACGAACCTCTGCCGTGACAGGAAACTAGAAACCGGTAACTAATTGAAAACAGGGGTAATGGATGGCTCCCTTTAGCGCCCTGAGGAACTGATAGGAACGCTTATTGTGCCCTTAACGTGCCCAAGCGCTGAGTTCGTCGACCTCTGCCCAAACACAAGATTGCTTTTGATCGACTACCCGGTAAAGAACCAGCGACCTTTCACCGGCTGCGGGAGGGCCTCGATCCAAAATGTGCGTACTGGAACCGCTCGGCATCGACGATGGCACAAAAGTCTTCTTCTTGATAGTTCGCAGCGAATGCGCCCTGATGCAAGACTCCAGACTACGAGTTTGTCAACCGCAGTCAACGCCACGCCGGCGCCGAAGAGAATAGCGGTGAGATTAAAGAGCCAATCGGGCCACGCTTCTGCTCGGCTTTGCCATCCAGATGGACCGCCGCCTGGACAACCGCCGGGACTGGCTCACTGCCGCTTGTCGGGGCAGGCAGCTTGTTGTCTGCCGGATTCTCGGGTGGGTCCAAGATCTGGTGCTTGTCGGCGCGCGGTTTTTACGCTGACTTCCCATCTTCCCTCCAAGCGAGTGTGCGTCATGCCCCTGAGTCCAGGGGGAGGCACGCTACTACATCTGCTCGCCGCTCATTCGGCGGTTCCGTTAAATGCTGCTTGTGTCCTGAGTCATTAATTCTTTGAATAAAAACGCTGTCATCCTGAGCGGAGTTTGGCGCGTTTTTTGCGCCAAACGGAGTCGAAGGACCTGCGTTTTCGCCCTTGATTTCTTCAATGAACTTCCGACTCAGTGCACTAGAGGGCCTCGAAGATTTCGACAATCAACTGCCCTGCGTGCTGTGAGAATGCTGCCGGTGCATCGTTCATTGTTAGAAAGAGCGAACCCTTTTGTTGACCAGCCAACAGCTCGACGATACAGAAGCTTCCGATTGAAAAGGGCGCCGGAATCACGGTGGGAGCGACTGGCGACGTCAGAGACGCCGTCACAACGGGGGCGGTATTATCCGCCGCACTCCCGCCAATCTTGCAAATCAAAGCGCCAAGCAAGGCCGACGGGAGAAGGGGAAGTGCGGCGCTGTTTTGAGCTTGCGCGGGATCGCCGTCGGGCCCCAGGATGTTGCCCGCACTGAGCGTCCAATTCGAGGCCGGATCCGCGACAATTTTCAGCTTTCTCGGCCCGACAATATAATCCACCGCTCTCGTCCATAGAGCGGCCGGCCGTGCGAGGACAACTACCCCGCTCGCCAGCGATTGCCAATTCGGTTGTGTAATCATCGAAGCCTCAGTTCTGGCCGGGCTTCTTCACAGCCCCGTCCGCCTTTTGCTTTTCCGTCTTTCCGGGATCTTGTTGCGCATTGGCGTCGGGCTGCTGTGGCGCAGCCTTCGGACTGTCGACGATCCCGACCTGGCCTGTTGCATCCACCAATTGTTTCAACGCAGACTGCGGAACCTCGAACATGACTTCGCACTTTCCAACGGCTCTCGATGGGCACAGGACTGCGATTACCCGGCTCTGTTTCGCAATAACTGTCGAACCTGTTCCAAGGTCGAACGGCTGGCCGGCATCGCGCTTGATCACGTCATCGCTGGAAACGGCCACCGCAAATATCGTGCTATCGGGAGCGATACGCAGCAATGGACTGTCGCCGACATCCTCTGGCCTGAGGGGGCTGCCTTTGGGCATTGCCCGTTTCAAATAGAGGCCGGTGTATAACACCGCGCCGCCTGAACTCGCGGGGGTGAAATCCGTGGCCGACAGCAGGTGATTCTGCGGCAAAGTTCCGGCCAATGTACAGGGGGAGGCCCAGCCGCTGGTTGCCTTCACACCCCAGTACAGGAAGGCAGCCCAGGCCAACAATGCAATCCAAGCAAATACCCTCATGATTGATCCTTAAACGTCACATTCACGTCGTTTCCGTAGCCCATCCAACCACCCAACAGGCGCCAAAGAAAAACTTCTTCCCGATTGCCGGACGGTTTTCGGATGTGCAAGTCGTCCAGCAGGGCAAAGCGGAAATGATCGACCGAACTCCGCATGAGATCGGCAAAAACGAGGTAATTCTGGCAAGTAGCGAGATAGAGCAATCTCGCCGCGACCGGTCCCAGCGCCGCAACCAGCAAAAACTCAATCGGCGCAGGCTGCACCCACAGGCAATAGGCGGACCAAAAGCCCGTGAAGATGACAGTCAAGACAAACAAGCTAACCAGAAAATCGACCTGTATCTTCGAGTCAGAGATTGTGGAATTGAATGAATCTTCTTTCTGCAACTCTCTCTGCAGCCGGGTCCAGAATATATCCAGATCCATTCCATATCGATCGAGCGCATAACTTCGCATCGTTCGGGTCAAATTGCCGAGCTGGGTGGGCGCCAAAACTCTGAGCCCAGTCGTCTCACCGCGGCCGACATTTGAGACCGTAGGATAGGTGAACTGACGGAGGTTTGTCAGACGGAGTCGTTCGAAACTAAGCCGCTCCCGCGAGTCATTGATGGCGTTCAGTAATTCAACGTGATCCAATGCCAACGGCTTGGAGGTTCCAACGCGCAGTTCGTTTGCGAGTGCTTCCACAGCCGGTTTAATAGTTTCCAACGTGTTCACTTGCCCCGTGAGACGCCGCCAGCGAACTCGCCAAAGAGCCCGCATTCCATGTTTGTTTTGCCAATGGGACGACAGCCGGTCAAACCAATTCTGGGGATAGCAGGGGTGGGGATGGGCCATGCCTTGAGCCCTGGCATCACGCAAGTCACTTTTCAATTGATAATGGGCAGTATTGAGTGCTGACGCCCCCGGCAGGGGGTCCGTGAACTCCCTCAGGTTTCTTGCATAGCTTTGAATCTTACTGTCGATGTCAGCTTGCTGGCGCACCTGACCGGCGTAGAGAATCGGCGCCAGGAATCCCAAATGCTTTCCTTCGAGGAGTCCGAGCAGGAAGCTGTTCAGACCGGACCAAATCATGGAGATGGCGAGGATCGCCAGCAGCCATACGGCGAGTATCCAAGCCGAAGGCGCCGATGCGCCGAATAGCGGACCCGTCGTCGCGGCCCAATTTCCAGCGCTTCCGCCGAGCTTGGCCGCAAGTCCCATGGATGCGCCCAGGAACAGCAGGATGGGCATCACACTGCCGACTACAAGGGATTTAGAAAAGACTTTACCCAGCGAAGTCTGGAGCGACGACAAGAGCGTGCTGAACATAGTCAGTTACCTCGATGAATTACCTTTCCACCGCAATACTCACAGATCGAATCCCCCTTCGAAACTGGGTGAGGAGGCGGTATGCCATTGTCGTTTTCGCAATACCAATCGTCGGGCTCCGGCTCGACCACAAATTGGAAGAGGTTCGACCCCGGGGAGAGCTCCGTCGTCCATTGTTCTCCCAAACTTGAGGTAATGGTGAGATTTCCCCCGCCGAATGAAGTCGCCTGAAGGTGATGCGTGCCACCCTCGGATGGAAATTGAATGTGGAGTATCTGGCCCGCGGATGCATTCCCTCCCAGCAGACTCAAGTTCGCTGTGTTGCTTTGCAGCTTAAGAGTCTCGCCCTGCGAGACCTGAATCTTCCTGTCGCTGGTGACCTTCATCTTTCGTACTCCAACGCTCAATTCTTGGTGTTGGAAGGCCGAGCACCGGCAAACACCGCGATTGAGAATTTGTTTCCGACCATCGGGTCGGTGTTCCAGTCCCAGGTGGGCTGGATTCCCAGGACAAACGACATTCGCGTCGCAGAGGGAGAAATGTAAAACGGCACAGCCAATTCGCTCGAGTGGCCGCCCGAAGTCGGCGCCGTATAACTGAAGACGGCTTGTGCTCCGCTGCTTAGAGCTGCGCTCTTGCCGAATATTGGCAATGGCGAAATTTGTAGCGCTGTTGAAGATATCCAAGAGTTCTTGGGAACGGGCTGGCCGACCATTGCCATGCTGCACTGCTGAGCGCTATATGATCCCGATGTCGTGGTAAGGCAAACGTTTTGTTGCTTGATTTGAACCGTCTGCCCGAAACCGCCTTCGACCCCAAAAGTTAGACTGCGGTAGTAAAGGGCTACATTGCCGACTCCGGTATTGAGAAGCTTGGTCCAATTCAGTTTATCTGACAAGTTAGCAACCCCATCGACCACAGGGCGGTAAGGCGTGCTAGTCAATACGGGCGTCCAATTGCCCCAAATTTTCCATTGGAATGCCGAGGGAGCTTCCTTCGTATACGTATCGAGCCCGGGATACGCAGTGTGCTCGTCTTCAACCGATTTTTGGGGTTTACCTGAATCATCGCAGTACTGGTAGAAATCTTTGTTATCTTTGAAGGTTTTGCATATATTCTGCCGGACGGTCGGATCCGAGTTAGCTGTCACTGTCCCTAGGCTCGCAAGAACCTGTTGATCAAATGCCTGAGTCTTTGAGTCGGGTTTGCCGTTGTCATCAACGGGAGGCGTAGCTTTCAGTGCTTGCTGCTCCACTACCACGGCATCTTTGCAAGATGTGGAGCTGTTGATCTTGATCTGCCCCACCCCTGGCAGTGTGTTATTGACTTGGTTCACCTCATCTCGGCACCAAGCTTGCACTCGAAACTCACCGGAGGTCGCGGTGTATACCGGCCTAAACTTTATAAAGGAGGATTTGCCAAGGCCGACCTGGGCCTTGAAGGCAGGTGAGTCGGCCTCTTGAGAGGAATAAACCTCCGCTTGGCCATTTGTGTTGGCTGTACCAGAAAACCCAACCTGCCAAAAATTGATTGCAGGATTGAACATTTGACGGGCAATCGAAGCGCTGATGTTCGTCCCCTTTTGCGTTACCGCGAGGGTAGCCCCGGTCCCCAAACCCAATGGCGAGACGAAGCTCTGGGCGGGATCGGATCCTTTTCCAGAAGCGTCTGCCTGAGTTGGTGCCGCGTTGGATTGCGTTTGCGCAAAACACAACAGAGGACCCATCACGACGGCCAAGATCAACAATTGGGAGCGATTCATGGATTCACCACAGTAAACGCTGTATCCCCTGTGGTATCGAATCCGGCAGGCGACATGTGGCCCGCGTGGTTGTGTGTCGTAGTTCCATCGGTGACAGACGCAGTCCATGGATCTCCGGGGTTTCCAGAGACTACAATCGCGTAGAGGAACGTTCCGGGGTCAGACTGAAACGCGGTAGAAAGGTTCCCACCGCCCGTATCTGTGAGCGACTTGAGTTGCTGGTTCCAGGTGAATGTTGCTCCCGTTGCTCCTCTAGAAATCCCCGTCATTTTCACCGTAATCTGTGCCATTTGTTGGCCTCCATAACCGAGCTTGACTTATCACGCCGCTCAACCACGCCGGGCTGAATGGCGAACAGTGGGAAGAATCAGACCCAGCGCTCGGAGATCATTGCGCTTTGACGAAACTGTGCCCTGACCACCAACTGGGACCATTTGTCTATGAAAAACTGGAGAGTCGCTCGGTCTATGGGGAGAGAAGCGATGAGCGGGGAGAGAAGCGATGAGCCATATTTGTACCGATACGACTGTTTCAGAGCGTTGCAAATCTTCCGTTAAATGTCAAGAAAAAAATCGCGCATTTTTTGATTCAGCGTGACATCTTAGCTTAG
>Ga0182030_10010036_pt1 | contig 19315 bp, 17 predicted proteins | sample 812S3MmetaG_FD_121299 | JGI IMG/M metagenome (GOLD analysis project Ga0182030, IMG submission 121299) | Permafrost microbial communities from Stordalen Mire, Sweden - 812S3M metaG (Illumina Assembly) | ecosystem: Environmental > Terrestrial > Soil > Wetlands > Permafrost | place: Sweden... | reverse complement strand
ATGGGCACGAAGATCGAGAGCAAGGTGATCGAGCTCAACCGCTCGCGCAACAACGTCGTGCTCTCCCGCCGCGCGGTGCTCGAGGAGGAGCGCAAGGAGGTCCGCCAGCAGATCCTCGATCGCCTCCAGCCGGGCCTCGTCGTGGAGGGGCAGATCTCGAACATCGTCGACTTCGGCGCGTTCGTCGACCTCGACGGGATCGACGGGCTGATCCACATCTCCGAGCTGTCCTGGTCGCACGTCAACCACCCGTCGGAGATCCTCACGATCGGCGACACCGTGAAGGTCAAGGTGCTCGACATCGACCGCGATCGCCAGCGCATCTCGCTGGGTCTCAAGCAGACCCAGGAGGACCCGTGGCAGCGGATCGTCGACACCTACAACGTCAACGACGAGCTCGCGGGGAAGGTGACGAAGGTCGTGACGTTCGGCGCGTTCGTGGAGATCCTCGACGGCGTCGAGGGGCTCGTGCACATTTCCGAGCTCGCCCCCCACCATGTCGAAAGCCCGCGCGAGGTCGTCCACCCCGGCGACGAGATCCGTGTACGGATCCTCGAGATTGACTCCGAGCGCCGCCGCCTGAGCCTCTCGGCGAAGCGCGTCGAGGACCAGATCCTGCCGCTCTCGCGACCCGGCGAAGAGATCGCTCCTGCGGAGGAGGGTGAGGACGCGGCTGTCGCGGAGGCCGAGGAGATCACCGCGGAGGCGACCGCCGAGGTCGCAGCTTCCGAGCCCGAGACCGGTACCGCCGAGGACTCGGCGTCCGAGGCTCCCGAGGCCGAGGTCGCGCAGGACGCGCCGGCGGCGGAGGTTGCTCCCGCGGAGGCCGAGCCCGCCTCCGAGACTGAGGCCAGCGCCGAGACAGCACCCGAACCTGCCGCTGAGGCCGAGACCGTAGAGGCGCCACCCGAGGCCCAGGCTGCGCCGGAGGCGCCGGCGGTCGAGGCGAGCGCCGAGCCCGTTGAGGCTCCCGAGGCTGAGGCCGAGTCGGCCGCTGAGCCCGAGCCCGCCGCAGAGCCCGCGCAGGACTGACCCGGTCCCCGACGGCCAAGCCGAAGGCGCTCGAGCAGTTTGGAGGCGAACGTCCCTCTGATCGGGCTGACGGGGGGGATGGGCGCGGGGAAGTCGACGGCGCTGAAGGCGTTGGAGCGGTTGGGAGCGGCGGTGCAGTCGAGCGACGCGGTCGTGCACGAGCTGTACGAAGGCGCGCAGCTGCGCGAGGCGGTGGTCGCACACTGGGGCGAGGAGGTTGCGCCGGGCGGCGTCGTCGATCGTGCGGAGGTAGCCAGGCGTGCGTTCGCCGACGAGGGCGGCAGGGCATGGCTGGAGGCGACGGTCTGGCCGCTGGTGGGCGAGCGGATGGGGTCATGGTTGGCGCAGGCGCGCGCGCTCGAACCGGCCCCGCGGGCAATCGTGGTTGAGGTGCCGCTGCTGTTCGAGGCGGGGATGGAGGGTATGTATGACGCGACGATCGCGATCGTCGCCTCAGAGGACCTGCGTGAGCAGCGCGCCGCCAGCCGCGGGCATGAGCTCACCGCGGAGCGTGCGGCGCGTCAGTTGAGCCAGGCGGAGAAGGCGGGCCGGGCGACATATGTCGTGGCGAACGAAGGCAGTGTGCTGGAGCTGGAGCGGGAGTTGTCGGCGGTGCTTGAGAAGCTGGGGAGATGAGGTCCCGGCGGCTCGGAAGATGACGGCGAGGCAGCGGCGCTGGCGCACGCTGGGTTTGCTCCTCACGATCACGCTCGTGGTCGTGGTCGGGGTGATGCTCGCGAGCGTGCACCATGCGATCAACGAACTGCCGCTGAGCGACGCGAGCGTGATCCGCGAACAGGCCGCGGCGAAGCACCTCGACCCGGCGCTGATCGCGGCGGTGATCTACGCGGAGACGAAATTCGAACCGCGCACCTCATCCGCGGGCGCGGAGGGCCTGATGCAGATCGAGCCGGAAACGGCTGAATTCCTGGCGAAACTGTCGGGTGGGTACAGCTTCACGACGAGCGACCTCGGCACGCCGAAGATCAACGTCGCCTACGGCAGCTACTACCTGCGTTACCTGCTCGACCACTACGAAGGCAACGAGATGCTGGCGATTGCCGCATACAACGCAGGCCTCGCGAACGTCGACAAATGGGTGGCGAAAGCGCGCGCCGAAGGGGGGCAGCTGACGATCGAGGAGATCCCCTTCTCGGAGACGCGCGCGTATGTGCAGCGCGTGCTCGAAGCGCAGAAGGAATACCGCGCGACGTACGCCAAACAGCTTGGCTTGAGCTGATCTCCGCGCCCGACGGGCGCTTGGTGTGTAGCAGTTTGGGTCGATCCTAGGAGGATCGACGTCCCGCCCACCCTGGCTCGCTACGGTAGGAGTCGTGCCCGACTTCCGCCTCGACACCACCTTCACCCCGACGGCCGATCAGCCAAAGGCGATCACGGCGCTGGCCGCTGGGATCGAGCAGGGCGAGCGCTTTCAGACGCTGCTCGGCGCGACCGGGACGGGGAAGACGATGACGATGGCGGGCGTGATCCAAGAGGTGCAGCGCCCGACGCTCGTGATCGCGCACAACAAGACGCTCGCGGCGCAGCTCTGCAACGAGTTCCGGACGTTCTTTCCCGACAACGCGGTCGAGTATTTCGTCTCCTACTACGACTACTACCAACCCGAGGCCTACGTCCCCAGCCGGGATCTGTACATCGAGAAGGACTCCGCGATCAACCAGGAGGTCGACCGCCTACGCCATGCGGCGACGGCGGCGGTGTTCGCGCGGCGCGACGTGATCGTCGTCGCCTCGGTCTCCTGCATCTACGGGCTGGGCTCGCCGGAGACCTACGAGATGAACATGCAGATCCTGCGGCGCGGGGAGACGATCGACAGGGAGAAGCTGCTGCGGAAACTCGTCTCGATCCAGTACACGCGCAACGACACGGTGCTCTCGCGCGGGAGCTTTCGGGTAAAGGGGGAGACGCTCGAGGTGTTCCCCGCCTACGCCGAGTCCGCCTACCGCGCGACGCTGTTCGGCGACGAGGTCGAGCGCCTGCAGCATTTCGACCCGCTGACGGGCGAGTTGATCGAGGACGACCTCGAGCACGTCGCGATCTGGCCGGCGACGCACTACAACGTCAAGGAGGGCACGGTCGAAGCGGGCGTCGAAGCGATCGGCCGCGAGCTGAACACGCGCTGCGCGGAGCTCGAGGCCGAAGGCAAGCAGCTCGAGTCCCACCGCCTCAGGCAGCGGACGCAGTACGACATGGAGATGCTGCGCGAGATGGGGTTCTGCTCGGGGATCGAGAACTACTCGCGGATCCTCGACGGGCGCCAGCCGGGCGAGCGGCCCTACTGCCTGATCGACTACTTCCCCAAGGACTTCATCTGCCTGATCGACGAGTCCCACCAGACCGTGCCGCAAATCGGCGGGATGTTCGAGGGCGACCGCTCGCGCAAGCAGACGCTCGTCGACTACGGCTTCCGCCTGCCGAGCGCGATGGACAACCGCCCACAGCGCTTCGAGGAGTTCCTTTCGATCACACCCCAGCTGCTGTTCGTCTCGGCCACGCCGGGGGAGTACGAGCGGACGCGCTCGACGAACGTGGTCGAGCAGATCGTGCGCCCGACGGGGGTCGTCGACCCGAGCGTCGAGGTGCGCGAGACGAAGAACCAGATCGACGACCTGATGAACGAAGTCCGCAAGCGCGTCGATCGCAACGAGCGTGTGCTCGTCACGACGCTCACGAAGAAAATGTCCGAGGACCTCTCCCAGTACCTGCTCGAGATGGGCTTCAAGACCCGCTACCTGCACTCGGAGATCGACACGCTCGAGCGGATCCAGATCATCCGCGACCTGCGGCTCGGCGAGTACGACGTGCTCGTCGGCGTGAACCTCCTGCGCGAGGGGCTCGACCTACCCGAGGTTTCACTGGTGGCGATTCTCGACGCCGACAAGGAGGGCTTCCTGCGCGGCGAGACCTCGCTGATCCAGACGATCGGCCGCGCGGCGCGCAACATCGAGGGGACGGTTCTGATGTATGCCGACAAGGAGACGAAGGCGATGAAGGCCGCGATCTCCGAGACCGATCGCCGCCGCGCGATCCAGCTCGCCTACAACGAGGAGCACGGCATCACCGCCGCGACGATCGTGAAGGGGATCTCCGACATCGCCGAGTTCCTCCAGTCCGACAGCAAGGTTCCCAAGCGGGGCCGCAGCCGGCGCGGCGCCGAGCGCAAGCGGGCGGGCAAGGAACTTCCGGAGAACGAGCTCGAGCGGATGGTCGTCGAGCTCGAGGAGGAGATGGCGGCCGCGGCGGAGGACCTGCGCTTCGAGTACGCCGCCCAGCTCCGCGACGAGCTGCGCGAGCTACGACGCGATCTGCGCGAGATTCAGGAGAGCGAGGCCCCGGCCGGGGAGATTGCCTGAGTCGGACTTGCAACGCATGTAGGATGGCGCCCGTGGAGCTCGACCGCCAGAGCATCGAGAAGCGCGACTTTCCGATCGGCCGGCGAGGGTATGACCCCGCCGCCGTCGACGCGCACCTGCGCACGATCGCCGCCGAGGTCGAGGAGCTGCGCTACGCGCTCGAAAGCCGTGCTGGGGAGACGCTTGGGTCGAGCGCCGGCACGCAGGTGCAGGGGATCCTCGAGGCCGCCGAGGCGACCGCCGCCGAGATCGAGCAGCGCGCCGCCGACGACGCGCGCGCCACCCGCGAGCAGGCCGCGGCCGACGCCGAGCGCACACGGGCCGACGCGATCGCACGCGCTCAGGCGCATGTCGCCGCGGTCTCGCGCGCCACCTCCGTGCTCGTCGAGCGCGTCGAGTCGATGGACTCGCAGTCCGCTTCGCTTGTCACCGCGCTGCGCGACGGCGCCTCGCGGCTGGCCACCGACCTCACCGCGGTCGAGTCGAACATGGGCGAGCTCTACGACGCCGCCTCGGGGCGCGCGGGAGAGAGCGCTGGGGAGTCATCTCCCGCGACCTCTTCCCCGGCGCCTGCCGCGCCCGCCGCCGTGCAGGGGACCGGGCTGGGCGGCGAGGTCCCTGTGCGCCAGGGGCATTCGGAGTTCGTCCCAGTGCCCACGCCCGCGCCCGAGGCCGCGTCCGGATCCGAGGTGAGCGGGGAGGACGGCGATCTCGACGGGGCGCGGCTGATCGCGCTGAACATGGCTTTGAACGGGGATTCCCGGGCGGCCACCGATCGCTTCCTCGCCGAGCGTTACGAGCTGGCGGACCGGCAGAAGCTGTTGGATGAGGTGTTTGCCGCGATCGAGGGGTAGGGCCCGATAGGCTCCTCGAAGGCGAACATCTGTTCGGGCCAATACAATGACCTATAGATGCGAGCAAGCGATCAGATCGTCGTCACGGGAGCGCGAGAGCACAACCTGAAAGACGTCACGTTGTCGCTGCCGCGCGACGCGCTCGTGGTGATCACCGGCCTGTCCGGATCGGGCAAGTCGAGTCTCGCGTTCGACACGATCTACGCCGAGGGACAGAGACGCTACGTCGAGTCGCTGTCGGCCTACGCCAGGCAGTTCCTCGGGCAGATGGACAAGCCCGACGTGGACTCGATCGAGGGCCTGTCCCCGGCGATCTCGATCGACCAGAAGACGACCTCGCGCAACCCGCGCTCCACCGTCGGCACCGTGACGGAGATCTACGACTATCTGCGTCTCTTGTGGTCGCGCGTGGGCAAGCCGCACTGTCCGATCTGCGGCCGGGAGATCGTCGGTCAGTCCGCGGAGCAGATCATCGACCAGGTGATGGAGCTGGGGGAGGGGACCAGGTTCATGGTGCTCGCCCCGGTTGTGCGCGGGCGCAAGGGCGAGTACGGAAAGCTGCTGGACGAGCTGCGCGCCGACGGCTTCGCACGCGTGAAGATCGACGACCGCCTGCGGATGCTCGAGGAGTCGATCGTGCTCGACAAGCGCTACAAGCACGACGTCTCGGTCGTCGTCGACCGGCTGGTGATGCGCCACGACCTGCGCAAGCGCCTGGCCGATTCGATTGAGACCGCGGTCGGGCTGGCTGAAGGGCTCGTGGAGATTGAGATCGTCGGCTCCGCCAAGGCCGAGTCCGATCCCGAGCACGCCACGGGCGCGAAGGGCACGCGCAAGGCCGCCGCGCAGATCGTTCCCGGCGAGGTGCCGCCGGACGGCACGATCTTCACCTTCTCTGAGCGCTTCGCCTGCCCCGTGCACGGGCCGTCGCTGGTAGAGCTCGAGCCGCGGATCTTCTCGTTCAACTCGCCGCACGGCGCCTGCCCGCACTGCACGGGCCTCGGCGCGCAGATGGAGATCGACCCCGAGCTGATCGTGCCCGACCCCGGCCTGTCGGTCGCCGAGGGCGCGCTCGCGCCGTGGGCGGGGAGCTCGTCGACCTACTACGAGCAGGTGACCGAGGCGATCGCCGAGCGCTACGGCGTCGACCTCGACGTGCCCTGGGAGGACCTGCCCGAGGAGGAGCGCGAGCTGTTCCTGAGCGGGACCGACGAACGGCTGGCGATCACCTATCGCAACCGCTTCGGACGCACGCGCAAATACGCGACGAAGTTCGAGGGGATCGTGAAGGGCCTGGAACGCCGCTACCGCGAGAGCGAGAGCGAGCTGACGAAAGAGAAGATCGAGCAGTTCATGTCGCTGCGGCCCTGCCCGGTCTGCGGCGGCGCGCGGCTGCGCGCGGAGTCGCGGGCGGTGCTCGTCGCGGGGACGGCGATCGACGAGTTCTGCGCGCTGTCGGCGCGGCGGGCGCTGGAGTGGCTGCAGGAGGTCGAGCTGTCGGAGACCGACCGGCACATCGCGCGGCTGATCCTGCGCGAGATCGACGAACGATTGCGATTCCTGGAGAACGTCGGGATCGGCTACCTGTCGATGGACCGCGCTGCGGCGACGCTGTCGGGGGGCGAGGCGCAGCGGATCCGGCTGGCGACACAGATCGGCAGCTCGCTCGTGGGCGTGCTGTACATCCTCGACGAGCCCTCGATCGGCCTGCACCAGCGCGATAACTCGAAGCTGATCGGGACACTCGAGCGATTGCGCGACCTCGGCAACACGGTGATCGTCGTCGAGCACGACGAGCAGACGATGCGGGCCGCCGACTACCTCGTCGACATGGGCCCTGGCGCGGGCGTGCACGGGGGGAAGGTCGTCGCGCAGGGCACCGCTAAGCAGGTCGAACGCGTGAAGGATTCGGCCACGGGGCAGTTCCTCGCGGGGACGCGCACGATTGCGGCGCCGACCAAGCGGCGTACCCCCAAGGGGTATGTCGAGATCGAGGGCGCGACCCAGCACAACCTGAGAGACGTCGACGTGAAGGTTCCGCTCGGCGTGCTGACGTGCGTGACGGGGGTCTCGGGCTCGGGTAAGTCGACGCTCGTCAACGAAGTTCTCTACAAGAGCGTCGCCAGCAGCCTACACCGCGCACGGCGGCGTCCGGGCGCGCACCGCGCGATCCACGGACTGGACCAGCTCGACAAGATCATCGCCCTCGACCAGTCCCCGATCGGGCGTACCCCTCGCTCGAACCCGGCGACCTACACCGGCCTGTTTGACGTGATCAGGGACATGTTCTCGAAGACGCAGGAGGCCCGCGCGCGGGGATATAAGGCCGGCAGGTTCAGCTTCAACGTGAAGGGCGGGCGTTGCGAGGTCTGCAAGGGCGACGGGCAGATCAAGATCGAGATGCACTTCCTCCCCGACGTGTACGTGCCCTGCGAGCAGTGCCACGGCAAGCGCTACAACCGCGAGACGCTCGAGGTGAAGTTCAAGGGCAAGAGCATCGCTGACGTGCTCGACATGGCGATCGAGGACGCGCTGCCCTTCTTCGAGCACATCCCGAAGGTCCGCCGCCGGCTGGAGACGCTGAACGCCGTCGGCCTCGGCTACGTGCGGCTCGGCCAGCCCGCGACGACGCTGTCGGGCGGCGAGGCGCAAAGAGTGAAGCTCGCGACCGAGCTGTCTAAGGTCGCGACCGGCAGGACGCTGTACATCCTCGACGAGCCGACGACGGGGTTGCACTTCGCCGACGTCGAGCGCCTTTTGGAGGTGCTGCAGCGCTTGGTCGACGCGGGCAACAGCGTCGTCGTGATCGAGCACAACCTCGACGTGATCAAGTCGGCGGACCGGCTGATCGATATGGGCCCGGAGGGGGGCGAGGAAGGCGGGATCGTGATCGCCCAGGGCACCCCGGAGCAGGTCGCGGCCGAGCCGAGCTCGCACACGGGTGAATTCCTGGCAGAGCTGGTGACGCCGGCCAAGCGAGCGAGCACGAAGAAACCGCGGGGCAAAGCCGCCCCCAAGCGTAAGCCGCGTGCGAAGATAGCCGCTTGAGCGAAAACGGCGATCTCGCCCGGCAGGCCAGACTGTGGGTGCAGAAGTGGCGCTGGTACGAGCGCAATTCGCTGCCCTGGAACCGCGCGCGAATCCACTGGGAGGCGCTGCGCCGCGAGGCGTTCATCCGTTGGCCCGTCCACGGGAACGTGCTCGAGGCGCTGCGCGAGGGCAGGCTGGAGCTCGGCACGGGCGCGCTGCTCGAGCCCGACGTGTGGATCACGGCGCCCGGGCGCGCACGGGTGCGAATCGGCGCGGGCACATTCCTGAACCTCGGCGTGATGATCGCCGCGGAGGATCTGGTGGAGATCGGCGATCACTGCATGCTCGCGAACGGCTGCTTCGTGACCGACTCCAGCCACCGCTACGACGACCCAGGGAAGCCGGTGCCGTGGCAGGGCTTCACCACGAAGGGGCCGACGCGGATCGGCGAGAACTGCTGGCTCGGCGCGAACGTCGTCGTCACCGGCGGCGTGAGCATCGGCGAGCGCTGCGTGATCGGCGCGAACAGCGTCGTCACGCGCGACATCGAGCCGTTCTCAGTCGCCGCCGGCGCGCCGGCGAAGGTGTTGAGGAAGATCGTCTACGAGAGCTGAGCGTGTAGGTCGGCCAGCTCGGAGGGGTCGATCGAGTAGGTGTGCTCGGGCGCCGGGTAACGCCGGGAGCGCACGTCCTCGGTGTAGGCGGCGACACCGGCGTTCATCTCCTCCTGCAGGTTGGCGTAGCGCTTGACGAAACGCGCGCCGAGGCCGTCGCGGATGCCGAGCAGGTCGTGGAACACGAGCACCTGTCCGTCGGTCGCTGGGCCGGCGCCGATCCCGATCACGGGGATCTCGATGCCCGGCATCAGCTCGTCGGTGACGGCGGCCGGGATCGCCTCGAACACGAGCGCGAAGCAGCCGGCCTCCTGCAGCGCAAGCGCCTGTGCGCCGATCTGCGCCGCGGCGGCCGCGGTGCGGCCCTGGGCCTTCCAGCCGCCGAGTGCGGTCGCGGTCTGGGGCGTGAGCCCGACGTGGCCCATCACGGGGATACCGGCGTTCACGATCGCGCGAGCGCGGCTGACCGAGGAGGGGCCGCCGCCCTCGAGCTTGACGGCCTCGCAGCCGGCCTCCTTGACCATCCGCATCGCATTGGCGATCGCCTGCTCGTCGGAGATCTCGTAGGAGCCGAAGGGCATGTCGCCGATCAGCAGGGGTGTGCGCAGGCCGCGGCGCGCGGCGCGCGCGAGCACGAGCATGTCGCCGAGCTCGACCGGCGTCGTCGAGTTGTACCCGAGCACGGTCGTGGCGGCCGAGTCGCCGACGAGCACGAGATCGACCCCCGCCGCCTCGGCGGCGCGGGCCGAAGGATAGTCGTAGGCGGTGACCATCACGATCGGTTCGCCGAGACGCTTCTTCTCGGCGAGCAGCGGCAGGGTCATCGGTAGACGGCCGGGGTCGGATGGGGCATGGACGGGGGCTGTGTGGCTTGACATGGTGTTGGTGATTCCTCTCTGACGGGGTTGACGCCCTACGCGAGCAGGGTCGCCACCTCGTCGTCGATTGTGATGATGCGGTTGGTCTGTGCCTCGACGTGGACGACGCGAGGCTCGTAGCGGGACAGCTCGGCCTCGTCGTACTGGCCGTAGGAGATCACGATGATCGTGTCGCCATGGTGCACGAGGCGCGCGGCGGCGCCGTTGACCTTCATGTCGCCGGATCCACGGACACCGGGGATCGTGTAGGTCTCAAAGCGCGCGCCGTTGTCGACGTCGACGACGTGGACCTGCTCGTGCTCGAGGATGTCGGCGGCCTCCAGCAGGTCGGGGTCGATCGTGATCGAGCCGACGTAGTGCAGGTCGCAATCGGTGACGGTCGCCCGGTGGATCTTCGACTTGAGCATCACGCGCTGCATGTGGTCATCGCCTTTTCTGTGTTGGGAGCAATTGTCGATATGGCAGTTGGTTGCAGAATCAAGTTGTCGATCAGGCGGGTGGCGCCGACATTGGCGGCCACCGCCAGGAGTGCGGGGCGGTCGAGCCACTCCAAGCGCTCGAGCGTGTCGGGGTCGACGAGCTCGAGGTACTCCGGGTGGACCCCCCGCGCGGCGAGCCGCTGGTGGCCGGCCTCCAGCAGCCGCGCTGTGCGGCGCTCGCCGCGCGCGGCGTAGTCCTCGATCGAGCGCAGCGCGCTATACAGAGCCAGCGCCTGCTCGCGCTCGCGCGTGCCGAGCAGCGCGTTGCGGCTCGACATCGCCAGGCCGTCGGGCTCGCGCATGGTCGGGCAGACCTCGATCCGGACGGGCAGGTTGAGGTCCTGGACGAGCCTGCGAATCACCACGACCTGCTGGGCGTCCTTCTGCCCGAAGTAGGCGGCGTCGGGTTGACACATACAGAGCAGCTTCGTGACGACCGTGCAGACGCCGCGGAAATGTCCCGCGCCGCGCGATGCGCCCTCGAGGCGCTCGCTGACGCCGAGCACCTCGATGCTCGTCGCGAAACCGGGCGGGTAGACCTCCTCGACCGTAGGCGCGAACAGCAGATCGGCGCCCGCCGCCGCCGCGAGCCGCACGTCGCGCTCCTCCTGACGGGGGTAGCGATCGAGGTCGGCGCCCTCGTTGAACTGCGCGGGGTTCACGAACAATGAGACCACCACCCGATCGCACTGCTCGCGCGCGCGCTCGATCAGCGAGAGGTGGCCCTCGTGCAGCGCCCCCATCGTCGGGACGAGGCCGATCGTCAGGCCCTCACGACGGTCGGGCACGAGTGCCGCACGCAGCTGCTCCACCGTACGGAGCGTCTTCATTGACGAAGAATGGATTGCTCTGCTCATCTGGCTCGGTCCAGTTCCCTCGGGGATACCGGTCGCGACTCGCTTAAGCATACCGCTCGCGAAGAGGAATAAACACGAACTAAAAAATCCTTATGGGCGCTTGGAGCGCGGTTGTGAGACCAGCTACGGCCGCCACTGGGTCCAGCGCCTCACCAGGCGTCGATGTTCGGGCGCTTCTTACCGTTCCGCCGCTGCCACTGGCCGGCGCGCTCGTCGAACAGGGTCGCGATCCAGCGCCGCGAATCCGCCGGGTCGATCACATCGTCGATCTCGCCGTAGGCCGCCATGTTCACGCCCCGACCGTGCTCGTAGGCGGCCGCGACCGTGGCCTCGAACACGCGCTCGCGCTCCTCGTCGTCGGCGATCGCCTCGAGCTCGCGCTTCATCCCCAGGCGCACCGCGCCCTCCAGGCCCATCCCGCCGAACTCCGAGGTCGGCCAGCCAACGGTGAACAGCGGCGCCTTGAAGCCGCCGGCCGCCATCGCCTGCGCCCCGAGCCCGTAGCCCTTTCGCAGCACGATCGTGCCCGTCGGCACGGTCAGGTTCGCGCCGAGCAGGAACATCCGCGCGAAGTGGCGCACGGTCGCCGTCTTCTCCGCCGCCGGCCCGACCATGAAGCCGGGCGTGTCGCAGAGGAACAGCAACGGCAGCTCGAACGCGTCGCAGAGCGCCATGAAGCGCGCCGCCTTATCCGCCCCGTCGGCGTCGATCGCGCCGCCCAGGTGGGGCGGTTGGTTGGCCACCACCCCGAGCGCGCGGCCGTCGACGCGGGCGAGCGCGGTGACGATGCCCGCCCCGAACCCGCGGCGCAGCTCGAGCACGGAGTCCTCGTCGAACAGCGCGTCGAGCACCTTGCGCACGTCGTAGATCTGCCGGCGGCGCTCGGGGACGATCTCCCGTAGAAGCTGTTGGTCGGGCACGCGTATAGCCTCCGCCGCGGCAGGCTCGCCGAAGTAGGAGAGGTAGCGCTTGGCTGCCGCGACCGCCGCCCGGTCGTCCGCCACGCGCAGGTCGACGACGCCATTTGTGTCCTGCACGTCGATCGGGCCGACCTCGGCCGGCTCGTAGACGCCCAACCCGCCGCCCTCGATCATTGCCGGGCCGCCCATGCCGATGCTCGCATCCTCGGTCGCGATCACGACATCGCAGCAGCCAAGCAGCGCGGCGTTGCCCGCGAAGCAGTTACCCGAGGCGATCCCCACGAGCGGCACCAGCCCACTGAGGCGCGCGAACAGGTTGAAGGCGCGGCAGTCGAGGCCCGCGACGATCGGCGCATCGACATCGCCCGGCCGCCCGCCGCCGCCCTCGGCGAACAGCACCACCGGCAGCCTGCTGCGCTCGGCGAGCTCGAACAGCCGGTCCTTCTTCTGGTGGCCGCGCATCCCCTGCGTACCCGCGAGCACCGTGTAGTCGTAGGACATCGCCACGCAGCGCTGCCCGTCAATCTCGCCGACTCCGCCGATCAGACCGTCGGCGGGAGTGCGTTCGATCAGCTCCTCACGCGAGCGCCGCCGCTCCTGGGCTGCGAATACCAGGGGGCCGTACTCGACGAACGTCTTCTCGTCCACCAATTCGGCGAGGTTCTCGCGAGCGGTGCGCCGCCCGCGCTCGCGCCGTTTGGCGACTGCCTCGGGCCGCGCGGCGTCGAGCCCGATCTCGTGGCGCTCGCGTACCGCTCGCAGATCCGCGCGCTCGTTGCCGACCGCGTCGGTGTCCGGCTCGGAGGGTGGCGTCATCGCGAGATCATCGCTCATGGGCCGTGGGGCTGGTCGGACGCTCGCGCCGGTCGTAGGCTCGCGCGATTCGCCCGCGCATCCAGGTGGGCTCAGGAACTAGCATGCAGTCGGTGTCAGCCCAGGAGAGCGAGCTTTCGGCAGCCGAGCGGCGTGAGGCGCTGAAGGAGGTCTTCGTCCAGGCGCGGGGCTGCGTGCGCTGCCCGGAGCTGGCGGCGACGCGCAAGACGGTTGTATTCGGCGCCGGCAACGCGAACGCCGAGTTGATGTTCGTCGGGGAGGCCCCGGGTGCGAGCGAGGACGAGCAGGGCGTGCCGTTCGTCGGACGTGCGGGCAAGCTGCTGGAGCAGCTGCTGGGGGAGATCGGCCTGGCGCGCTCGGAGGTGTTCATCGCAAACGTGCTCAAGTGCCGACCCCCAGGCAACCGCGACCCGTTGCCGGTAGAGATCGACAACTGCCAGGAGTACCTGCACCGCCAGGTCGAGCTGATCGAGCCGAACGTGATCTGTACGCTCGGGAACTTCTCGACGAAGCTCCTGCGGGGGGACCCGACCGGGATCACGCGCTTGCACGGGCAGCCGGAGGTATTGACGCTGGGTAGGCGCGCGGTACGGCTCTACCCGATCTTCCATCCCGCGGCGGCGCTCTACACGCCGCGCATGCTGGAGACGCTGCGCGAGGACTTCACGCGGCTGCCGGAGCTGCTGGCGCTCGGCGCCCCTGAGCAGCCGGAGTGGGTGGAGGCGCCCGAGGTCGAGGATCCCGGAGAGGCGCCGGAGCCAGAGACACCTGGACACACAGCCAAAGCCGCAGCGGATGGGGCTCAGGCTGAGGAGATCGACCAGCTCGGGCTGTTCTAGGGGCCTTCCAGGCTGGATTGTGCCGCTCAGGAGCGAGATTTTTACCCGGAAAAGGGGATTTTGGGGGATCGTCGAAATTTTCGATCAAGGGCTAAAGCAAACCGCGATGGTTGCCGATAGAGGCCCTGTCTCCATCCTCCCAAGCAGTGACGACCGGCCCGCGCTTTCCCTCTCCCGCGGGCCGGTCGCGTTTAAGCACGCGAACCCGTACTGATGCCGTACTGATGGATTCGGACGCCGGCCCCGCGCAAGGGGATAGATCCGCTCTAAGGTCTCGGCGTGAGCGTGAGCGTCGTCGAGACGAACAATCCCTTGGAGACAGAGGCGCAGGGCGCCGAGCTGGCGGTGAGCCTGCGCGATGGTGACGTCGTGCTCGTGCGCGGCGAGCTGGGCTCCGGCAAGACGACGTTCGTGCGCGGCGCCGCGCACGCGCTCGGCGTCACCGACCCGATCACCAGCCCGACGTTCAGCATCGGCCATCGTTATCGGGCAACCCAGAAAACCACCATCTCGCACCTCGATCTCTACCGTCTGGCGGGCGGTCTGGAGGCTGAGGATCCGGGCCTGCTGGACGATTATCTCGGCCCAGGCCGGATCGCCTTCGTCGAGTGGCCGGTGCAAGACAGCGCCGAGCTCGCGAGTGCGCGCGTACGCGTGACCCTCACCCACCTGGGCGCCGACCGCCGGCGGATCGAGGTGGCAGAGGGATGATCGTGCTGGGCTTCGACACCGCCACCCGCTCCACCGCCGTCGCCCTGCGCCTCACCGACGGGCGCACGCTGCAGGCGCGCGACGATCCCGCCCCGGACGAGCGCCCCGGCCACGCAACGCGACTGCTGGACATGGCGGACGAGCTGCTTGCGGGCGCGGGTATTGGCTGGAGCGCGATCGAGCGGATCGCTGTCGGTCGCGGACCGGGCACCTTCACGGGCTTGCGCGTCGGTGTCGCGACCGCGCGTGGGCTGGCGCAGTCGCTTGGGGTCGAGCTCGTTGGCGTCTCGAGCCTACGGGCGCTCGCCGAGCCGAGACTGCGATCCGAGCGGGCCGGTTCACGCGTGCTCGCGGTGCTCGATGCGCGGCGCGGAGAGGCGTTTGTGGCCGCCTACGAGCGGACCGATCGCGAGCAAGAGTCGATCGCGGAGCTCGTGGCGCCTGTTGCGCTGGGCCCTGAGCAGCTGCGCGACGTAGTCGAGCAGGGAGAGAATTGGGAGGCGATCGGCGACGGGGCGGTGCGCTTCCGCGACGACCTCGAGGCAGCCGGGGTGACGGTCCCATCGGACGCCTCGCCGGCGCACATACTGAGCGCCGAGGCGATCTGCGAGCTCGGAGCGCGGACACAGCGGGTGGCGCCCGAGAAGGGGATCCTGCCGGAATACGGGCGCCGGCCGGACGCGGAGATCGCCCAGGAGCGCAAACGAGCGATGGCGCTTGCGCAAACCGCCGCAGCCGGGCACGCCCCGGAGGGCGAGACGCCGTGAGCGAGCCGTTCGCGACGGACCCCGCGACCGGCGATCCTTCGACCGTGGAGATCCGGCGGATGGTCTACCCCGACCTGCCCCAGGTGATCGCGATCGAGCGTCGCGTGTTCCCGACGCCGTGGTCGCTGGCGATGTTCGTGCTGGAGCGCTCCAAGCAGTCGGGAATCTGTCTGTCGGCGGTGCTCGACCCACAGCACGGCCGCCGGCTCGCTGGCTACCTGATCTGCTCGCGCTACGAGGAGGCCTGGCACGTGATGAACGTGGCCGTCGACATCGACTACCAGCGCCTCGGCGTGGCCTCCGCGCTGCTGGCCGAGCTCTACGAGCAGGTCGAAGACGAGCACGCGCGCTTCACGCTGGAGGTGCGCCGCTCCAACTACGTCGCGATCCATCTCTACGAACGTGAGGGCTTTCGCGCCGCGGGCGTGCGCCGCCGCTACTACCAGGACAACGGCGAGGACGCGCTTGTGATGTGGCGCACGCCGTCGACGCTGCGCGGCACGCTCGACGACGTCCCCAACCCGGGGCCGGTATGACGATCCTGGCGCTGGAGAGCAGCTGCGACGACACCTGCGCGGCGGTGCTCGGCGCCGACGGGTTCCTGCGCGCGAACGTGATCTCCTCGCAGGGCGTGCACGATCGCTTCGGCGGTGTCGTCCCTGAGATCGCCTCGCGCCAGCATCTCGAGCTGATCAACCTCGTCGTCGAGCAGGCGCTGAGCGAGGCGGACATGACGCTCGAGCAGATCGACCTGATCGCCGCGACGCAGGGTCCTGGGCTCGTGGGGGCGCTGTTGGTTGGGTTCTCGACCGGAAAGGCCCTGGCCGCGGCCCGCGCGCTGCCGTTTGCGCCGGTCGATCATCTGCAGGGGCACGTGGCGGCGAACTTCCTGGCCCTCACGCCGGGCGACGGATCCGGCGCCTCCGAGCCCGGCGGCGCCTTCGAACCGCCATTCCTCTGCCTGATCGCCAGCGGCGGACATACGCTGCTGGTGGGAGTCACGGAGCACGAGGGCTACGAGGTGCTCGGCCGCACGCTCGACGACGCGGCGGGCGAGGCGTTCGACAAGGGGGCGAGGATGCTCGGGCTGGGTTACCCCGGCGGCGCGGCGCTGGAAGGGCTCGCCGCCGGGGGCGACCCCGAGGCTTTCAGCTTCCCGGGCTCGCGCGCCGAGCGCGCCCGCGGGGGGCGCGGGCAGGGGCGGGAAGCGTTTGCGAAGGGCCTCGACTTCTCCTTTGCCGGGCTGAAGACGGCGCTGCTCTACAAGCTACGCGAGCTTGGAGAGGCCGAGGCCCAGGCGCGCCGCGCCGACCTCGCGGCCTCCTATCAGGCGGCGATCGTCGACAGCCTGATCCTGCGCGCCGAGCATGCTCTGGAGCGCACCGGCATCGGCCGCCTGGCCGTGGGGGGCGGTGTGGCCGCCAACGGCGTGCTGCGCCGGCGGCTGGGGGAGCTCGACGCGGAGCTGCACGTCCCGCCGCGCGTGCTCTGCACCGACAACGCCGCGATGATCGCGAGCGCCGCACGCTTCACGCGAGCGCTGCCCTACCCGGAGTACCTCGCGCTCGACGCCTACGCCACCGGCGAGCGGCCCCCTGCTCCGCACCCGAGCATCCTTTAGAGTCAGTGCGATGAGCTATGGGGAAGTGACGACGGGCTCGGCGAGCGGCAGCCTGAGCAATGGCATCTCCTCGAGCGAGCGGCTGTCGCTCGGCGTCGCGGCGCGGCTGTCGCGCTATCTGCAGGTGCTCACTCAGGCCAAGAAGATGGGCAAGGAGACGATCTCCTCGCAGGAGCTCTCCGACTACACCCACGTCAACTCGACCCAGATCCGTCGCGACCTCTCGGGGTTCGGCAAGTTCGGCAAGCGCGGCGTCGGCTACAACGTCGAGGCGCTCGTCTCGCAGATCCGCAAGATCCTACGCACTGCTGGGCAGCACAACATCGCGCTGCTCGGCGCGGGCCATCTCGGCAAGGCGATCGCCTCTTCGGACATCTTTGCCGACCACGGTTTTCGGGTGGTGGCGATCTTCGATGTGGACGACGCGAAGGTCGGCACCAGCGTCGGCAGCCAGGTTGTGCGCCACACCGATGAGTTGCGCCAGCTGGTCGAGGACGAGGACATCGTCGTCGGCGTGCTGGCGGTGCCGGGAGAGGCCGCCCAGGGACTCGCGGGCGAGCTGGTGGAGGCGGGCGTGAAGATCATCTTCAACTACTCCGAGTCGCTGCTCGACGTGCCGCCGGAGGTGACCGTCCACACCTCGAGCCCGGCCGTCGATCTGCTGTACGCGCTGTACTTCTATCTGACCTGAGACGCCCACCCGCGCCGTCGCTCCGACCTGCTGCACAGCCCCGATCTGCTATCTGCCCTGATTTGGCTATCTCCCCTGACTTGCCGATCTGTCCCGACCCGCGTATCCGCCCCGACCCGGTCTGCACCTGAGCGATGACCAGCCTCCTCGATCTGGACAGGGTGGAGCAGACCTTCGCCGCGGCGACCGACATGACGGTGGGCGTCGAGGAGGAGTTCTCGATTCTCGACCCGCGCACGCTCGAGCTGCAGCCACGCTTCGAGGAGCTGCGCGCCGCCGCGGAGGGCGATCGGCTGCTGCACGAGCACATCACCGGCGAGTTGATCTCCTCGGAGATCGAGATCATCTCCGGCGCGGGCGCCGACCTGCAGGACGCGCTCGCGCGCCAGCGCGAGCGGCGCAGGCGCCTGTTCGCGCTCGCCGCCGCCCACGACGCCGCGCTCGGTGCCACCGGTACGCATCCCTGGGCCGACTACCGCAAGCAGCCGATCATCGACACCGAGCACTACCGCCGGGTCGAGGAGGGGCTGAAGTACGTCGCCTGGCGCAACAACACCTTCAGCCTCCACGTCCATGTCGGCGTGCGCGAGATCGATCGCGCGGTGCGCGTCTGCGACCGCCTGCGCCCGCTGTTGCCGGTACTGCTGGCGATCTCCGCCAACTCGCCGTATCTCGACGGTCGCGACACGGGGCTGCACTCGGCGCGGACGCAGAGCTTCACGAAGAGCTTCCCCCGCTGCGGGGTGCCCGACGCGTTCGGCGGCTGGGCGGCCTATCGCGAGTACATCGAGTGGCTCGTGCGCACGCGCTCGATCGTCGAGTTCACTCAGGTCTGGTGGTCGGTCAGGCCGCATTTCGGCTTTGGCACCGTGGAGGTGCGGATCTGTGATGCGCAGAGCACCGCCGGTGAGTCCGACGCGCTCGCCGCGCTGATGGTCGCGTGCATCGGCCAGGCGCTGCGCGACGTGGACGAGGGCGTGCCCTTCCGCGATCCGCCGCCGCGGATGATCGAGGAGAACATGTGGCGGGCGATCCGTTTCGGGCTCGACGGCAGCCTGATCGATCTGGAGCGCGGCGAGGAGTACCCGGCCCGCGCGGCGATCGAGCGCGTGGCCGCCTGGACGGCGCCGGTCCGCGCCGAGCTTGGCATCGAGCAGCCTTTCCCCGAGGGTAACGGAGCGCAGCGCCAGCGTGAGAGGGTCGCGGCGGGCGCCACGCGCGAGGAGGTTTTCGCGGCCGCGGTGGAGGAGACCAGGCAGACCTATTCAGCGGAGGTGGCGGTGTGAGGCGCACAGAGCCGAGCTCCGCACAAGCATCCAGACAGGAGGAAGACGAGCTATGAGCAGCGATCCATCGGCACCACAGGCGGGCGCGCCGAGCGGCGGCGATCCGCGGGACCAGGCCGCCCAGCCGAGCGAGGAGGAGTTACGCGCGGCCTACGAAGCGGAACTGAGCCGCATCACCAGCGCGGACATGATCCTGCAGAGCGCGGTATCGCTGCTGAACCTCGGCGGCCGCCGCCTTGGCCTGGCGCCCGGTTCCGAGGGTGAGCGAGATCTCGAGCAGGTGCGCGACGCGGTCGATGGCGTGCGGGCGCTGCTCGAGATCCTCGAACGGAGTACACCGGCTCAGGAACTGCGGCCGCTGCGCGACGCGCTGTCGCAGCTGCAGATGGCCTATGCGCGCGAGGCCCAGGCCGGCAGTGGGGCAGAGCCGGACGCCTCCCAGCCGCCGGCTGCGGCGGCGCCGGAGCCCGGTGAGCCGCCCGTGGAGGGCAAGCCCGGTGCCGGTCCGGCGGAGTCGAGCGGAAGGCT
>Ga0182030_10010034_pt1 | contig 19317 bp, 17 predicted proteins | sample 812S3MmetaG_FD_121299 | JGI IMG/M metagenome (GOLD analysis project Ga0182030, IMG submission 121299) | Permafrost microbial communities from Stordalen Mire, Sweden - 812S3M metaG (Illumina Assembly) | ecosystem: Environmental > Terrestrial > Soil > Wetlands > Permafrost | place: Sweden... | reverse complement strand
TACGAATCAGAGAGCCAGATGAGTGACTCTAATACTCACCTGACGACAACGAGTTTCCACGGGGTGGTCTCGTTGCCTACTGCAATACTTCTTTTGACGAACGACGCGTCCTGTTAGATCAGTTCATCGTCGCCCGTACTGGCTTTTGGCTCTCGTTCTTCCGTTTTCAAGGAGCGACGACACACGTGACCGAAGTCAGCGGTGCGACGTACACCATCTCGGGATTTCTCCGTTGATTCCGCGGCCAAATTACCCGGCCACGGGGATGCCCACCTTATCAGCGCCGTTTGCCGAGTTGCAAATCACAACTGGCCGCGGTCTCTGCGATGGGACTACCAGAGTAGCAGAATCTGACACTTCGGTGACGCCACGACTTCCTCGTGTTCACGACGTCGACTCCCTACACATTGTCGAGAAGCTACGAACGGCTCGCGTACTCGACGAAGGCGCTCAAGGTCCCGATCAGGCGCATCTCTTCGATCGTCCGAGCCCGAGAGTTGAGCAACGTTTCGGTGCACACCAGGAACGCGAGACATCGCGCGCGCGAAACCGCCACGTTAAGGCGATTACGTGAGAAGAGGAACTCCGGACCGCGCGGCATGTCCTCCGCCGACGAGGTGGTCATGGTGAAGAATACGACCGGCGCCTCTCGTCCCTGGAACTTGTCGACGGTGCCCACCTGGACTCCGCGCAAGCCCGGCTGACGGTCAAGGGCCTCGCGAATCAAGTCCACTTGGTCGTTGTACGGCGCCACGATCATGAAATCTTCGGCCCGGAGCGCTGCACTTTCACCGCGCTGGTTGACCCAAAGGGTTCCGAGCATCGCAATCACCTGAGCCATGACGATGTCCGCTTCTTCAGGAGATTCCGTCGAACGATCCACGTGATGGGCCTCCAACCAACGTAGACCGGTACCGAACTGGGTCGTCTGTTGCGCGCACGACTCGTGACTAGAAAGTCGACCCTCGTAGATCTGATTGGAGATGAAGCGGCACACGTCGGGATGCATGCGCCTGGTTTCTGAGATGAAGATGCCCTGGTCTTCGGGCAGCGTGGCGTGCGTACCCAAAATGTGCTCGAGCACGCTCGCGCCCGATCCGTCGGGATGATCGGCCTGGGCCACCTGACTTAGTTGCAAGGGGTCACCGAGCAGTATGAGATTCTTCGCGGCGTTCGCCGACGCGATGGCGTCAGCGAGGGCCAACTGACCGGCCTCGTCGATGACGAGTACGTCGACGGGAAACGGCCGAAGCGTTGAACGAGCCCAGAGCCACGTCGTTCCCGCGACCAAGTTGTACGTCGTGCCCTCGGCCTCTTTGGGCGACGTCGCGTAGCGTACGCCCGGAAGGGCTCCGGACTTGGGCTTGTCGCCGCGACGTAATGCGTGCAGTAACTCCAACTCACCCTTTTCAGCGAAGACCTCATACGTGGCTTGGAACAGATTGTCGATGGCGGCATGACTCATCGCGGTTATGCCAACGCGTTTTCCCGCCTTAATCAACGCGTAGATGATGTGCGATCCGCTGTAGGTCTTGCCCGATCCGGGCGGCCCCTGCACAGCGACGTAGCTCTCGTCGAGTTGGCCGACCCAGCGCAACGCGTTGTCAAGGTCATCGGTGAAGAGTCCGCCCGCCGGTCCAAAACCACCGAGAAAGCGGGGGCGTTCACGAGCGAGCAGCGCCAACGAAACGCGACTGGGTGGATCGCCGGCAACGGGATTCACGATCTGATCTCCGAGATGAATCAGCACGCCCGGCTTCTCCATCGGCCCGACGTAGTCGTCGTACGTAACAACAACAGGGAGTCCGCCCGCCTCTGCATGACGTTCGCGCCATCGCATCGTCAACGTTCTTGCTCCGATATCGATTTTTGGCAGATAGCCGTATCCTCGTTCGACGCCCACCGCGGTGAAGAGGACGTTGCGCTTGCGTTTGTCTTCGAAGACGGGGCTCACAGTCTGTTCGGGCCATGTGAAATGAGCGTCGACCGCCGGCGCGCCTTTACTGATGACGTCTTCGAAACCCTGAAAACTAAGGTTGGCAATGAAGTCGGGATCGCCGTAGAGCGTCGCGAAGTCCGACGCGGCTTCGGCGAATTTTGGTTCGGTGTTCGCGACGCGTTCGCGGCGCCAGTAGTTCAAAAGATCGCCAAGCAGATGTTCCGGACTGTGTTCGCCAAAGATCTTCAGTCGCTCGACGAGGTCGTCTGTATCGAGCGAGGGGTCCAGCGCCTCCAACACCGAGTCACGCCACGCGATCTCAGCGGGGCGACGCTCGACGATCCAATCTCGCAGGGCCATGGTCGCCGCGACGTCATCTTCGTTGTAGCGCGCGATCTCTTCGAGCGATGCCGGGTCCTTGGTGGTCATGTAGTGGTCGTAAACTACGACCGCCCCGGCGCCTTGTTCAATGCCGCCGTGACGCACGAAGCCGGTGAGGTGTTCGAGTGACTTCAGTCCGTAGGACTCGGCGCCCACTTGAAGGGCGTTCTTCGCCACGACGTAGAGGTCTACGAAGAGGCCGGTTTCGGCGAGTGAACCAAAGAGACTCTCCGTCTCGGTACCTCTGGTCAATCGTTCGAGTGAGGACCGTTCGGTGTGGTTGTAGTGGTACACGTGCATATTCGGAAAGGATGAGCGTCGAGCAGCCAAAAATTCGACGAGGTTCTTCACCATGAGCGCCTGGGCGTCCAGGTCGTGCGCCCACCTGGCGTCGTACGACCACTCACCTACGTCGTTGCGATAGCGCAGTCCGCTGAGGAAGAACAGATCGTGTTGCGCGCTCCAGAAAGGATGGCCTTCGAAATCGAAGAAGACGTCGCCGTGGTCGGGCGCGGGGAGCAGTTCAAAACCGTGCCCGAAGACCGGGTCCTCCGTCGGCGTGACCAGTTCATAAACCGGCGGCGCCTCGGGGTGCCCGCGCGAAGTGACCTGAAGGGAGGCTTGACGGATCAGGCGTTCGAGATTTTCGTCGTGTATTTCGGGAACCATTTCCGCGCGTTTCGACAACTCCACCACCGTGCGCACGCCGTCACTTTCGAGCGCGTGGCGATCCGACGTACGGATATTGGCCACGTAGACGAGTGAATCTTCATCGCGCCACTGCGCGTCACAGAGCGGATTGAATTCGCAGTAGTCGCAGTGGGTGCACGGCTCGGGCCTCGTGTTGGCAATCTCGTCTTCGTCCAACAATGTGGCGAGTTGTCGTCGAAGACGGCGCCAGTACGGACGGAACTCTTCGACCCGTAGCGATTCACTCACGCCCGAGCCGAGCCACAGATGCATGTCGCGTGGCACGCGGCCCGTCAGCGCCTCGAGGGCGTCAGCGTAGAAACAGAGCTGGAGCACGTGGCCCGGTTTGCCCTCGACGCGCGTCAACTTTGCGTCAACTGGTTCGTACGCGCAGTAGCCCTCGGGGTCATCGTCAACGCGCATCAGAAAGTCTGCGATGCCGCGAATGCCTTCGTGGACGAGGGGCATTTGGTAGATGACGTCATGCCCACTTTCCATCGGGTTGCCGATCCGGGCCACCCACTGCAAAAAGGTCTCGTCGGGATTTCGTCCCGGTACCTGGTAGACACTTCGCCCGGCATCTTCTAGTTCTTGTAGGCAGTTGCGTTCGTGCTGGGCACCCTTTTCGATCAGCAGATCGGCCAATGAACCCAGTGGGCGGGGTTCGACGATTAGCGTTCCCGCGTCCGCTCGATTTCTCAGTGAGAGGAAGTGCGAGCACTCCAGCCACGCCGTGATCTTGGACGGGGTTATCAGACGTTCGACCATTCATCTCCACACTAGATTTCGGCACTCGCTTGAGCACCTCTTCAATTGTGACGATGAACTGTGACAGCGGCGGGTGACGCCCGTTACAGGAACGGTCCGGCGACGTCCTCAGACGAGACCTCGTTGCCTTCGGCCAAACGATCTTCGGCTCGAGCCCGCGCCGCGCTCAAGAGCTGCTGCTGGGTCGCGGCGTTCTGCGGTCCCGACGAACCCGGCGATCGTCGACGAGCCAGCGCGACGCCCGGACCGAAAAGTTCGACGAATCGCTCGAAGTCCGAGTGTTCGGCAACGACGTCGCGAAGGCTGCGGCCGGACTTGACGGCCTCTCCTACCAACTGACCGACCTTCTCGTGGGCCAGGCGGAAGGGAACGCCCTCGCCGACCAGCTCCTCGGCGATATCGATGGCGACCATGAAGGGATCGTCGGCCGCCGTCGCCGCAACCTCTTTGTTGAAGGTCATTGATTCGTACGCCCCGGCCAATGCCGCGAGGACCATCATCACCTGACGGTACGAATCGAACAGTGGCTCCTTGTCTTCTTGCAAGTCGCGGTTGTACGAGAGCGGGAGGCCCTTCAAGGTCACCAGCAGACCCGTGAGGTTGCCGACGAGTCGACCGCTCTTCGCGCGCGCCAGTTCGGCGACGTCGCTGTTCTTCTTCTGGGGCAACATCGAAGAGCCGGTCGCGTACTCGTCGCCCAACGCGGCGAAGTTGAACTCCGTCGACGTCCACAAGACGAGCTCTTCGCCCATCCGTGAGAGGTGCACGCCCAACAGCGCAATGTCAAAGAGCGTCTCGGCAACGAAGTCGCGGTCGCTCACGGCGTCCAGGGAATTCGTGAAGGCCGTCTTGAATCCCAGCACGCCGGCGACGAAGGCGGGATCGATCGGCAGCGACGTGCCCGCGAGGGCACCGGCGCCGAGTGGCGACACGCTCATGCGCTCGCGCGCGTCCAAGAGTCGATCAACGTCACGTAGCAGGGCCCACACGTGCGCGTTCAAGTGATGACTGAGTAGAACCGGCTGCGCGCGCTGCAGGTGGGTGTAGCCCGGCAGATAGACCCCGTCGTTGCGCTCGCCGATTGCGACGAGTACGTCAATCAGTGCGAGGCTCGCGGCGGTGACCTGTGCGACCGCGTTCAGGGTGAAGAGGCGAAAGGTGGTGGCCACTTGGTCGTTGCGACTACGCGCGGTATGGAGTTTCGCCCCAACGTCACCCGCGAGTTCGATGACACGACGTTCAATCGCCATGTGAATGTCCTCGTCGCTCGAGGATCGTTCGAAGCGGCCGTCATTGAACTCGGCCAAGACCTCATCAAGCGCACCGTCGAGCGTCATTCCCTCGTCGGCACTCAACAGCCCGGCGTGCACCAGGCCCCGCACGTGCGCCTTCGAACCGACGATGTCGTACGGATAGAGCACGTGGTCGAAGGAGTAACTCTCCGAGAGGTCCCAGAGGCCGCTCTCCATTGCGGAGGAGAATCTTCCGCTCCACAGCGTCATGGTGAAGGGGGCGTGGCGTTTTTGGCGCCTTGACGCTGCGCCCAGGTCTTCACCCCGAGTCCGTAGATACGGACGAAGCCCTCGGAGTCGGCGTGGCGGAAGGTGTCGGCGGCGTCGTAGGTGGCGAGGCCGTAGTCGTAGAGCGCTTTGGGACTGCGCCGACCAACGATTCGCAGCAAGCCGGGAGCCTCGAAGCGCAGTCGCACGTCGCCGCTCACGTGTCGTTGGGTATCGGCGATGAACGCATCCAGTGCTTCTTTCAGTGGCGAGAACCACATGCCGTCGTAGACCAACTCAGACCAGCGCGTTTCCAGTCGTCCTTTTTCGTGGTGGACGTCGCGCTCGAGTACGAGGTCCTCTAAGTCGGCGTGTGCGCTGATCAGGGCGAGCGCCGCCGGGCACTCGTAGACCTCACGACTCTTGATGCCGACGCGGCGGTTCTCCACCATATCGAGGCGACCGAAACCGGTCGCGCCCGCTCGAGCGTTGAGATTCGCGATGAGATCGGCCAGTTTCATGTCGACGCCGTCGAGCGCGACCGGTACGCCTTCGTTGAACGTGACCGTGAGTTCGACCGGCTCCTGGTTCGTGACCCGCGTCAGCGTGTAGGGCTCTTCCGGCGGTGCGGCCCACGGGTCCTCGATGGCGCCGCACTCGATGGCTCGCCCCCAGAGGTTTTCGTCGATCGAGTAGATCTTCTCCTTCGTCGCCTTGATCGGGATCTCCCACTTCTCGGCGTAATCGACGGAGTCGGCGCGCGTCATTCCCCAATTACGTGCGGGTGCGAGCACTTCGAGGTCCGGGGCCAACGCCTGCGTGCCGACCTCAAAACGCACCTGATCGTTCCCCTTGCCGGTGCAGCCGTGCGCGACGGCGTGCGCGTTGAACACTCGGGCCTGGGCCACGAGGTGACGCACGATGACCGGGCGCGACAGCGCCGAGACGAGTGGGTACTTGTTCTCGTAACGCGCATTGGCGGCGATGGCCTTGGCGCAGAACTCTTCGGCCATCTCGTCACGCGCGTCGACGAGTACGCAATCAATCGCTCCGGCGACGAGGGCACGAGCACGAATGTCATCGAAGCTTTCGGCACTCTCCACGTCCTGGCCCACGTCGACCAGTACCGCGACCACCTCAACGCCCCATTCCTCAATCATCCAACGAATCGCTACCGACGTGTCGAGTCCCCCGCTGTAGGCGAGGACTACTCGTTTCGTCATGGCTATTTATCCGTCTTGATCGGCATGACCGAGTCGTCGAGTCCCGCGAGGGAGCGGAACTCGGTGGCGAGTGACATCCCGCCGCGCTTCTCATCGGCGATCACGATGACCGTATCGTCACCGGCGACGCTGCCGAGCACGCCGTCGAGGGCGCTGCGATCGAGCGCCGACGCCACGACGTGCGCGCAGCCCGGAGGGGTTCGCACGACCACGAGGTTCTCGGAACTCTCAACCGATACGACCCACTCGCCCATCATTCGGCGTAGGTGATCCAAGGGGGCGTGCGTGAACGTCGACGCGGTCGCCGCGACGATGCGCCGAACACCGTTCTCGTCACGGACCTTGATCGTGCCGAGTTCTTGGAGATCGCGCGTGACCGTCGCCTGGGTGGCGGAGATCCCTTCAGATTGCAAACGTGTCACCAATTGGGCGGCCGTCGAAATCCTCTCTCGTTCGATTAACTCGCCAATACGGTGTTGGCGCTGGGTCTTGGTCATGAACTCTCCTCTTTAATCCAACGTAGAACGCCAATCATTGCTGACCGACGGTGAAACACTTGACGCCACACGAGCGACTGGGCGCTATCGAGCACCGCGTTCGTGATCTCATCGCCACGATGTGCGGGCAGACAGTGCATCAGCACGGTTCGCGTCTTGGCGAGTTTCAGTAGGTTTTCGTCCACGCGAAAGGGCGAGAGTTCGCGGCGGCGTTGTTCGGTCTCGCCCTCCATGCCCATGGAAACCCAGGCGTCGGTGTAGACGACGTCGGCCTCTTTGACGGCCTCGGTCGGTGAGTCGGTGAGGCGAAGCGTCCCCGGACCCTCGAGCGCAAAGGGGTCTTCGGGTCCGCCCGGAATCAACTGATAGTCAGGGGGCGCACCGACGGTCACGTTCACGCCAAGACGGAGTAGCGCGACCGCGAGTGAGCGCGTCACATTGGTCGCATCACCCACGTAGGCCACATCGAGTCCCGCGAGAGCGTGCACGTCGCCCTTCGCGAACTGGTCCGCGATCGTGAGCACGTCCGCGACCGCCTGGGTCGGGTGCGCGACGCCACTGAGGAGGTTGATCAGTGACATCCGGTCATTCGTCGCGGCGCGCATCCGCTCGAAGATCGCGTGGTTACGCACGCGCAGACCGGCGATTGCGTACATCTCGGCCAGCGTTCGACCGACGTCCTCGGCGCACTCTCGGGTATCGAGGCCGATCTCCTCGTCACTGAAAAACGTGGCGTAACCACCCAGTTCGTGCACCGCCGCTGAACTCGAGGCGCGCGTTCGCAGGCTGGGCCATTCGAACAACAGCGCGACGCCCTGGCCCCGTAACGTCTCGTCATCGAAGGGGGACGTCGACAGTTCGTAGATCGAATTCAAATCGGCTTGACTCTGCTGTTCGATGGTCAAGAAATGGCGGGTCAACGTACTACCTCCGTCGTTGGAATGGAGTGGGCGAGCGCGTCGCGAAGGGCGTGGCTTCGTGTCCCGTTGGCCAGGAGAATCTTCTCGGCGCCGCCGTGGAGGGCATCGAGTGCCGCCGTCAGTTTGGGATTCATCCCGTCACGCGCCGCGCCTGAATGTTTCATGGCTTCGATTTCAGCACCGGTGACCAACGATTTGGCGGACGTCGGGTCCTCGACATTCTCCAGCAGTTGATCGATGTCGCTCAGGAGCACGAGCACGTCGGCACTCAACTCAGCGGCGAGTGCCCCGGCAACCGCGTCGGCGTTGCAGTTGAGTGGCCGGGCATTCTTGTCAAGGGCGACGGGATTGATCACGGGTGTGAAGCCGGCCGACCACAGGGCGTCAATCACGTCCCGGTTGACCATCGGTGCGTGTCCCACGCGATCGAATGGTTCGCCGACCGACTCCGATCGCAGCAGCGTGGCGTCGGCTCCGCAGAGCCCCACGCTCGCCAATCCCGCGTCATTGAGTGCCGCGACGACGCGAATGTTGACACTGCTCAAGGCCATTTCGACGTAGCGCATTGTTTCGACGTCGGTGATGCGTAGTCCGTCTTGGAACTTGCTCTCGAGGTCGACACTTTTGAGCAGCGCCGCGATCTGTGGCCCGGCGCCGTGAACCACGATGACGTTCACGTCGCGTTCGCGAAGTTCGACGACGTCGCGCGCGAGGTCGATCAACACCGTCGATGACGGTTCGAGGGACTCCAGCGCGTGTCCGCCCACTTTGACGACCACGCACTTCACGGCGTCACGCCAGTCAACGGCAGTCCCATTGTCTCGTCGCGCGCGTTCGCGACGTTCCAGGCTTGGATAGCCTGACCGGCCGCGCCCTTGATCAGATTGTCGATCGAACTCAAGGCGATCAGCCACCCAGTTCGCGCGTCGACACGAGCACTTACGAAGCAGAGATTGCTCCCCACGGGGTCCTTCATCGTCGGCGGCTCATCGACGACGACGACGAAAGGATCCGCGGCGTACGTCGTTCGAAGGAGCGTGAGCGCCGACTCCGTGGTCAGTGACGGATCAGTGACGCGTCCGTAGGCGGTCACCAACATTCCGCGACTCGTCGCCACCAAATGCGGCGTGAAGAGTAGTTCGGCGTCCAGCTCTTGTTGGATTTCCGGGGTGTGACGGTGCGACTGCAGTCCGTACGCTTCGGCGTTGCCGGCGAGGCGCGAGAAGTGGAGTCGATCGCTCGTGGCCCGTCCGGCGCCCGAGGTTCCACTGAGCGCATTCACGACGATGCCGTGACGTTCAATCAGTTCGGCGTCGAGGAACGGACCGAGGGCGAGGATGCTCGCGGTCGGATAGCAACCCGGCACCGCGATCAACGTCGCGCCGGCGAGTTCCTTGCGATGGCGTTCTACTAAGCCGTAGACCGAATTCGACAGAAACTCCGGCGCCGCGTGCGCCGCTCCGTACCACTGGTGATAGTCGTTCTTGTCCTTCAATCGAAAGTCAGCACCAAGGTCCACGACACTGACGCGTCGTTCGACGAGTTGCGGTACTAATTTCTGGCTTTGCCCATGCGGCAACGCCAAGAACACGACATCAACGTCGCTGGTGAGGACGTGATTCGTTTGGTCGAAGACCATCGTCGGGTAGGCCGCAGCGAGCGCGGGAACGTGATCGGCGATTCGCTTACCGGCATTTGATTCGCCGGTCGCGACCACAACCTCGAGATCGGCGTGGGACGCGCAAAGTCGAAGCACCTCTGACCCGGCGTACCCCGTGGCGCCAATGACTCCAACACGCATAATGACATTTTATGCACACGGAGACATAAAAACGCAAGTCATTTCGGTCGTCACTACAATGAACACCATGTCACGACGCGGCTGGACCCTTTTTCTGGCAATGGCCGTGATCTGGGGAATCCCCTATTTGCTGATTCGCGTGGCCGTTCGCCAGCTCGATCCCGGCGTTATGGTTCTGCTCCGGACCGCTCCGGCCACTCTTCTCTTGACACCCATCGTCGTTGCTCGCCGTCAGATTCCGGTGCTACTCAAGAATCTGCGATGGATCGTCGTCTTCGGCGTCGTTGAGTTCGGAATTCCGTGGTACTGCATGGCGACCGCCGAAAAGCACATTTCGAGTTCGCTCACTAGCTTGCTGATCTGTTGCGTGCCGCTCTTCGCGGTCTTGGCGCAACGCATCAGGCGCACCGAAGAACACATCTCACGGCGCCGATACCTCGGATTGGGAGTCGGTGCAGTCGGTGTTGCGCTCCTCGTGGGACTCGACCTGCGAGGCGGATCGATCACTTGGATCGGACTGATGATGGTGGTCTGTGTCGGGTACTGCCTCGGACCGATGATCCTGGCGACGAAGTTGGCGCACGTTCCGGGCGTGGTCGTTGTTGCGGGCGCGACGGCCTTTGTGGCGATGTGTTGGATTCCTTGGGCCGTCGTTCACTGGCCCGCGCACGTCTCGGGCGAGACGTGGAGCTGCATGGCGGTCCTTTCGGTCGTGTGTACCGCCGCGGCGTTCCTGGTCTTCTTCGAACTCGTGAAGGAAGTGGGTTCGTCTCGTTCGGTCGTGGTCACCTACTTCAATACGGCCATCGCGGTGGTGCTCGGCGTGGTCGGCCTTCACGAAACGCTCACCTCGGGAATCGTCTTCGGCTTTCCTTTGGTGCTCGTCGGGTGCATCTTCGCCACGAGCGGCACGAAGGTGCCACCGACGTCGGAGTTACTCGGCGTACTCAGCGGAGACGCGGACCTCACCGTCGACCAACAGCCAGAGTGAACCAGGTGCGTGCGCGATCTGGACGTCGTGACCACTCTCGACCGCGCCGTGATGGACAACACTCACCCACGTGACCGGCGTCGTGACGACTTCGGTCACGGCCTGCCACACCGCGGCGTTGTTGACGTGGCCCACGATGTCGAGGTCCGCTCGTCGCAGGGGCCACGCGAGCAACCGCGCGTCGCCGGCCACGACCGGTGGCGCGATACGACCGGAGACCTTGCGTCCCTGCATCGCTTCGCCGTAGACATCGAAGAACGCCGGCTTCATGCGAACGGGATGACCCGAAGGATCGACGGGCACCCACAGCGCCACCGCCTCGACCAACAGTTCGCCGTGGGTCGAGATATTCGTACGACGTTCGGCCCAGGCAGCACCGGTGCCGCCGCACCAGGTCGTCACGGTCATCACTTCTTTGTAACGCGGCCAACGTCCGCGCTCGGCGACGCGAATCGTCGTGCGTCGAACCACCCACGTGTCGGTCGATTCGAGACCGGTGTCTTCCCAGTCATCGGTGGCCACGTCCTGGAGGATGCGCGCCACTCCGTCGAGGCGAATGATCCCACTCGCGTCGGCGTCACCCAAGCGAACCCGAAACTGTCCGCTGTAGCGACGTCCCAGGTCGCTCAGCTCCACGAACTCAATCACAGTCGCAACCTACCCTGGGCGTCGCGGCCACGAGATCAGCGAAGTGTCGCGCCGAGGGACTGCGCACGCGTTATCAACTGGTGACGAGCGGCCGCCACTTCTTTCTCGCTCAGCGTGTGCCCGTCGGAGTTCAGACGCACTCGATAGGCCAGGCTTCGCGTCCCCTCGGGCAGATTCGCACCGTGGTACACGTCAAAGAGCTCGACCAGCTCGACGGACTCCTCGGCCCCTCGTAACTCGAACGCGAGGTCTTGGGCGTGCAGCGTGCTCGGGGTGACGAAAGCCAGGTCGATGACGGCGCTCGGAAATCGACTGGGAACCTTCGCGAACTCATTGCGTCGAGTCCCGAGCGACGGATCGCACAGCGCGTCGAAGTCAACGTCGAGGAGTCCGAGTCGACGAGAGGGCACCGAATCGACGACGTCCTCGACGAGGATCGCGTCGACCTCGCCGACGAAACCCAGGACCGCCCCCGACTCGCGGTCGACGAGTCGGGCGACGCGTGTCGGATGAAAGCCCACCACCGGCGTCTCGGTACTTCGAACGACGACGTCGGCCAGCCCCAGTCGTTTCGCCAGGGTGTTCCAGTACGCCACGGCCGTCATTGCGTTGTCGAGTTCACGACCCAGCACCACGGTGAGACGCTCATTCTCCTGGGGCAGCGCCAAAGTGAGCGCACCGCCCACGCCACCACGAGTCATTCGAGGCGTCGTCGTCGCGTCGGGATGCGTGAAGACGTTGCCAATCTCCGCGAGCACCACGTCGCCGACGCCGCGTTCGAGGTTCTTACCCCACACGCGCACCAGACCCGTGATCATGGTTGGTCGAAGCACCGACTCGTCCGACGTCGGCGGATTCGTGATGTACACCCGAGCGACGCCCGCTCGCAGAAGGTCGAAATCACGGTCACTGCCGAGCGTCGGCGTCCAGCACTCATTGGCCCCGAGGTCAACGACCACGTCGCGAACCCGACGTCGCAGCTTCTGTCGTTCGTTCAGTCCGCCCGGCTCGGGCCAGGTGGGCGTGTGTCGGGGCAGTCGCCGGTAACCGTAGAGACGAGCGATCTCTTCGATGACGTCAGCGCTTCCGGCGGCGCCACCGCGCACGTCCGGTCGAGCGGTCGAGGGCACGACGGTGAATCGACCACCCGACACCCCCACCTTGAAGCGCAGTCCTTCGAGTATCTGTGTGGCCTCGACGCCCGAGATCGCCACCCCGAGCACTCGTTCGATATCGTCCTCGGAGAATTCGACAGTCGGCGGCGTGGGCAACGTCCCCTCGACGTCGAGTGGGTCTCGGAGCCACTCCAACTCGGGACAGCTCTCGCGAAGTATCTCCACGAATCGGGCGGAGGCTCGAAGGGCTAACTGAGGATCGACGCCACGTTCAAACCGAATCGACCCTTCGGTGCGCAGGGCGTGCCGTTTGGAACTGCGCGCGATGCACATGGGATCGAAATAGGCCGCTTCGAGCAACACGTCAGTCGTGGCGTCGCTGATCTCACTGGCCGCACCACCCATGATGCCCGCGAGACCGAGGACGTTATCGTCTCCGTCGACGATGACGCAGTCCTCACCGGTGTCCCCCAGGCCTCGACCGGCGGTCGCGAGTTGGCGTTCGACGCCGTCGAGTGTCTCGAGCGTCTCACCGGGCCGCGCTCGCCGGGCGCGAAGAGCGCGACCGGCGACGTGTGCGGCGTCGTAGGCGTGGGTCGGTTGCCCGAGTTCGAGCATCACGAGATTGGACGCGTCGACCACGTTGGAGATCGCTCGCATTCCCGCGCTCTGAACCCGCGCGGCCACCCATGCCGGAGAAGGACGCACGCTCACGTGACGAAGCACCGACACCGTCAGGCGACCGCAGAGGTCGGGAGCGTCGATGCCCGCCGAGGCGAACGAGTCACTAGTCGTGTCGCTGTTCGTTTCGGCGAGTGGAGGTGAGGAAAGCGGACGACTCAGTCGCGTGGCGAGGTCGCGTGCGACCCCTTCGACCGACCAGGCGTCGGGGCGGTTGCCTTCGACGGTGATATCGAAGACGACATCGGGCGTAATCGAGAGCGCCTCGAGCAGACCAATGCCGACGACCGGGTCAATGAGGTCATCGAGCAACATGAGTCCTCCGTGGTCGTCGCCCAGACCCAGTTCGCGAGACGAACACAACATGCCGTTGGACGTGACGCCACGCATCTCTCGTCGCGCGATCTCAAAGCCACCGGGCAGCACGGCCCCGATCGGCGCGAGTGGCACGTGATCGCCCAGGTCGATGTTCATCGCGCCACAGACGATCTCCAACGGACCGTCGCCCGCGTCAACGACGACCAGACGGACCCGGTCCGCGCCTTCGATGGCGCGGATCTCGTCGATCCGGGCCACGATCACGTCCTCGAGTCCCTCGCCCACGTCGTCAATACCCTCGACGACCAATCCGAGGTCGTCAAGGATCGCGCGCAGTTCATCGGTGGTCTCGGTGATTTCAACGAACTCGCGCAACCACGAGAGTGGGATCTTCACGAGAACTGTCCTAAGAATCGCGTGTCGTTCTCAATCAACGCGCGCATATCGGCGACCTCGTGACGCATCTGGGCGCAGCGATCGATGCCGAATCCGAAGGCGAACCCACTCCACTCGTTGCCGTCGATGCCGACGGCGGCGAGGACCGCGGGGTCGAGGACACCACAACCACCAAGTTCGAGCCATCCGGTGTACGAGCACGTGCGACAGCCCGCGCCACGACAGATGGTGCACGTCACTTCGAACTCGGCCGAAGGCTCGGTGAACGGGAAGTAGCCCGGACGAAGTCTCGACTCGATGTCGGGTCCGAAATAGGCGCGCGTGAAGGTTTCGATGACGCCCGCCAAGTCCGCGAAGGTGATGTCTCGATCGACGACCAGGCCTTCTATCTGGTGGAACGTCGCGAGGTGGCTGGCGTCCGGTGTGTCGCGCCGATAGCAGCGCCCGGGCATCACCGAGTGGATCGGCAGTGAGTCGTGCGCGACCGCTGCTTCCATCAAGTGAATCTGCGTCGGCGAGGTGTGGGTACGAAGGACGACCGTCTCCGGCTCACCCAGATCGACGTAGAAGGTGTCCCAGAGGCCACGCGCCGGGTGCGCCGGAGGGATGTTGAGCGCCTCGAAGTTGTACCAGTCGCTCTCGATCTCGGGTCCTTCGGACACGGTGAAGCCCATGGCGACGAACACGTCTTCGAGTTCGCGCTGCGTGATCGCAATCAAACTCGGGTGACCGATCGACGCGCACCAGCGCACGTCGCCCACGACCACATCGCCCAAGTCCAAACCGTCGTCGAGCAGGATTTGGGCGCGCGCCAATTGACTCAACGCACGTCGACGCGCCTCTAAGGCCGCTTCTACGACGCGTCGGGCTTCTTGTAACAGCGCGCCGGCCTCCTTCCGGTCCTCGGGCGCGAGGACGCCGAAGGACTTTTGCAGCGTCGCGAGGATCGACCGCTTGCCCGTAATCGAGGGTTCCGCTTCGCGCAACTGTTCGATGGTCGACAGGCCCGCGATCGTCGCGAGCAGTTCGGCCGTCTGATCGGCGAGATTGGCGAGCGGCGATGAGGTCATGACGCTTAAAGGCTACGGGGTGGCGGGACCGCGGCGGCGTCTCTGCGTTGCCACAGGGCCTCGAAGGCGATCAACGACGCGGCGACGCCGGCGTTCAACGACTCACTTCGTCCGTCCATCGGGATCGAGATCGTCTGGTCACAGCGTTCAATCGTCGCCGCGTCGAGGCCGTCGGCCTCGTTGCCGATAACGACCACGCTCGCCTGCGTGAAATCGACCTCGCGATGGCTACGCCCGCCGCGAACTGCGGTCGCGAGGAGTTGCGCGCCGCCGTGGAAGTATGACCACACCGCGTCGAAGGACGTGACGACGACCGGCAGGTGGAAGATTGAGCCGGCGCTCGCGCGAAGGGTCTTGGGATTGAAAGGGTCGACCGATTGTCCCGTGAGGATGACGGCGCTAGCACCGGCCGCGTCGGCGGAGCGAACGATCGTGCCCACATTGCCGGGGTCTCGCAGGTCGTGCAGGACCACGACGAACCCGCTCCTTGCGATCGAGGTGACCTCGTACTGTGCAAAGCGCACCGCGGCCAACACCGGCTGGGGCGTCTGGGCGTCGGCAATCTTCTCCACGACGCCCTCGGCGAGCGCGAACACCCGCACGCCCTTGTCGACGGCCCTTTGGCTCAGCGCCGAGACGGACGTCGCGTCGAGGGCCGAGGCATCCACGTAGACCGCCTCAAATTCGACGTCACTTTCGAGAGCAGCGTCGACGAGGTCCGGACCCTCGAGGACGCACACGCCTTCGCTCCAGCGAAGTGAACGTTTCTGGACGAGACGCCGAAGCCGGCGAACTCGCTGGTGTGACGAACCCAACGTCTCGATCAGGGCTGCCTACTTGGACAACGCGGCGCCGGCCTGAGTGACGATGGCCGCGAAGGCGGCGTTGTCATTCACGGCCAAGTCCGCCAGGATCCGACGGTCGACTTCGATGCCCGCGGCATTGAGCCCGGCGATGAATCGGCTGTAGCTCATGCCGTGGGCTCGTGTGCCGGCATTGATCCGCTGGATCCAGAGCCGACGCATGTCGCCCTTGCGCGCGCGGCGGTCGCGAAACGCGTACACGCCAGAGTGCTGGACGGCCTGATTCGCCGACCGGAAGGTGCGACTGCGGTCACCGTAGTAACCCTTCGCCTCTTCCAGAATCGCCTTGTGGTGCTTTTTGGCGTTAACCGCCCTCTTGACTCGTGCCATAACAGTTCCTCTTTCGACTCGATCTCTAAATGCCCATCAGGCGTTTGGTCTTCTTTTCCAGGGCTGGCGAGAGGTCGGTCTCGCGACCGAGTCGACGGGCGCGAACCGACGACTTCTTCTCCATGAGGTGACCTCGAAAGGCCTTGCCCCGGCGCAGCTTGCCGCTGCCGGTCACCTTGATGCGTTTCTTCGCACCGCTGTCCGTCTTCATCTTTGGCATCTCAGCCCTCCTCTACCGATACTTCGTCCGAAACACTCGGCGCGACTTCTTGTGATTCTTCGACTTTCGGGCTCTCAGCCAACTTCGGCTTCGCCTTCTTTTCTGGTCCGAGGACCATGATCATGTTGCGACCATCGAGCTTTGCGGCCGATTCGACCTTGGCGACGTCATCCAACCTCTCGATGATTCGGTCCAGAATCTTTCTTCCGAGTTCGGGGTGAGCCGACTCGCGTCCGCGGAACATGATGGTTACTTTCACCTTGTGACCTTCGTTGAGAAACTTCTCGACGAGACGGGTCTTGGTATCGAAGTCACCGGGCCCGATTTTCGGACGGTACTTCATCTCCTTGACTCCCACGTTGAGGGTCTTTCGACGTGACTCCTTGGCCTTTTGTGCCTCGTCGAACTTGAACTTCCCGTAGTCCATGATGCGACAGACGGGCGGTTGCGCGGTGGGCGCGATCTCTACGAGGTCCAGGTCGAGGCTTCGGGCCAACGCCAACGCATCACGGGTTGCCATCACGCCACGTTGGTTGCCCTCGTTGTCGATCAGACGTACAGTCTCCACGCGAATTCGTTCATTGACGCGGTGGTCTCCAGGCACTGTTGCGATAACTCTCTCCTTGCTCTTCGTGACGCCTCAATGACGTCACCACGGCAAGCGGGGCGCAAAACTCCTGGGAACCCGGCGCACATCGGTGGCCAGGTGGACGTTGGCCTTGCCAACCTCACTTGCTGAACTGCCCAATTACGTTAGCAGACCTGGTCCGAGGGGCAGTTCGCTCGCCACCGCTCACGGCGGCGGCGGCGCGAAACGCGCTCGCTCGCGACTACGTTATTCCAGTGAGCGAATCGAACGATCCACCGACGGACGAGTCGAACGAAATCGAATACCTGCGTTCGACGCCGGTCGAGACCGTGCTCGGCAACCATTTCTTCGTCCTTTTGCAGCTGGCGGCGCTCCAACTGTCGACGACTCCCCCGAACCTGTCGGGCGCCCAACTCGTGATCGACACCCTCGCTGCGATGCTCCAGGCCGGCGGGGAACGATTGGGTGAACACGTCGAGCTCTATCGCAACGCCCTGGCCGAAATCCAACAGCTCTACGTGCGAGCGGCGACCCCTCCCACGGAGTAGGCCCCCGCTCGCCTCAGGACTCGAGCGCGAAACTGAAGGTCAGTGCGAGGCCGCCCAGGGTGCTCCTGGACGTCGTCAGAGAGCCGCCCAGACCCTCGGCGATATCGGCCATGATGCTCATACCCAGACCCGAACCGCCGGTCTCTCGCGAGCGTGATTGATCGAATCGACGGAATCGCTGGGGCCGCACCCCGTACTCCGGCAGTCCCCCTCCGGCGTCTTCGACGATGAGCACCGCGTGTGTCGTGTCGCGTCGCAACGTGACACGTACGGCCGCGTCCTTGGGCGTGTGGCGAACGATATTGGAAAAGGAGTTGACGAGGAGACGATCGAGCAGGTCCTCTCGTCCGCGCACGCTGAGTGCGCTCGCCAACTCTTCGCTCACGTCGCGTTCGGGATGGTCACTGCGGAACTCTTGGATGCGTGAGGCGACCAGATCACTGAGGGCCACGCGAGTGTTCAGGTGCTGGGGCGCCTCGCGCACCTCGGCCGAGAGGAGAAGATCGGCGACCAAAAGATCCATCCGGTCGATCTCACGACGAACGCGCTCGACCGCGCGGGCTCGTTGTTCGTCGTTGATCGACGGGTTCGTCAACAGTTCGTTGTAGCCCTTGATCACCGTGAGCGGCGTGCGAAGTTCGTGCGAGGCGTCGCCCACGAACTGCTGCATCGCTTCGACACTTCGCTCCTCGATCGCGATGCGCTCGTGCAGCGCCGCCACCATGGTGGCGAGCGCCGCCTGAAGTTCGCGCACGTCGCGACTACCCGCGCTCGGAGGGATCGCTCCACGTTCGTCGCCACGCGCGACCTCGCTCGCGAAGCCGATCAGGTGGGCCATGGTGCGCAGGTCATTGCGCATCACGAGGCGCGCGAGGACCAACATGACGAGGGCCACGATGAATCCGATGAGCGCGACGTCGAGGGCCAACCGACGACCCTGCTGTGAAATCGCACTCGTCGATCCGGCGACGACGAGGTAGTCACCGCCGCCGACGTAGATCGAACGGATGCGAAAGCCCGGCAGGTTCGCCTGCACGCCGACCCTGTCGAGGGTCGCGTGGACGTTGACGAGCGTCGGCTTCTTCTTCAGCGTGACGAAGGCGGGCGAATTGACCTGCACCACCGCGCCCGACGGGTCCACCACGTCGAGGGTCAAGTTGTACGAGTTCTCCTGCACGACGTTCAGCGCGTCACTCAGCGCCGCGTCGGGATGTCCCGCGCCGCTTTGGATCACGGCGTTGATCTGATTGTCGAGCGTCGAGTAGAGCGCCCGGGTACTGGCGTCGACGGCGAACCAACCAACCGTCAACGCCACCAAGAACGTGAGGACGACGAGGAGGAGCGTCAGGCGGGTGGCAATCTTCACTTTCCGGGAGTCCACGTAACGAGCTTGAACCCCACTCCCCTCACGGTCGTGATCGGAGCGAAGCCGTCGTGGTGGATCTTTCGTCGTAGGTACGAGATGTAGGTGTCCAGCACCGAGGTCTCGGAGTCGAAGTCGATGTTCCAGACTTCGCGCAGCAACAACTCTCGGGTGACGAGGCGGTCCTTTCGCTCGAGGAGGACCTCCAAGAGCCGGAACTCGGTCGCCGACAGGGTGATCGGCTCAGCGTCGACGGTGATCTCGTGGGTGTCGACGTTCATCTCGATGGGACCAGAACTCAACACGAGGTCATCGGTCGATTCGACGTTGGAGCGGCGAAGAATCGCCGTGATCCGCAACAGGATCTCTTCCAGACTGAACGGCTTTCGCACGTAGTCGTCGGCGCCGTAGCGCAAGCCCTTGGCAACGTCGACCGGCGAATCTCGCGCCGAGAGCATCAGGACCGG
>Ga0182030_10010033_pt1 | contig 19319 bp, 19 predicted proteins | sample 812S3MmetaG_FD_121299 | JGI IMG/M metagenome (GOLD analysis project Ga0182030, IMG submission 121299) | Permafrost microbial communities from Stordalen Mire, Sweden - 812S3M metaG (Illumina Assembly) | ecosystem: Environmental > Terrestrial > Soil > Wetlands > Permafrost | place: Sweden... | reverse complement strand
TGGGAGGACTACTACAACTTCCATCGCCCGCACGGCGGGCTTGGAGGGCAGACGCCCTATGAGAGACTGCGCCAGAAGTCCACCGCCTCGACGTAAACGCCGAGCGTCAGTCGCACAGCTAGGGCTCCACGGGCGAGGTGGCGCACTGCGGCGGCGCGACCTGCAGGCGCTGGCACAACACGCGACGCGTCATCGGTGATTGACCGCTGTGCAACGCTGAACCCATGTCGCCGCCACTGCAACTTGTGCTCTTGCACCCCTATCCGACCGACGCCGCCTTCTGGGACCCGATGCGTAGTCACCTGCGTCCCGATCGTCGGATTCTGGCCCTCAATGCACCCGGGTTCGGCGATCGCGAACCGCAGGGTGGCTGGACCATCGACGAGGCCGCCGATCAGGTCGCTCTGGATATCCGTACGCAGACCCCCGGCGCCAGCGCCGCCGTCATGGGATTGTCAATGGGCGGGTACATCGCCCTCTCGCTCGCCGTGCGCCATCCGGAACAGTGCGCACGGCTGATCTTGGCCGACACTCGCGCCGACGCGGACGACGATGCCGGACGCGCCGCGCGCTACGCGGCGATCTCCGCGATTCGGGCCGGTGGCCAGGATGAGTACCTCGAGGGGCTGCTGCTGCACCTGGTCGCGTCGAACGCGGAGCCACGCGTCAGCGATGCACTTGTCCGATCCGCCGCCAGGCAGTCGCCGGATGGACTCATCGGCGCACTGGAAGCGCTGGCGACCCGCCCGGATCGTCGCGGCGACTTGCGTCACCTCGGCATGCCAACGCTGGTGCTCGTCGGCGACCAGGATCAGGTCACTCCACCGAGCGCTGCGCGCGCCTTGGCAGAGGGAATTCCGGGCGCGCGCCTGATCGAGGTGTCCGGTGCAGGGCACCTCAGCGCACTCGAGCACCCCGAGATCGTTGCCCGCGAGGTCGAGGCGTTTCTGTCGCACGCACCGCCGCGCTCGTGAGATTCGATCCCAAGGGACCAGCCGTGGCCCGAATCTCGCCGGAACCCCCATATACCGTCGGGGGTTTGACACGACGCCGATTTCTTAATAGATTAACCGGTGAAACACTTATCCTTTCGCCTGCTATTAGTGAGGTTTGGCACGAATGCCGTCCCTTCCTCCCGCAATTGACCTCCATGTGCGACACCGCGGACGCGGTCAGCTGGTCGTCGGGCTCCATGACCTGAACCATGACGGCCGCCAAATGTTGGATGCGCTGTCGCATCTGCCGCAGCGCGAATATCGCGTACTCGCTCCCGATCTGCGCGGGCACGGCAAGTCGCCGTCTCCGTCCGGTCCGTGGAGCATCGATGACTTCGCCTCTGACGTTGCGAGAATCGTCGCAGCCGAGGGCAGCCCTGCGGTGGTCGTGGGGCAGGGGGTCGGTGCCGCAGCCGCGCTTGCGCTGGCCCTGGGACACCCGGGCCTCGTGCGCGGCTTGGTGGTCACGGGCATCAGCCCGCGTAACGAAGACGCCAGTGCTCAGGATCGCTGGACCAAGGTGGCGCGCATTCTGCGTGAACGCGACCGTGAAGGCATCGCCCTGACAGCCGAGGCGATGGCCGCACGACCGGATTGGCGTGGCGCGCTTCCACAGCTCGACATCCCCACCGTGGTCTTGGCGGCCACCGGGGATCGCAGTGTCCCGGTCGAGTTGCAGCGCGAGCTCGCGACGTGGATTCGCGATGCACACGTCCACACCATCAAGGCAGGACACGACATCGCCGCGGAGTTTCCCGAGGCGCTCACCGATGCGATCGGCGAGGTCCTGCACGGCGACCGAGCGGTCGCCATCGCCTAGGTACCGAGGGCCCCGCGCGCATTGCGCGCGGGGCCCTCGGTACGTCGCACCGCAACGATGCTCGCGCGAGGTGCCCCGCGTCGCAGATGACGCCCAGCGTCAGTGGCACACCTACGCCGTGGCCGCCGTATCGGCGAGGCCGTACAGCGTCGTACGCTGCATCGGGATGCGATCCATCCTGCGAATCGCCTGCTCGAGTTCTTCCGGGGTCGCCAATTGCCCATGTGCGGCGCCCGCTGCGCGCGAGATGCTCTCGTTCATGAGGGTCCCGCCGATGTCATTGCAGCCGGCATCCAACAGCCGCGCGCCGGCATCGAGGCCGAGCTTGACCCAGCTGGCCTGGATATTGGGAATCAATCCGTCGAACGCGATACGCGCAACCGCATGGATAAGGACAACCTCGTCCCACGTCGGTCCGGGCCGTGACTTGCCTTGCAGGTAAATCGGCGCCCCCATGTGCACGAACGGCAGCGGGATGAACTCGGTAAAGCCGCCCGTCTCGCGCTGGATCTCGCGGAGCACTTCGTAATGCCGGGCTAGCGCCGCCGGAGAATCGATGTGGCCGTGCATGATCGTGCTGGTCGCGCGGATCCCCAGCCTGTGGGCGTGGATCATCACGTGCGCCCACTCGGCCGTACGTAATTTGTCCGGGCACAGGTACTCGCGCACGCGGTCATCCAGGATCTCTGCGGCGGTGCCAGGCAACGTGCCGAGACCGGCATCGCGGAGGATGCGCAGAAAATCGGGGACGTCGATGTCCAGCGTGGCGGCGCCCTGCCAGATCTCCAGCGGTGTGAATGCGTGGATATGCATGTCCGGGAGCTCGGCTTTGACCGACTGGACGATATCCAGATAGAAGTTGCCGTCGAACGAGGGGTGGATACCGCCCACCAGGCAGACTTCGGTTGCCCCACGGGCCGCCGCCTCCTTGGAGCGTTCCACGACCGTGTCCACCGACAGCAGGTACGGATCGTCGCGGAACTCGAGGCTCTTGGGCCCACGCGAGAACCCGCAGAAGCCGCACCGGAAATAGCACTGGTTGGTGTAGTTGATGTTCCGGTTGATGACGTAGGTCACCGTATCGCCGCATTCGCGCTCACGCAGCGCATCGGCGACCGCCGCGACCGAATCGACCTCAGCACCGCGCGCGGTAAACAGCAGCGCGATCTCCATCTCGCTGGGCGACCGGCCATCGAGCGCGCGCGCCAGGATCTCAGCGATCTCCGGCCGGGTGCGACCCGTATCTGCGCATGCGGGCCGGGACCTCCAGGCGTCGTCGGGCCATTCGGCAGAGAACCGCGCCTCGGGAACCGGAGCGGGCATATCGCGTCCCGGTGCCCACACGTAGCGCGGGCGCGCGGCGCCGGATCCGTCGGTTTGATTGCACCACGCCCGAAATTCGGTCGCCGTCAAGGTCGCCCGGTACCCGTCGATATCTGCATACAGCGGGAGTGCGGTCCGCTCGACCAATAGGTGGTCCGCCAGGGCGTCCCGCAGCTGGCCGATCTGCTCATCGCTCCACGCGTGCCCAACGACCACGTCGGATGCACCGGCCGCGACCGCTCGCAGTGCCGCATCGAGGTCCGCGACGACGACCGAGATGCCGACCTCGACCGCTGGCAACGCGACGAGCGCGACCGCGGCATCGATGTCGGTGAGATCGACGCGCAGCCATGCGGCGTCGGCGCGCACGACCGCATCAAGGATGTCGCGCTTGGCACCCACGTACTCGACCGTGATACGGGATCCGTCAATACCCCTGTCGTGGAGGTCGATGGCATCGGACGGGCTCAGCACCCAGGCGGTTGCCTCGTGCCGTGCTGCGTGGGCAACCGGAAGCAGCCCGGCCGCAAGTACGCTCGCGGCGAAGGGGCTTGGATCGACGGTTGTCTCGGCACTCGTCGCACCCGCTGCGCGCGCCTCGGCAAGGACGGCTTCGGAAACCCCGTCGTCGATATGGACGGTCCGGCTGAAGGTGACGATCACGTGATGGCCTTTACCAGTTCAGGTTCAGCGTCCAGCTGCGAGTCGATGAACGGTTGCACCGCCGGGGACACAAATCCCGGACGGTCGATGTACTCAGGGTAGATCGTCAGCCGCTCGGTGAGCGCATAGCCGGCCTCCTGACAGAGTTCGCCCAGCGCACCGATGTTCGGCCACGGAGCTTCCGGGTTGATGAAGTCCGGGGTCAGCGGTGAGATGCCACCCCAGTCGTCAATCCCCGCCAACAACAGCGGCCCGTAGTCCGCGGACAAGTTCGGGGGCGCCTGAACATGTGCGTCGGGCCCCATGATGAGCCGCGCGATCGCGCACGTCGTCATCAGCTCGATGAGGCCCGGTTCCCCCGCGGCGGCCATCGGGGTGTTCTCCTTGGCCCGGAAGTTCTGGACGATGATCTCCTGAATGTGGCCGTATTCGTCCTGCAGATCACGCAGGGCGAGCAGCGCCTCAATCCGTTCACGGGGGGTTTCCCCAATCCCGATCAAGACCCCTGTCGTAAATGGGATCCGCAGCTGACCGGCTTTGCGGATCACCGCAAGCCGAGTCGAGGGCCGCTTGTCGGGAGCGTGCTCGTGGGGGCCGCCGGGGCCGCAGAGCCGGTCGGCGACCGTCTCCAGCATCAACCCCTGGCTCGCGGACACCTCTTTGAGCTCCGACAGTTCACGCAGCGACATCACGCCGGCGTTGGGATGGGGCAGCAGGCCGGTCTCGTCCAAGACCCGCTTACACATCGCAACCAGGTAGCCGTGCGTCGAGGTGTGGCCGTACCGCTTGAGCACCCTCAGATGGCCCGGCCATCGTGCCTCGGGCCGGTCCCCAAGACAAAACAGCGCTTCTTTGCACCCCATGCGCTGACCGGCGTGCACAACCGCCATAACTTCGTCGGGGCTCATCGTGTGCGCCCGTGGATCGTCGGGATTCTTGGCGAACGTGCAATACGAGCAGACATCCCGGCACAGATTCGTCAACGGAATGAAGACCTTCCGCGAGTACGTCACGACCGGCTCGCGGCCCTGATCGCGCATCTGCGCTGCAGCAGCCCACAGCGCCGGGTGATTGCTGCGCGACACGTCGGCGAGCGAGAGCGCGAGGTCGCGCGAGATGCGCTTGCCCTGCTGGGCAAAGTCGATCACATCCCACAGATCCCTCGGGATTCGCGGTGTGGTGATCGCAGGCTGCACGGAGGTCATCGTCATGGGCAAACAGTAGGGGATCAACCCGGATCGGGGCCGGCACCTTCCCTGAACCGGCGCCAGTCAGGCTTGCGCTTTTCCTGGAAGGAGGCAATCCCTTCCTGCGGCTCCGGCCCGTAGATGTGGTTGAGCGCCACGAGTTCGAGCCCGTGCTGCACCGATCCATGCAGGAGGTCGGTCGCGGCGTTCATCGCGAGCTTGGCAAGGCGCAGCCCCTGCGGGGAGCGCTGGAGAATCTGCGTACACCAGGAATCCACTTCGGCATCCAATTCGTCGTCCGGGACGACCTTGTTGACCAGTCCCATCTGGAGCGCCTCTTCGGCGGTGTACTGCCGGGTCAGGTACAGGATCTCGCGAGCCTTCTTTTCCCCCACGACCGCCGGCATCAGTTGACATCCCCACCACAGCGGAGCGCTGCCGATCTTCGGGCCCGCCTGGCCAAACTTCCCCGACGCGGCCGAGATCGTGAGGTCGCACATCACGTTGAGCTCGTTCCCGCCGCCGATGCAGTAGCCGCGGACCTTGCAGATGATCGGCTTGCCGTTGTTGCGAATCGCGGACACTAAGCGATCGCCGACATGATGGACATGCCGCTTCTGCTGGATCGTGCGCGTCGGATCTGCGACATCGCCGCCGACGCAGAACGCCCGCTCCCCGGCACCGGTGAAGACGACCACACCGATCTTGTCGTCGTCCGCGGCGGCCTCGAAGGCGACACACAGCTCCTCGAGAGTCTGGGTGCGAAACGCATTGAGCTTCGCCGGGCGATTGAGGGTGATGGTGGCCCGAGCCCCATCGACCTCATAAAGAATGTCCTCAAACTCCATTGCGGAAGCCCCTCCTGTGCGGTTCGGTCTCGGCGCAGTGGAAATCAGTTTAGCCGTCCATCGAGTGCGAGCCAGCGCGAACGTGACAAACGCAACGAAGACCGCTTTTACGGAGCCTGGGCCCATCCCCACAGCCCAGACATTTCCGAACTACACCTTGCGCTCTGGGGTATTCAGGTGTAAACCACGACTTTGTTCCATCCGTTACGAGACACGGTCTCACGATGCAAGACACCGCACCCATTACACATCAGTCAGAGCCCTCGAGCTCAGACCCCTTTCAGCCGCAATATCGAATTCAGGCGGTTGAACGGGCGGCGTCCATCCTTGGCGCGTTTACCGCCGAGGAACCGGAACTGAGATTGAGCGAACTCGCAGAGCGGCTCAGCCTCCATAAGGCGACCACCCATCGGTTCCTCGTAAACCTCGAGCACCTTGGGTTCGTTGAGCGTGCGCCGAGATCGGGAAAGTACCGCCTGGGTTGGCGTCTGTTCGAGCTGGGGGGCCTCGTGTCCCAGCGGCTCGATCTCTGGGACGAGGCGCTGCCGTTTCTGGAGGGCCTGGTTCGGGATACCGGTGAAACCGGGCACCTGGCAGTGCTCGAAGGCGGCCAGGCCGTCTACATCGAGCGGGTCGAGAGCCGGCGTGCGCTGCGGCTTCCGTCGGCGGTCCGCCGCGGCTACCCGGCCCACGCGACGAATCTGGGAAAGGTACTGCTCGCCTATGCGACGCCCGATGTCGTGAGTGAGACGCTCCTCTCCCAGGAACTGGCCGCCTTTACTCCGAACACCATCACCAACGTTGACCAACTCACGGTCGAGCTCGCCGCGATTCGCGATCGCGGCTACTCAGTAGACAACGAGGAATACGACGAGGGTCTGCGCTGCATCGGGGCTCCCGTGCGCGACAACTCCGGACGGGTTGTTGCGGCGATCGGCATCGGCGGGCCTGTCACCAGGATCACCCCCGCACGTATCGAAGATCTTGCGCGCCTGGTCATCGCGTCCGCGCATGGCCTCTCGATGCGCCTCGGCGCAGGTCATGCACCATCCTGGGCCTCTTCGGATGCCCAATCTCGTGATTCATCCCGCTTCACCCCCAGGGGGCCGTCATCAAGTCGCTAGTCTTCACGCCGCGACGATGGGCCCATTCCTGTTTCCTACCTGTCGAGTATTAAGGAGAAACGCCTGATGGCGACCGGAGCAAAACCAAAAATTCGTCTTTCGAGCCGCTGCTCGCATTTTGTGCTTCCCAAGCAGTGGGCGGCGCTGCGGAAGGCAGAGGCCCTCGAGCGGGAAACCGGTCAACGGGTCATCCACTTCGAGAAGGGCGACTTCCAGGGTGACGAGTTCTACCCAGCGCCCCACATCTACGAGGCTGCTTCGCGCGCGGTGTTCGAAGGACACGTTCGCTATGTCCCAGGTCCCGGTCTCCCCGAGCTGCGTGACGCGATCGCCGAGGAAGCGACCAAGCGCGGCCGTCCCACGACTCGGGACGAAGTGCTCGTCACGATGGGCGCCAAGCACGCCCTGACGCAGTCGCTGCTGACCATGATCGACGTCGGCGACGAAGTCATCTTCCCGAACCCCGGGTACCCACCGGACGAGTTCTGGATCACGTACGCGGGCGGCAAGGTCGTCTATGCGCCTCTGGTCGAGCCGGACTTCCACTTTGACCTGGACAGCTTGCGCAACCTGGTCACCCCGAAGACAAAGATGATCATCATCAACTCGCCGCAGCGTCCGAACGGCATGATTGTCGGTCACCTCGAGGAGATCGCCGAGATCGCCCTCGAGAACAACATCGTTGTGCTGACCGACGAAATCTTCAGCCACATGGTCTACGCACCCGCCGAGCACAAGACGATTGCCGCTGTCGACGGGATGGCCGACCAGTCAATCCTGGTGGACACCTTCAGCAAGACCTACATCATGACCGGGTTCCGGATCGGCTGGTGTGTTGCCAACAAGGAACTCATCACCGCGATGGATATTTTCCAGCAGAACTCGGTCACCAATGTTCCGGCCTTCGTGCAGCTTGCTGCGCTCGCCGCGATCACGGGTCCGCAGGACCACGTCCTTCAGCAGACGGCGCGCCTGCAGGCCAAGCGCGACAAGACCGTTGCTGCGCTGAACGCCATCGACGGCATCGAGTGCCAGGCGCCTGACGGCTCCTTCTACGTGTTCCCGGACATCCGCGGCACGGGCATGACCGCGCAGCAGTTCGCGGATTACCTGATCGAGAACTTCCAGGTTGGTGTCGTTGCCGGTAGTGCCTTCGGTGACCGTGGCGAAGGCCACATCCGTCTGACCTACGCCGCTCCGGATGATGTCCTTGAAGAAGGTCTGGACCGCATCCGCCGCGGAGTCGAAAATCTCTAAACCCCTCCGCCCAATTCCATTCCGAGATAAGGAGCCGAAGCGTGGCTGAAACTCGCCTGCTGTGGGAAGAGCTGACGACCGGAGACGTCTCGTTTTCCGCCGGTCGCACCATTACGGAAACCGACGTCGTCAACTTTGCCGGGCTGTCTGGTGACTTCAACTGGTTTCACACCGACAAGGTCGCCGCCGAGGCTTCGGTCTTCGGCCAGCGCGTTGCCCACGGCATGCTTGTGGCATCGATCGCAACGGGCCTGCAGGTCGGGCAAATGGAACCCAAGATTGCCACTGCGGCATTCATGGGACTCAAGGAGTGGCAATTCCGTGGGCCCGTGTTCTTCGGAGACACGATCCGCGTCAAGCGGACCATCGGCGAGAAGGCCGAGCACCCGAAGAGTGCGTCTCAGGGCTTTGTGACCTATGAGGTCGAAGTCCTGAACCAGGACGACAAGGTCGTCCAAAAGGGAGCCTGGAACATGCTCATCCGGCGTCGGACCCCCGAGGCCTGATGTCACCCACATGATCCCGGCGGGCACACGCTGTGCCCGCCGGGATCATGTGGGTCCCCCGGCTCTGGACCAACAGGGGCCGCGCGCGAGCCCGGCAACCCGAGCATCACGGAGCGCGAGCAGCACGATGTCCGGCGGGGCGTCCGGTGGAGCCCTGGCCTCGCAGCCGGAACCCCACGCAGACCAATGCCCTAGAGCCCGATTTCCTTGCTGATGATCAGCTGCTGGATCTCGCTGGTGCCCTCCGTGATGGATGCGAGCTTCGCATCACGGTAGTAGCGCTCCACGGGGTATTCGATGATGTAGCCGTACCCACCATGGATCTGCACCGCTTCACGGCAGACGAAGTCCGCCACCTCGGCGGAGAAGTACTTGGCCATCGAGGCCTCTTTCACGCAGGGCTTGCCGCTGGCGTAAAGCCAGGCAGCCTTGTACGCCAGGCTCTGGGCGGCCTCGATGCGCGTCGCCATGTCGGCGAGCTTGAAGCGGATCGCTTGGAACTTCGAGAGCGACCGACCGAACGCTTCGCGCTCGGTGGCGTACTTGACCGCTGCCTCAAAGGCGGCCTGTGCGATTGCGGCGGACTTGACCCCGTGCGACACGCGGCCGGTGATCAGCGCCTCCATAAGGGCGCCAAAGGCGCCTTCCTTGCCACCGAGCAGCGCCTCTTCGGGAACTTCGCAGTCCTCGAAGACCAATTCGGCGGTGTCGGAGGAACGGTGACCCATCTTCTCGAGTTTGCGGGTGACCTCGAAGCCGGGAGTGTCACGGTCCACGATGAACACGCTGATGCCTTCGCCACGCCTGCTCTTGTCCGTGTACGCAGCGACCAGACAGAAGTCACAGATCGTGCCGTTGGTGATGAAATTCTTGCGGCCGTTGATGACGTACGAACCGTTCTTCTTTTCGGCGCGGGTCGCAAGGCCCGCCGCATCGGATCCGGTGTTGGGCTCCGTGATGGCGTACGCACCCATGATCTCCCCGGCGATGGCGCGCGGCAGGTATGCCTGCCGCTGCTGTTCGGTTCCGAACTTGTAGATCGGAAATGCCGCCAGGTCGGCATGAGCGTTGACCGAGGCGGTGATGCCGGCGCATACCTTTGCCATCTCTTCAACAAAGATGCACTCCGTGATCTTGTCGGCGCCAATGCCGCCGTACTCCTCCGGGAAGACGATCCCCAACAAGCCCAGCTCACCCAACTTCGGGAGCAGCTCGACGGGAAACTTTTCCTTTCTCTCGGCCTCTTCCACGAGGGGAAGAATCTCCGCGTTCGCAAATTCGCGAACCATTTGGCGGAGGTCTTCTTGCTCCTCCGTAAACTCATAGCTCAGAGCCATCGTGTGTTGCCCCCCTGGGCTGGAATCCGCAACGAAACGTGGCGGCAAGTTTACCGCGAGCAGCCCGATAGACTGGAGATATCGTGGAGAACCCGTACGTGCTCGAGAATCGCACGATCATTGTCACTGGCGCGTCGCGCGGTATCGGCGCAGCGGTCGCTCGAGCGGCATCTCGCCAAGGCGCGAACCTCGTACTCGTCGCCCGCAGCAAGGCGGGCCTGGACGGACTCGCCGCAGAGCTGGCAACGCAGGTACGCGTCGTCGACGGTGACGTCTCCGATACCGAGACCGCCGAACGCGCACTGGATGCCGCAGAGGAAATCGGCACGCCGGTCTGGGGTCTGGTCAACAACGCGGGCATCAATCCCTACTACCGCCCCGCCGTGGAGACCCCGCTGCATGAATGGGAGGACGTCCTGCGGGTCAACCTCCTGGGTGCTGCGATCTTCGCGCGCGCCGTGGGCCGCGTCATGATCGAAGCCGGCGGCGGGCGTATCGTGAACCTCGGTTCGATCGCGGGTTTGACCGGCCTCCCGAATATCGGCCCGTACAACGCCAGCAAGGCGGCGCTCGACGCACTCACCCGTACGCTGGCGGTCGAGCTTGGGACAAACGGGGTGCTGGTGAACTCGATCGCCCCCGGCACGATCCGCAGCGAGATGGTCGCTGGCCTGCTCGAGGCAAATCCGTCGCTCGCCGAGCGCCTGGTCGCCAAGGCGCCACTCGGGCGCGTCGGCGAATGCGACGAGGCGGCGGAGCCCATCGTTTTCCTGCTCACCGACGCCGCCAGCTTCATCACCGGTCAGGTGATCGTGGTCGACGGCGGCCGCTTGGCGGCAGGATAGACACACCGGAGTCGGAGGCGACGAATGCGGGTCGTAATCTGTGGCGCGGGGACCGCGGGGTGCGTTGCTGCAGCGCGGCTGTCGGAAGACCCGGGTATCGAGGTCGTACTCCTCGAGGCGGGCCCGCACTACACACCCGGCACGTGGCCGAGCGAACTCTCCCACGCCTTTCGCATCGTCAAGGAAACCCACGACTGGGACTACTTCGCCCAGGCCGGCGCGTCTCCGCGCCTGGTCCACGTGCCACGCGGCAAGGTCGTCGGAGGGTCCTCCATCACCAACGCGACCATTGCGTTGCGGGGCCTGCCGGAACATTACGACGAGTGGGACGCGTACGTCGACGGCTTCGGCTGGGCCACGTGGCTCCCCTGGTTCCGCGCCATCGAGCGAGACCTGCAATTCGGGCACGACGAGTATCACGGCGCAGACGGCCCCATCCCGATCAACCGCTATCCGCGGGACGAGTGGTACCCGCTGTTCGAACGCTTCGCCGAGGCTGCGCTGCGGTCGGGGCATCCATGGATCGACGACCACAACGCCCCCGACGCCGTCGGCGTGGGTCCGACCCCGTTCAATATGCTCGACGGGATTCGCCAGACGCCCGCTGACCACTACCTCGACCCTGCACTCACGCGTCCGAACCTCTCACTGCTGACGGGAATCACCTGCGATCGCATCCGTTTCGAACACCAGACAGCGGTCGCCGTCGAGGCGATCCACGCGGACGGCGCACAGCTGACGGTCGAGGCCGATCACGTCATTGTCTGCCTGGGGACCTACGCGAGCCCCGCCTTGCTGATGCGCTCCGGCGTCGGTCCAGCCTCAGCCCTGGCACCCCATGGCATTCCGATCATCCACGAGCTCGACGGCGTCGGCAACGGGATGCAGGATCACCCCAAGATCTCGTACAAGTTCTGGATCGACACCCCGATCCCGACGTGGCCGCACCCGTGGATACAGGTGCTGCTGACCGCATACGCCGAGGTCGCCGGCGAGCCGCGCCTGTTCCAGGTCATGCCATACGTCGGCCAAGACTCGGGCGGTCATCACCTCACCGAATTCAACCTCCAGGTCGCCGACTCGCGAGGGCGTACGGGATCGATCCGCCTGCAAGGCCGCGACCCCCGACTGCAGCCCGTGTTGAAGATGGGCTGGCTCGAAGATGGCGGCGACCGCGCACTCTCGGTTGCTGGCGGCACCGAGCTCATGGAGCTGAGCCGCACGTCCCCCTTGGCCGATGTGATCCAGCCGTGGCCGAACCAGGACGACGCCGATCATGCGCTGCGGACGGTAGAGACGTTCCATCACGTCGTGGGCTCGCTCCGGATGGGTCGCCCGCACGACCCGACAGCCGTCGTCGACGGCTCCGGCAGCGTGCTCGGCCTGTCGGGAGTCTCGTGCTTCGACGCATCGGTTATCCCGCGGGTTCCCTCCGCGAACACCCACCTCGCCGTCATCGCACTCGCCGAACGTCTTGCATCGGAGTTCACGCAGCGCCGGACGAACGGCCCGGCCTGACGTTCGGGTACCAGACCGAGATTCGGGCCGATCAGCAAGCGCATCTTTTGTGCGGCCCCGCCTGGGAGCAACTACTCTGTGACGGATACGGACATTCACGCGAGTCAACTGGAGAAATTCTCTTGCCTAGCCTGCCACCAGCTGCGGACCCGTCCGCGAGATACGTCGCGTCGATCGAAACAAACGCCGGGGTGATCGAGATCGCCCTCTGGGCCGACCTTGCCCCGCAAACGGTCGGCAACTTCGTCGGCTTGGCCGAAGACGGCTTCTATGACGGAACGATCTTTCACCGGGTCATTCCCGGTTTCATGATCCAGGGCGGCTGTCCACACGGTGACGGCCGGGGTTCACCCGGTTACCAGTTCAACGACGAATTCAACGAGCGCAAGCTCGTGCGCGGCGTGCTTGCGATGGCAAACGCCGGGCCGAACACGAACGGCAGCCAGTTCTTCATCGTGACGGCTCCGGCAACGCCACATCTCGATGGCGCGCACACCGGGTTTGGCGAAGTCATCTCGGGAATCGACGTGGTCGACGCGATCGAACGCACGGCGACCGGCCGTGGCGACCGTCCCGTCGAAGACCAGCGCGTGAGCGCAATCAAGATCACCAAGTCCGACAACGCGTAACCGACCCATCGGCCTGCTGGCGCAGAGCCCGACGCCGCGTTAAGGACGAGATGCTGCCGGAACCCTCACCCGCATGGGAGGTCACGTTCCTGCGTCGTGCCCGGGGCTCGTCCCGGGCACGCATCGTGGGCCGGCTCGTGCTCGAGGAGCCCGACCTCGACCATGCGCGCCGTGCCGCCGAGCAGGCGCTCACCGACCGTCGCGAGCTGACCCGGCGCAAAGGTGAGACATCGGTGTGGTCGCTGGGGCTCCTGCGCCCGTTGACGCCCAAGGCCCCCGGCACCAAGCGCTACCGGGTCATCTTCTCTCTCTGGAAGTCCTTCGAGGACCACTTCGAACGCATCGATGTCCACGAGCTCGAGCTCTGGGCAGCCAATGCGGCCGGAGCCCGGCGCCTCGCCCAACAGGAGATCCAGATGCTGGGCGACTATCAACCCTCCTGGCGCATCCGCAGCGTCGAGACCATCCCCGAGGACCGGTCGACGCTCGAAGCCTAGGCGGTGTGGACCCGCCGCGCATAGACGAGCTGCTCGATTTTCGGTCGCGCACCCCCGTAGCCACTGTCGCGGATCCCGCCCACCACCAGATGCGGGTCCTGGTACAGGGGGCTTTCGTTGATGAGGACCCGGGCCACGCGCAGCGACGCACGGATCCGATCATGGTCGGCCCTGCTGCCGCCAAACACCGAGACGCCAATGCCGAACGGGGTGTCGCCCGCAAGCCCGATCGCATCGTCGATGCCCCGGACGAGGGCAACCCCGCGAATCGGCGCAAAGATCTCGGTGCGCCACATCTGCAGCCCCGTCAACCGCTCACGCGGCAAGAGCACCAGCCGGGGAATCGTGAGGGCGGGCGCCGCCGGGTCCGGCGGGCGCCCGACGATGAGTTCACCGCCGGCGGCAAGCGCCTCGGCAAAGGCGGCCTCCGCGACCGACTGATCGCCGTGGGTCTCCCGGGCGAGATCGGTCGCAGGATCGCCGGGATCACCGATCACGATGCGCTCGACAGCCCCGGCGAGGGCGGGGCGCAGCGCATCCCACAGCATCTCGTCGACAAGGATCCGCTTGGCCGAAAAACACAGCTGGCCGGCGTTGGCGAACGCACCCAGCGCGATCGCGTCCGCGGCGCGGTCGAGCTCAGCGCCCTGCAGCACCATCAGCACGTCGTTGCCCGAGGCTTCGGGGATATAGGGCCGCAGCACTGTGCCCGCCCCATATCCCGCCGCCAGCGTCGCCAGGTGCTGCTTGCAGGTCGCGGTCGACGCGTGCGCGACGATCGCGTCGATCCCGGGTGCGGTCAGCAGCCCACGAACACCCTCCAGATCACAGTGCGCGACGCTGACCGCCCCATCCGGCCATGCCCTCGCCAGGGAGCGCAGCACGAGATCGGTCGTCCCGGCGACACGCCGGGACGGACGCGAGACAAACCCGTTTCCGGCGACCAGGGCGGACATACAGACCACGGCTGGCACCCAAATCGGCGAGTTCGCCGAGTGCAGACCGAGCACGACGCCGTACGGGAGCCACTCCAGGACTGTCGTACCCGATGTCGCCGGCAGCTGGCGCGGTCGGATGGCCTGCGCGAACTGCGGGAGCGCATCCAGCAGCAGCAGCGCCGACAGGAGCTCACGCTCCACGAACTTGCGCGGCATCCGCGCCACGCGTACTGCGGACTCCACGATCGCGGGGCCGTCCTGGGCGAGTTGCGCTCGGCTACGGTGTGCACGTTCAAGCCGGTCGTCCAGGGAAAGTCCTGCGACCGCGTCCCATTGCCGGGACGCATCGTCGACAAGCCGTGCGAGGCGCTCTTGCATGACATGGACTCTAACGTTCCGCTTCCGCCGGGAATCCTCGTCCACGGTAGCCCGGGGGAGATTGGCCGGCATTTTTCCGCCGTCGCGCTGCTTCAGCCGGTCGAAGTCACGCCGGATGGGGTCGTCTGCGCCCCACGCGCCGCGCCGGAGCTCGCCGCACGCGGACTCCGTGGCGTCGAGCTTCCCACGAGTACCTTGCGCGATCCTCCCGGCTGGCCGGATCCCCCGTCCCAGACCACGGGCACCTGGTATATCAAGAGCCCTGGCCACATCCCCGCACCGCCCGGTTTTGATGCACTCGTCCAAGTCCCCGGCGAGGCCTTCGGGACATGGCCGCACGCCACGACGCTGCTGTGCCTGCGGGCGCTGGTGTCACTCCCCGACGGCGTGGCCATCGACGTGGGATGCGGGTCGGGGCTGCTCAGCCAGGCGTGGGCGACAACCCGCGGTCCCGTCACGGCGATCGATATTGACCGCCAGGCGATCGCTCACGCCCGCGCCTCCATGACGCGCGCGACTGCCCGGCACCCCGTGGAGTTCCGGCACGGGCCAATCCGACGTTTGCTGCCCGGCGCCGTCGGGTCCGTCGTATTTGCCAATCTTCCGCCGCCTGCCCACGGCGAGCTCCTTGCGGCAATCGTCCCCAACGGCCAGACGCTGCTCGTGTCAGGCCTGCGGGTATCGGCGGCGGCGCCCATCATTAACGCGTACACCGCGCGAGGGTTTCGCGCCGTGGAGGCGACCGAGGCAGACGGCTGGGGATCGTGGGTGCTCACGCACGACGCGCGCGGGCGGGCCACGTGATGTGAACCCGAGCCCATGGTCCCATGGTCGCTGCGCGGGGGGGGCGGCGCACGGGGGAATGCGATGTACCGGCGGCCTTGAACTGATGCGGCCCTCGGGGGATACGACATTGCGGGTCGCAAAAAGGGCAACCACCACCGGTAATCTCACCAGATGGACATGGACGCCCAGGTCGCGCGCCTTGAGGACCTCGTCTCGGCCGCACAGCGCGCCGTCGTGCTGACCGGCCTGGCCTTCGGACGCGAGGTCGACCTGGAACTACAGGCCGGCCAGAGCGACTGGTCACAGAACGCGAGCCTAGAGACGCTGCTTGTCGACCCCGCTGGCTTCTGGGCCTTCTACTACACCGCCGCCACGGAGATCTCGCGACGGAATCCGGCCGCCGCCCACTTCGCGCTGGCGCGCATGCAGGCCCACGGACTCATCTCGACGATCATCGCGCAATCCGCGGACCATCTGCACGCGAAGGCTGGAGCGTCCGACGTCATCGAAATGCACGGCAGCGTCCTGACCGCGAAATGCGAGCGCTGCGGCGAGCGATACGGCCTGCCCGAGATCGGTGTGTTTCTCGCACAGGCCGACGACGGCGTCCCGCGCTGCACGACACCCGGGTGCGGGTATCCCTTACGTCCATCGGGGACCCTGTGGGGTGAATCGCTGGCCGGCGAGGCGGTCTCCAAAGCCTGGGAACTGGCGGCGGCAGCCGATGCGTTCCTGGTGATCGACTCTTCGCTGCGCACGATCCCGATCTCGCTGCTGCCGTCGGTGCCCCTGACGCGCGGGGTCCCTCTGGCGCTGATCGGCGAGACGCCGACCCAGTACGACCGGTACGCCCAAGTCGTCATTCGTTCGGCAGGGGCACCCGTCGTCGAGGCCCTTGCCGAACGCATGCTCGGAGCGTCCTAGCGCTCGTGCGCACCGAGAGTTGCCGGAGCGCTACTGCCCGGCGTCCTCGTCGATCACGAACTTCTGGCTGTAGTAGATGTCGCCCTCGTGCCCGAGCTTCATCCGGCGCAGCGTAGCCTTCACCCGCGTGCCGACCTGCACGTCTTCCAGCGCCGTATCCACAACCGGGGCAGGCAGCAGGACGCCCTCGTCCATCGTGATGTGCCCGACGACGTACGGCTCCTGCCCCAGAAAGTCCCGCGGCGGGTAGTAGACAACGGTGTAGTTGGTCAACGTCCCGCGGCCGTCGAGAAACACTTCGGTGAGATCGTCGCCGCCGCACTTGTAGCAGTGGAACTTCTCCCACCACGGGCTGATCACGTCGCACGTGGCGCAGCGCATCCCATACAGACGCAGCTTCGGAGGACCGAGCCGCGAGAACTCGATTGCGGAGACGGTCACCCTTACTCTCCTTCGATGCGCTGATAGATGTGAATGGCCCCGACCGCGCCCGGCCCGCCGCGGCAGGCGGTAATCCCGATCTCGGGGTCTTGCGACTGGATGCCCTCTGGGGCGGTGCCACGAAGCTGCTCGATGATGTCTACGGCCTGCGTGGCGCCGGTCGCTCCGAGGGGGTGACCCTTGCACAGCAGCCCGCCGGAGAGGTTCACCGCCACCTTGCCATCCATCCACGTCGACCCGTCCTCCGCGCCTCTCCAGCCCTCGCCGGGAGCCGCAAATCCCAGGCCCTCGATGCCGAGTGGCTCCTGGATGGAAAACGAGTTGTAGATCTCGGCGACGTCGATGTCGTCGGCCGTGACCCCGGACATCGCGTACGCACGCTTGGCCGGCTCATTGAACAAGCGATAGGCGTCCTCGAGGGTATCCGTCGAGGCGTACCAGGTCCCCGTCGCCATCTGGCTGGCGGTGACGTAAACCTGGGGCTTGTCGGGCTGATCGCGAAGGATCTCCTCCCGGCACAACACCAGCGCCGATCCGGCATCGGTCATCGGACAGACTTCGTAAAGCTTGAGCGGGTCAGCAACCTTGGCCGACTTCATGACCTCTTCCACGGTGCACTCAAAACGCAGATGCGCATAGGGGTTGCGTGCCCCGTAGTGGTGGTTCTTGACCGCCGTGTGGGCAAGGTCTTCCTCGGTGAGGCCATAGACCTGCATATATTTGCGCGCGGTCAATGCCACGCCGGACGGGAATGTCAGGCCCGAGAAGTATTCTTCCTTGGAGTCCGCGGCCTGGGCGATGATCGATGTCGCTTCGACCGTGGCCAAGTCGTTCATCTTCTCGGCGCCGACGACCATCACCGTGTCGTAGAGACCCGACGTGATCGCGACCACGCCGAGATGCAGCGCCCATGCCCCCGTACCGCACGCCGCCTCGACGCGCACGGCGCCGGCCGGTACGACACCCAGATGGTGTGCCGCCATCAGACCCGTCGAGTTTTCGTAGTTGAACCCAACCGACCCCACGTTGCCGACGTAGAGCATCTGTATGTCCGACGGCGAGACGCCGGCATCCGCGAGCGCACCCCGACCCGCCTCGACGATGAGGTCGCGAAGACTCTTCGAATGCTGAATCTTGTGGGGGGTCTTCCCAATACCCAAAACGCCTACGCGCATGAAGGTTCTCCTAGTGCGGTTCGGCTTGTCGGCCGCGAGTCCAAAGGTAGTACGTACCGAGATCGATCGCCTCGCCCGGGATCTTGTCCTCAAGACCGAGGGCCGGAGGCGGCGAGATGATCTCGATTGCCTGAGCGACCGCCTCACCGGCGCCATAGCTCACTGCAAGCACCCTCTCGCCCGCTACGACGTGGTCAAAACTCAGCGCGAGCGCCACCCCGAGCGACGCAGTGCCCAAGTTGCCGATCTCACCGACGAAGCTGGTATGTGCCAGCTGATCGCCGCTGACGCCCGCCTTGCCGAGCCCGCGCAGTACCTGTGGGTGCGGCTGGCTCGCGGCCACATGGCGGTACGTCGCCGTCGGCTCGCCGGATGTCTTCTCAAGACCCTTGATTGCCTGGCTCGTCGCCTTGAGGGACGCGTCGAACAACACCTCCAAGCGGTACCGGGGCTCCCGCTCGCGCGCGAGGAACCAGACATCGTAGATCTCCTCGGAGAATCTCGAGCTGGCGCCGAGTCGGGCGAACCCGCCGCTCTCGGTGATCAGAAACGCCGCTGCGCCGCCGGCCGCCAGCGTGTCACAAACCCGCTCATCGAAGCTAACGACGTAATCGGAGGCAACCACAAGCACCGATCCCACGGAGACCACCAGCGACTCGGCAAGCGCAAAGGCATCGCTCAAACTCCCGGGATGGCCGGAAATGTCGTACGGAACCGTCTCCTCCGACAGCCCCAGCGCACGCGCCAAGGTCGCCGAGAGCTTGCGCAGCCCGAACGGTGGCGACAATGAGACCGCGATGATCGCGCCTGGGGCGCGGTGGTCCCCGAGGGCCTGATCGGCGGCCTCATAGGCCATCGTCAGCGCATCTTCATCGAGCGCCGGGATGGACAGCGTGCGCGAGCGCGGACGCCCGGGACGCCCAAAGAACTTCTGGACGTCACCAAGCGAAACGCGATACTTCGGTAGGTACGCGCCGTAGCGCGAGATCTCGGCCAATGCCGCTCCTAACGCTTGACCACGATGCCCGCCGCCTCACGGTCAAAGGTGTCGGGGGTGACGCCCTCATCACGCAGCTTGACCTTTTGGACACGCTCGGTCGGGGTCTTGGGCAGGGCACTCACGAACCG
>Ga0182030_10010031_pt1 | contig 19321 bp, 16 predicted proteins | sample 812S3MmetaG_FD_121299 | JGI IMG/M metagenome (GOLD analysis project Ga0182030, IMG submission 121299) | Permafrost microbial communities from Stordalen Mire, Sweden - 812S3M metaG (Illumina Assembly) | ecosystem: Environmental > Terrestrial > Soil > Wetlands > Permafrost | place: Sweden... | reverse complement strand
TAATGCGGTCGTTCGCCCCCAGTATACGGCCCCAAGCCGGGGAAGCCGCAAGCGCCGCGCCGCCAAGAGAGGCTGTCTTTATGAATTTTCGGCGGGAAACGTGACTCGATGAATCCATTGATTATCTCTCCTTTGACGCGTCTTGGAATAACCGGCGCAATCGCGCTTTCAGTGCTCCGACTCCCTATAACCAAGTTTCCGCAGCGAGACGCCACGCTGTTTCGGCTTGGCGTTGAGCGTGAACGCCCAGGCCTTGACAAGCGTCGTAACCCGTTCGTCGATCCAATCGAAGGTCTCCGTTCGCTTGCGGAGAGTATAAACCGTCAGAGCCGGCTTCGCACCATGAAACCCCTCTCAGGCGGCCTGCCCGTACCGGCAGGGGGAGGGAGAGATGGTTCATTTGGAGCGCCAACACTTCGGCCCAGATTCGCACCTGGGACTCTGGAATCGGGCGTCTGGCGAGGTTCTGCATAACCAACTGTGTCTTCATTTCCCGCACCGCATATCCCCTCCCTCCGTGGTCCGTGGAAGCGCCCGGCACGGAGAACTCGAATGGCTCTTGAATCCAGAGGCGCTCCGGTGTACATTACCGGTCGGGCGAAAACTGAAAATAGAAGTTCTGGCTGATTTCACTGAAACCAAATCTCCGTCGAGGCGTGCTCTTGGGCGGTAGGACTGGCAACCTCATGAGACTCACTGCCCACCAGGCTGAGTACTTCGCGTGAGAGCTCACGAAACGGTGTGCCTCAGAAGATGTCGAGAAATTTGCGTCCTTCTCTTGCAGGGGCTAAGGTCGATCTGAAACCTCGCCGGCTGGATGCGGCGATATTCGTTTTTCGCCGCCCCGTCTCGAAGAGAGCTATGACCACGCGCCTGTACGCCGAGGGGAGCGGCTGAAAATCTCAGTTCATCCGTTATGCCGCAAGGTCTAATCTTGAGCGCGACGTTGTGTTTCGGCCTTACGCTGACCGCTGTCTTCGCTCACGCCCAGGCTGCGGTTGAGCGACCCGCCATCGACGAATTCAGGTTGAAGGTCAAGCAGGCCCCCTCCGATCCGCTCGCCCACTATCGCCTGGCGGTTGCCCTGTATCGCGAGGAAAAACTGGACGACGCGGCGGGGGAATTTCGCGCCGCGCTGGCCCTAAACCCCAGCTTGGCGGAGGCCCACAACGACTTGGGAATTATCCTGAACCGTTTGGAAAAGCGCGAGGACGCCCTGAAGGAATTTCAATCGGCGGTCCAGGCGAATCCCCGATACCTCGATGCGAGGTACAACCTGGCGGCGGCGCTGCTCGATGCTGGAAAGGCTCTTGCGGCAGCCGAGGTCGCGCGCGCCGGCCTTGCACAGGACCCCGGATGGGCCTGGGGAGAATACGCCCGGGGACGAGCCTTTGAGCAGTTGGGGCGACTCGAAGAAGCCCAACAGGCCGTCGGCAAGGCGGTTGAGCTCGACCCTCGGATGTCGCGAGCCTGGAATGAGTTGGGAATCGTGGCGGTTCGCCGCGGGCAAGTTGGAGAGGCCATCGGCCACTTTCGAAGAGCCGTTGAAATTGACCCCGGCTTTGCCGACGCCTACTACAATCTGGGCGCTCAACTGATGAAAACCAAGGACGCGAGCGGCGCAGACGAAGCCCTGCGGAAGGCCATCAGCCTCCAGCCGGCCAACGCTGCCGCCCATTACAGTTTAGGCCTGCTGCTCGCAAACGAGGGACAGCCTGCGGCGGCGGCCGGCGAATTTCAACGCACGATCGATTGCGACCACTCCCACCTCGGCGCGCGGCTCGAATGGGCGAGGTCCGCGTCGGCGCAAGGCAATTTGGAACAAGCCCTGGATCTCGCCAGAAAGGCGGTGAAACTTTACCCCAGATCGGCAGAGGCCCACGCCGAGTTAGGCACGGTCGAGCAGACTCAGGGAGACTATCGCCAGGCCCAAAGCGAGCTCGGGCAGGCGGTGCGGCTCAACCCCAAGATGGCGGCCGCTCACTATGAGCTGGGGTTGGTGGACAAGCATTTGGGCGACAACTTGCGCGCCCGCGCCGAGCTAGAGCAAGCCATCAAACTCGATCCGCAGTATAAGGAGGCTCGCTATGCTTTGGCCACTCTGCTGAGAAGCCAGGGAGAGGCTGCCGCGGCCCAGGCCCAGTTTTCCGAGACCAACCAGCTCCACCAGGAGGAGATCAACAGAGACGCGGCCCAGGGCGCGAATCGCGCGGGTACGCTGCTGGCCAAAAAGCAGGACTGGGATGGCGCGATCGCACAATTCCGGAACGCCCTCCAGTTGAAGCCCGACCTTGGCGAAGCGCGGTTCAATCTGGCCGGCGCGTTGCGCGAGAAGGGTGACTTGGCGGGTGCAGCGAGCGAACTCCGAAAGGTGGTCGAGGAATACCCGAAATGGACTGAAGCCCGGTACCAATTGGGAGTGATCCTGGAACGAAGCGGAAGCCTCGCTGAGGCGGCTGAAGCTTATCGTCAGGCGCTTCGCCTTAATCCGGTTTTTGCGCCTGCCCACCTGAGTCTGGCGGAAGTGCTTTACACCGAAGGGCAGGCCAAAACGGCACGGGAGGAGCTCCTCGCGGTCCTGAAGGTAGATCCTTCGAACCTTCAGGCGCGCTATACGCTCGCGGAGTACCTCCTTAAGGATAATGACACGCGAGGGGCCATCGGGGAGTTGACCAGGATCGTGAACCAACAGCCGAATTTTGCTCCGGCTCACAACCTGCTTGGGGTCGCTTACGCCCAGCGCGGAGACGCCACAGCGGCGATCGCGCAGTTTCGCAAAGCCCTGGAACTGGATCCAGGCCTTTCTGACGCCCAGACCAATTTGGACCTGGCGCTGGGAAGCAAGCACTGACGCGAGAAGTCGGCGAGACCGAGTGGCCAAGGGATCTCCTCGCCCGACTTGATGGCAGGGGCTGTTCGGCACGCTCTCATCCAGCGAGCGAGGGCAAAGACCCAGGACCAGGCCGCAACGCATCATGACGGCCGGGCTGAAATTTTTGCTTGCAACCAATCGGCGGTGGCTTACATCAGATTCCGGATTACCTGAGAGGGCTGCTCAGGCTTTATAAAATCCTGCTTTCCATTGTGGTTACGCTTACTAATCGGTAATTTGAAGAAATCGGCAACACTGCTATTGAACCTTTTGAAAACTTGGCGTCGGGTACGGGTCAGAAAATAGGAGGAAATATGAAAGGACGCATTCTGATCCTGTCGGGGCTCCTCGTCGCGGGCCTTAGTGTACCTGGCGGACTCCGGGCGCAGGCGGTAGGTGAAATCCTAGGGACGCTGACCGATCCCACCGGCGCACTTGTCCCCAATGCCAAAATCATTGCGGTCCAGACCGCAACCGGTCTGACCCGCTTCACGGTTTCGAGCACCGAGGGATCCTACACCCTCGCGCAACTTCCGGTCGGCACCTATGACGTGAAGGTGGAAGCCACGGGCTTCGCCAGCGCTACATCAACGGGCATCACACTCGATGTCAGCCAGCAAAAGGAACTGGACTTCAAGCTGTCTGTGGCCGGAACGCAGAAGACGGTTGAGGTAATAGCCACTGCTCCACTGGTGACCACCACGAACGGGTCCCTGGGTGGGCTCGTCACCGGAGAGCAGGTTCAGACCTTGCCGCTGAACGGACGTGCGATCACCAATCTGGTGATGCTCCAGCCGGGTCTGAACATGGAGACGGATGCGACCGGGTGGCAGGCTCCCGAATGGGCCGGCAACGGCAATCGCGGGCAGACCGAGGTCGCCACGCTGGACAACATCGACACAACCGACGCGGAAATGGGTAACGTGCAGTTCTGGAATTTCAATCTTGACGCTATCGCGGAGTTCAAAGTCTTACAGAACAACTACTCCGCCGAATACGGCCAGGGCGCCGGCACCATTGTCCAGTTGGTGAGTAAATCCGGCACCAACAAGTTTCACGGCAGTGGTTTTGAGTTTGTTCGTAACAGCGCCCTTGATGCGCGCAACTTTTTCTCAAACACGGTGCCTCCGTTCCAGCGCAACGAGTTCGGCGGAACCTTTGGGGGGCCCATCAAGAAAGACAAGACGTTTTTCTTTGTTGAGTATGCCGGCTTTCGCCAGCGGCTGGGTGAGCCCACCATCATGTCGGTCCCGACGGATCAGGAGCGGCAGGGTATTGTGAGCGTCACTAACTCGGAGGGCCAGGCGGAAACACTTCAGGTGCCCCTGAATCCCATTGCCCAATCCATTTTAAGTCAATATCCGCAGCCCAATGATCCCACGGGGCCGAATGGGGCGAGAACGTACAACGTCCAGTTCAAGCAGCCGAGCAACGACGATCAATTCTCGGTCCGCGGCGACCACTCGTTCTCTTCCAAGGACACGATGTTCATCCGCGCCTCTTATATCAACAACCGGACCGTGTACACCGACCCGGTGGCGGCGTCGGAGAACCCGCTTTTCTCGCAAAGTAATTTCAACAATCCGCGGAATTACGCGGTGTCGGAGACTCATATTTTTTCGCCCACCCTGCTCAACGTGTTCAGCCTTGGTCTCAATCGCGAGGTGACGGGTGTTTCCGTGGGCACCCAGGCTTTTCCTCAGGAGGTTTTCGAGGATGGCAGCCTGTCAAATTTCGGGCCGGATAACTTCTTTACCAAGTACGTCATCACTCAGCTTATTCCCCAGGATAAAGTGACCTGGACGAAGGGCCGGCACACGCTGGATTTGGGGGGGCAGTTCCGCCGTCTGCGCGACAACGGTTTTGGCGTCTCGACGGGCGGACCCAACGGCCAATTTCAGTTCAGCCCGGGAATTTCCCTTCCGGTCGCTATTCCCATTGCCGGCGGTGGCGAACTGGCAGCGGGCTCAGCCAGTCCGAACTCGTTAATCAGTTTCATGGAAGGGGCGCCCGGGGCCTACATACGCGCTACCGGAATGCCGGGTTTCAGCGCGCCTGGCAGCCCTGCACACTACGGGGTTCGAGTCTGGCACATCAACACCTGGTTCCAGGATGACATTAAGGTTACCTCGAAGCTCACCGTGAACCTTGGCGTGCGCTATGAGTACAATTCGGTGCCCACGGAAGCGGGTAATCGTCTGAACGCCATCGTGGACGACCCGAATTTTGGTGGAGGCAACCTGTTTGGGCAGCTCATTCTCAATCCCAGCCCGCTTTACTACCCGGATTACAAGGGCTTCGGACCGCGCTTTGGAATCGCTGAGCGAATAGCCAGCAAGACGGTGCTGCGGGGCGGCTTTGGCGTCTTCACCAACGATCCGCCCACGGTTTTCCCCGACCAAGCCCTGGTGAACTTCCCCTATGCATCGTTCTCCAGCACCAACAACCCCACATTTTCCGCGACGCCTTTGTCGGTAGTCGGTTTGCCCCCAATCATGAGCCTTTCCGGGCAGGTCATGCCGCCCAACGGCGATACGCAGAAGATTCCACCCAACACTCCGGTGAATCTGGCGCCGGTCGCTGCGTTTTTCGGTGGCCCGATCACGACGAACCTAACGTCTCAGAACTACAAGAACGGTTACACGATGGCTGGGAACGCAACCTTGGAGCAGGAGCTGCCGGGTAACACGGCCTTGCAGGTGTCTTACGCCATGAACAACGCCATCGGATTGTATTCTTCGGAGTGGCCCAACGCCTACAACGGCGCCATGCCGCAATACGCTCCCTACAGCCAGGTGAATCCGGGCCTGGGCGAGTTCCAGCTCACCGACAACCACGCCCACTCCACATACAATGCCTTGCAGGTGCAGTTGCGCAAGTTATCCCCGGAGCACGGCGTGCAGTTTCAGGCGGCCTATACCTACTCGAAGACCATAGACAATGCGTCGACCGTTTGGAACGGCAACAATTCCGCCAATTCCGGGCAGCAGCCGAATAACCCCTTGTGCTACGCTTGTGAAAAATCGGACTCCGGGTTCAACTTTCCGCAGCGGTTCGTGATGAATTTCCAGTACACCGTCCCTGCCGACAAGTGGCATTTCTTGTCCTCGCTCCCCGGGCGGGTTACCCGTGGCTGGCAGGTGATGAGCATTATCTCGGCCCAATCCGGCTTCCCCTTCACCGTCAACTCACCCTATGGAACCCAGGAATTTGGAACTGACACTTATGTGGGCTACCAGCCGACGCGGCCGTTCCTCTCCCAGCAACCGACTCTGCAAAACGGCGGGGGGCCGAGCTTCTTTTCTTCCTCCGTGCTGAACAACGAAACCCAATACTTTGGCATTCCCACCGTCACCCTGGCGAACGGCACCCTCGTCCAAACGGCACCGGGGAATTTGGGCCGGAACACCTTCCGCACCGAACCCTTTTCCAATTTCGATTTTTCGGTGGTGAAGGACACCGCAATCTCGGAATCGAAGAAGCTCGAGTTTCGCGCTGAGTTCTTTAATCTCTTTAACCAACACGCCTTCGGCATCCCCGGCCAGGTACTGACCTCTCCGGCCTTCGGAGTATCATCTTCGACCGCACTCCCGGAGCGGCAGATTCAATTTGGCCTGAGGTTTGTTTTCTGAGCCCTGGGAAGGGGCGCAGTTCCTCACAGGGGACGCTTGTCCCTGGCGAATTGCTATTTTACGGCATAATTCCAGGGCTTAGCCGTTCTTGCTAAGTACTCCGTTTCATAAATACGCTAACGTAAATTATGGCTTGATATTGACCTCCTTGGAGTGGCATTGTGTGGGTGAGGTGCTTAGCCATGCCAAGGTCGAGCCCGTTTACAATCACGCTCTCGTCTGCCGAGGAAGCCGAGTTGCGCAGACGCGCAGGAAAATATACGTTGCCGTATTTTCAGGTTCAACGTGCCAGAATGATTCTCCATGCTGCCGAAGGCATGCCCAACGACGAGATCGCCGCCTGTTTAGACACCCGCCGTGAGGTCGTTTCCCTTTGGCGGAAGCGCTTTTTTGCTGACCGCCTCGCGGGTTTGGAAGAAGGTGCTCGTCCGGGTCGCCCCCGGACTTTTTCCCCCAGACCTCGTCGTGCAGGTTAAAGCTTTGGCCTGTGAACTGCCCGCCCAGCACGGTCGGCCTCTGTCCCGCTGGAGCCCCCAGGATTTGATTCAGCCAGTCCAGCAGAGCGGTCTGGTGGCCTCGGTCAGCGGCAGCACGTTGTGGCGTTGGTTGCCTGAAGATGCCCTTCGGCCGTGGTATCACCGCAGTTGGATCTTCCCTCGGGACCCGGAGTTCGCGCCCAAGGCCGGGCGCGTGCTGGATCTCTACGCCCGCCCGTGGCAAGGCCGACCGCTGAAGGATGATGAGTTCGTGATCTCCGCCGATGAAAAAACCAGTATTCAGGCCCGCCGCCGCAAGCATGCCACGCAGAACTGCCGGCCGCGTACTCCCATGCTCGTCGAGCACGAGTACTCCCGCTGCGGCGCCTGGACTTACATCGCCGCTCTGGACGTCCGCCATGCCCGCGTCTTTGGCCGCTGTGAAGCCCAGAATGGCATCGCCCCCTTTGACCGGCTCGTCGAACAAGTGATGACTCGGCCGCCTTATCACGATGCCCGTCGCGTTTTCTGGATCGGGGACAACTGCTCGGCGCATCGTGGCGTCAGAGCCGTTCAGCGTCTCCGCCATCTCTACCCCCGCCTGACGCTCGTGCATGCCCCCGTCCATGCCAGTGGGCTCAACCAGATCGAAATCTACTTCTCCATTGTCCAGCGCAAGGTCCTCACACCCAATGATTTTCCTGATCTCATCGCCGTCGCCGAACGCCTCCTGGATTTTCAGTATTACTGGGAGACCACGGCGCGTCCCTTCGAATGGAAATTCACCCGTCACGACCTCGCCAAACTCCTCGCTAAACTCGGTACCCCCCCACTGCCCCAAAATACGTTAGCGAACTTCTGAAGTGGAGGACTAAGCAAGAAGTTTGCGCCATTGTTGGTATTACGAGAATAAGAACATTTGCGCCATTTGGTTGCGGCCAAAGGCCGCGTTGCGCTTAACAGAGTAATTCGCCTCCAAGACGAATTACTCTGCGGCGCTTTCTCATTGCACGGCAATGAGCATGTCGTGATTCCGATATTGAGTTCCGGAGAGGAACGCAAAGTGCGCCTACCTCACCCACTTAGGACGAGTCCACTGAAAAAGATATATCCATGTCTTAGCAAGCACTAGTACGCCTTGGAATCTAGGTGCAGGTTGCAGGATAGGTGCGCTGATGCCGAAAGGTTTGTTGGACAGCAGGGAGTACTGGCAATCGCATCGCTGGGATCGAGACTTGGAACACGGTCGAGCACCTCGCGCCATTCAAGCTGAGCTGCAACATCAGGAAGAAATGACGGTCTCTGCGGTAAGGGAACTTGCCTCTGGGCCAAACCAGCCGCTATCTGTGCTCGATCTTCCAGTCGGCACGGGACGTATAGCTCGTTTGCTGTGTATTGCTATTCCCAGTATGTGCCTCAAAATCGGCGACATCAATTATGGCACCCTCCGTCTCGCGCGCTCACGGGTAAGTTCGGCAGGATTAAAGGCGGATGCTGTCTGCATCGACGCGTACGATGTTGGCACGTGTTTTCCCCGTGCGTTCGACGTCGTAGTATGCCTCGATTTTCTGTCTCACGTGTCCGATCTAACATGCTTTATGTCTTCCGTTGCCGACAGCTTAAAACCGAAGGGGCTATTCATCGCTAATGTACTTACCGCAGAGAGATTTGCGGAGTACGAGTTCGTCAAGTACGGGTGGGTAAAAGCGAAGCGACGAGCCATCCTTCGAGAGGTGTCGAAAGCCTTTTACCCATTTGCCCCTTATCCTCTGCGGTACGGCATTAGGCGCTGGGGGGTGGCGAGGATCGAAGGAGCTTCGAGGGAAACAGTCTATCAAGTGTTGCGACACCGTTTTCACTCCCCCGAAGTTGTAAGCACGTTCTACCATTGGTTTCGTGCGCAGTTGAAATAGTATACATAACCTCGGAAGACCATATCGAAGTTTTCTAGTGTTTCAGGGTTAGGCATATGAACATGCTATCATCGCTACCGCCTACTGTTCACGGGCGAACAGTAAGCCAGCATAAAGTCGCAGATCGACGATCAAGTCTTCACTTTCTGTCATCCGTTTCTCAAGCCACGGAAGCACAGAATTGACCGGAACCTCCCAAACGCGAATGCGCTCGCCCTCTCCGAGCAGGCCGTGGATATGGCCGTGTCTGATAATATCGCCCTCAAATGTGAGGCCATTATCCATCTCGTCAACTCGTTTAAGCCCCGTCGCACGATAAAGTGAGTTAACCTCATTAGCGAACCCTGGTGCGTGTGCTCCCTCGCACAAGCGGACGATTGAAGTGCAGACGTACCCGGTCTCTTCCTCAAGCTCTTTCGCAACCGTCTTGGCGGGGTCCTCGCCAGAATCAACGAGTCCCGAGGGGAGCTCTATGACCCACTTAGCCAAAGGCGGGCGCCACTGCTCGACCAGTAGCAACCTGTCCTCTGTAGTCACGGCTACAATCGCGACTCCCGCGCCTGATTCTGGCCGCTGAACGTACTCCCAACCATTTGGTCTGACGAAAAAGTGAAGGAATTTGCCCCTGTAGAGCAACCTTGGATCGTGAATCTCTCGGGAACTGGGGCCATAGAAGCGTTTTAGCCACGTACTCAAGCCATCGAGACAGGGAAGAACACTCGCTCAGTCATGTTCATAATATCCAGGCGCTCACGAACCTCGGGCTTGAGGTGCCGAGGAATAACTATTCTTCGACAATTCACCTCAGGTCGATTCCGCAGCCAAGTGTCTGGAATAGTTTCGGCGCGCGACATTGTCGATAACACCGCGTATTGGTTTGCGATCCGTTGGTCGATTGACGGTGGCTCAAAAAACACCATGAAATCGGCTGTGCTTAGCGATTCAAGTTTCTCCAGCGACTCAGCCTGTTCCGCTAGTTCCGTCGCGGTGAATACCTCTACTCTCAATTCGTTTAGCCGCTCCCGCAGTTGATTCGGAAGATAACGCTGGATGTCAATGAAGCTGACTGCCCACACTACACCATCCGCGTCGAAGTTCGGCCAATCAGTCGTTGCGAAGTGCAGAGCGACAAATGGGGAATTGGTCCAGTCGAGCAGCCGTGTTGGAAGGTTATGATGCTGAGCCACGGCTAACCAGTGCCAATCCGTATCGCACTCGACGACGTCAGAGTGGGCGTACTTCTTGAACTGTCTCAACATCAACGGTTCAACAACTCGGATTGGACCACCCATTCGCTGCAATGTGGTGGTCAGCTGAAACTCACGGTTTGACATGCCTCGAAAAACATATCGCTGGCGGAGGCGGTTCAAATCAGGCCATCATGCATCCGCAAACAGTTCCTTCTCCAGTTCCTCCCATGTCTCGGTTCGGATGTCTTTCGGACTTTCACTCATGATGGGTCCTGCCTGGATGAGCTTGGAATCGCTCGGTTGGGTCCATTTTCCGAGCCTGAGCTCGATGGGGCAGACCACTGTTGCCGCCGCAAATTGCTGGATTAGGCGATTAACGAATGGACCCGCATATCACCTATGTTCCGAGAAAGTACGCTTTCCGACCCTGAGCGATTTGGCGCACCATCATTCCTTACACTAACGCCCTCTTTGCCGGGGCATCCGGACGATTGCCGATGAATCATGCTACTACCAGCAGGAGGTGAAGGCAACCCGCATGCGCGACACTAAGATGCCGTCAGCCCATCGCGCCGGAACCCGCCTACTTGGCTCGATTCATGGCAAGTACGCCTTTGCTAATCGCCTGATGGTTCCATTGCCTATCCTGTCCATCCTGTTTATCCATGTTCAGTCACTCCGTGATAGATTATCCGCACACATGAGCAAGCCCGGCAACGCCAGAGTCTTCATCTCGTACGCGTGGAAGGACGATCAGACCTTTGTGGAGCGTCTCTATAACGATCTTCAGAGGCTCGGCTACGACCCGTGGATGGACAAGAAGAACATGCCCAGCCGCGGCCGCTCGTTGCCCAAAGAAGTCGAAGAGCAAATCCAGATTTGCGACCGCGTGCTTGCCGTGATGGGGCCTGCTGCCATCACCTCGGAGGCCTGCCAGGGGGAGCGCGCCTTTGCCTTCGGCGTTGGTAAGGTCGTCACAGCCATCCTGCGCCTGGGCGATTACAAAATGCTGCCGCGGGAACTCTCCAAGTATTTCGTTCCGGACTTCCGCGCGTGGCGTCCCTACGAAGCGGCGCTCGACGAGCTGGTGCGAGTCCTTCACGACCCGCCCGTCATACCGGGGCGGCTGTTCGACGTGCCTGCGCCGCCGGCGCACCTCCAGCACCGCCCCGACGAGCTCCGCGCCCTCCGCGAATCCGTCACGGCAGCAGAGCTCAGCGAGACCACGGTAATCACCTCCGCCGGGCACGTTGGCCTGCAGGGCATGGGAGGCGTGGGAAAGACGGTGATGGCGGCGCTTACCGCCAGAGACTACACGGTGCGGCGTCAATTTCAGAACGGCATCATCTGGTTAACTTTCGGTGGCGAGTCAAACGTTCTGAGGCAAGTGCAAAAGGCGTTGACTGCGCTCGGTGACGACGGCACGAAGTACTCCGACCTTTCCCTGGCACGGATGCAGCTCGGCCGGGCGCTCGAAGATAAAGAATGTCTGCTGATTCTGGACGATGTCCGGTACGCGGCGGAAACAGCTCCTTTCCGGCAGGCAATGAACCCCCGCTCCCGCCTCCTGATTACCACCCGCATCCTTGCAGTGGTGGACGCGATCGAGGCACGCGCTCACTCCCTGGATCTCCTGACCGAGAAGCAGTCTCGCGAACTGCTGGCTAGTTGGTGCTCCGCAAAGCCGGGGGACCTGCCACCCGAAGCCGGGGACCTGATCCATGAGTGCGGTCGCCTGCCCCTGGCACTGGCCATGATTTGCGCCATGTTGCACGGCAAACCGACCGCCTACTGGAAACTCGTCGCCGACTTGCTCCGCCATGCCGATCTAGCGAAGATTGAAGCAGACTTCCCGGACTATCCTTACAGGAATTTGCTGCGTGCCATCCAGGTAAGTGTGGAGGCGCTCGACCCGACGGCGCGCGAGCGATATCTCGCGCTCGCGGTTCTTCTGGAAGACATGCCGATTCATCCCGCCATCCAACAAACGCTGTGGGGAGTGGACGAAGGGGAGGCGCTCGAAACCGCCGAAAAGTTTGTGGATTTGTCGTTAGCTCAACGGGACGGGCCTCAGCGGGAGGAAGAGACTCCCAGCATCCGCCTGCACGACCTGCAACTCGACTACGTACGCGCCCAATGCTCGGAATCGGACCGGGAGGCGCTGGATACGATCCGCGCCGCCGTGCGGCTCTCCGCGCACGTCATCGTGCGCGATCCGCGGCAGTTTGCTTCCCAGATGCTCGGAGGTCTTCTGTCCGATCACTCGCCTCGCATCCAAAAACTTATGCGCTTGGCCGCCAAATATCGGGCCACACCTTGGCTGAAACCGAAGACGGCGAGTTTGACAGCGCCTGGCGGGCCACTGGTGCGTGTGCTCGCGGGGCACAGCTGGTGGATCAATGGGGTGGCGGTGACGCCGGACGGGAAGCGCGCGGTCTCGGCCTCGGATGATGAGACCCTGAAGGTGTGGGACCTGGAGAGCGGGAGGGAGTTGCAGACGCTGGCCGGCCACAGCGACGAGGTCCATGAGGTGGCGGTGACACCGGACGGGAAGCGCGCGGTCTCGGCTTCTTCGGATAAGACCCTGAAAGTTTGGGACCTGGAAAGTGGGAAGGAGTTGCAGACGCTGGCGGGCCACACCAATGTGGTCAATGCGGTGGCGATGACACCGGACGGGAAGCGCGCGGTTTCGGCCTCTTGGGATTCGACCCTGAAGGTGTGGGACCTGGAGAGCGGGAGGGAGTTGCAGACGCTGGCCGGCCACAGCGACGAGGTCCATGGGCTGGCGGTGACGCCGGATGGGAAGCGCGCGGTCTCGGCCTCCGAGGATAAGACCCTGAAGGTGTGGGACCTCGAGAGCGGAAGGGAGTTGCAGACGCTGGCGGGCCACAACTGGGGGGTCCATGGGGTAGCGGTGACGCCGGACGGGAAGCGCGCGGTCTCGGCCTCGGAAGATCGGACCCTGAGGGTGTGGGACATCGAGACCGGGAAGGGGTTGCAGACGCTGGCGGGCCACAACCATCGGGTTCATGAGGTGGCGGTGACACCGGACGGGAAGCGTGCGGTCTCGGCCTCGGGTGATAAGACGCTGAAGGTGTGGGATTTGGATAGGGGGAAGGAGTTGCAGACGCTGGCGGGCCACAGCGAGGGGGTAAGTGGGGTAGCGGTGACGCCGGACGGGAAGTGCGCGGTTTCGGCCTCGGATGATCTGACCCTGAGGGTGTGGGACCTGGAGGGCAGGAAGGAGTTGCAGACGCTGGCGGGCCACAGCGACCGGGTCACTGCGGTGGCGGTGACGCCGGATGGGAAACGTGCGGTTTCGGCCTCGGAAGACCAGACCCTGAAGGTGTGGGACCTCGAGAGCGGGAGGGAGTTGCAGACGGTCGCGGTCCACAACTGGGGGGTCCACGGGTTAGCGGTGACGCCGGACGGGAAGCGCGCGGTCTCGGCCCCGGAAGATCGGACCCTGAGGGTGTGGGACCTCGATAGCGGGAAGGAGTTGCAGATGCTGGTGGGCCACAGCGAGCGCGTCACTGCGGTGGCGGTGACGCCGGACGGGAGGCGCGCGGTCTCGGCCTCTCGGGATCGGACCCTGAAGTTGTGGGACCTCTCGCACGGGAAAGTAGTAGCCACTTTTACGGCTGACGCCAAGCTTCTCGCATGCGCGGTCGGGCCGGATGGCCGCGTCATCATTGCCGGCGATGAGTCGGGCCGGGTCCACTTCCTCTCGCTCGAAGAGTAGTCTCCGCTGCCCCCACCACCTTCAACGCCCTCGCCCCGAGGCAGCAGCAGGCAGTCGCCATTCTCTGTCAGCGCCTCCTCGCCGGGCCGCGTGGGCCTCGAAGATGCGGGAGCGGTCCAGCAAGCACGTTGGTCCCGGTCGAATCCCGGTGTACTCGGAACAAACCTTGTCCCCTTCCGTGCAGCGGAGTGCCCATGGGCCGAATAACTCGCTCGTGGTAGAAGTGTAGCCCCTGGCTCCCCATAAGTCCCCCGTAACCCCGGATTTCCTACCGGTAGGAAATGGAGAGCCCATTTTGTAAAATCTTTTCCTGCCGGCAGGAAATTGGGCAAGAATTCTCTTGACAAGACACCTGGGCTCTGGCTTAGCCTGGGAGGGTAGGGACGGGCGCGGAACGGGGCAGCCCCACAGGGTGGCCCGGAGGCTAGGGACTGATGTCCAGACCGACGCGGAAAACACACGACAAATCGTCCGATGAAGGCGAGGTCCCATCGTCCCCGTGGAGGAGAAAAATCGCGGGGAGCAAGCTCAAAAAAGAAAAAAACTACGACCGAAGCCAGTATGTATATGAAAACAAACACAAATATGACAATTTGTCCGCGGCAAAAGGCGAAAATTTTGCGTAAGTCCATGCTATGTGTATGACATTTTGTACTGAAGCAATCGCATTTTGCAGGAACTGTAGGGTCTTTGGTCACTATTCGCGCGCTGGGAACGAACCACTTGCTTCAAAATGTAGGAACTTGGGATCCCCTCCTCAGGAGAGGAGGGGATAAAGGGGTGGTGCTGACGGATGACATCGCGGGGCTTGAAGGCACTGCCGCTTGCCCATTCGACAACGTCGCCGATGGCTTGTTTCTTGTTCGTGGCGACGCAGCGTTCTTCGGTTCACAGCGTCTTGCTTTGACTAATTCACGGTCAGCATGAACGTCACGCTATGGCTCAGGGTGGAAGATCCCGAACCCGCTGTGCCCGTTACCGTCAGCGGGTAGGTTCCAGGGAGCGTTCCGGGGTTAGACATCGTGGTACCGCCGCCTGCTCCACCGCCACATCCTGCCAGCGCCAGAATCAGCAACAATCCCGCGGCGAGCAGGACCAGGGTGGACTTCCATTGCCTCATGCCAGCTTGGCTGCGGCGCCCAACGGCCCATGCCATCGCTGCCAGAACCAAGGCGAGCATCCACAAACCTCTTAGGCCCGGCGACAAAGGTGAGGCCGGGGGAAGGGGTCGAGAGCGTGGCGCGCTGGCCGAAGGCGCGGTTGTGGTAACCGTGACGGTGACACTGGTTGCAGACCCCCCCGCTGTTACCGGGTTCGGCGAAGCCGTGCAGGTGGCTTCTGAGGGAGCCCCGGTGCAGGCTAAGTTCACGCTTTGGTTGAATCCATCTTCACCGGTCACACTTAAGGTGTACGTTGCAGTCTGCCCTGGCGCTACGGTGGTCGAAGTGGGGACTGCAGCCAGCGTGAAGTCCTGACCCGTCCCACTCAGGGCGACGGTCTGAGGGCTGTTGGGCGCATTGTCGCTGAATGAGAGACTGCCCGGCGCCGCGCCTGCGGCCGTGGGTGTGAATGTGACCGCAACCGTGCAGGTCGCTGCGGGGGCGACGGGGTTCGAAGTCGAGCAGGTAGTTCCGGAGGTGGCGATGGCAAAGGGGCCAGTGACCGAAATCGCGGTGAAAGTGAGGCTGGCGTTGCCCGTGTTGGTCAGCGTAACGGTTTGCGATGGGCTGGCCGTTCCTACCGGTTCGGGAGGGAAAGTGGGCGACGCGGACAAGCTAACCGTGGGCCCGGTCCCGGTTCCGCTCAAGCTGGCGGTCTGCGGACTGCCGCCGGCGTTGTCGGTGAGGGTGATGGCGCCGGTCCTGGTTTGGATTGCGGTGGGCTTGAAGGTGATCGAGATGGTGCAGTTCGCTGATGCCGCCACGGAGCTTCCGCAGTTGTTGGACTGGGCAAAGTCGCCTGAGGCCACGATGCTTGGAACAGAGAGAGTCGCATTGCCCGTGTTGGTTAAGGTCACTGCCTGGGAGGCGCTGGTGGTACCCACCTGCTGGGGCCCGAACGTTAGACTCAGGGGAGATAGGCTGACGATCGGCTCCGGCGGGATGGGCGCAAGTTGCAGCGCGTTCGAGGTGCTTCCGGCGAAGTTCGTGTCGCTCGCGTACGCGCCGGTGACGGACTGGTTTCCGGTACCGTGGACCACGGCGTTGCTCAGCGTCGCCGTCTGCGTAACGTGGTTGAGCAGGATGTCGGCGGTGCCGTCATTATAGTTGGCGACGACGATGTCGGGTCTTCCGTCGTGGTTCAGATCGGCAACCCCAGGCGAGATCGGGCCGATTCCGGCCGCATAGGAAATGGCGCCCTGGAAAGTGCCGTCCCCGTTGCCGAGCAAAACGTTGAGGGCGGGATAACCGTAGTCCGCGACCACAAGGTCCAACTTGCCGTCGTCGTTGAAATCACCCGCCGCCATGCCGCTGTAATTAGTTCCGGACAAGATGGTCTGCTCGGACTGAAAGGTTCCGTTGCCGTTGCCGAGCATGACATTGACCGCTGTATCGGTAACTGAATGGCGCGGGACGCCTCGCGGATGCGAGACCCGGGAAAAACTTCCGAGAAGGGACGGCCTTCCTCGTTGAAGGCAGCTTCGAGCACACGGTCAAAGTTAGTGGTGAGCACAGGCCCCCGGGCGATGCCAGGCACGTGGCCCACGGCGCCTTTACCGAGCGGCCGCGGGAGTTCGTGGTGGTCGAAGGTGAGCCGGAGGGTATCGTCAAAGACATTTGGGAGGGTCTTTGAAATGGCTTGGGCGGCCTCCTCGAATTGGTAGCTCGCAATTAGGCTGTCGACTTGGGGGCGGAGGCCGGCCCGGTCAGCGAGATCCTCGAGCAGTTCGTTCCATCTCGGGTAGCCGAATTCGGAAGAGAGGCCCGCACCAACGAATGGGACCAGCCTATCAAGGTACTTCAGGAGTAAGTCAACGTTTTGGGCGTTGTTTCCGATGCGGCCCAGAATAGTCAGTCCGTCCTCGTTTGTCGTCATCTTGACCGCCAATTTCTCAAGTTACGAGTCGCAATCGGACGCCATTCAGCCGGTGGCCTATCGGTGCTTGGTGTCTGTCCTGCGCAAAGGCTCAGACACCACAGTCTGGCCATGCATAGGCGGCGTAGCTAAAAGTCCATAAAGTACGAAACCTCGCCAAAGGGGTTGACCATGGCCATCTGGACTTGGCTTGGGGGGTTGCGGAAGTCGAAGCGGGCGAGTTCAGCCGTGGTCGCTTCGTACATCAGCCGGAAAGCGCTGCCGGCCTCCTTGGTTTTCCAAAACTCCGACGTGTTAATGGCGAACTCGGGCCCCGGACAGACAGAGAATACCTGTAACGGCTGGTTCTTACGCATGACGGCACGACCTGTCGCGTCGGCGACTTCAGGATTCTCGGGTTGTTTTGCGTCCTCCAAGCGGTTTTTGGCCATCTTTACTTTATCGGCATACTGCCCGAGGTTACGCAAGGTGGCACCGAGTGTATTCAATCGGGCGTCCATTTGGACCAAAGTTTGATCGGATTCCGATAGCGCCGCGCGCAGGGCCTCAAGTTCATTGTACAGGTAAATCATCTTGAAGGCGTTGCGTTCCAGCACGCCTTGGCGCACGTCCATGACCCGGTACATCCGCAGGAGAATGGACGTCTGGTTCACCGCCTGGGCAAACGTCGCGTTGAGGGGCAAGATGAAGAGCAGGTCGCAGTCTTCAATTTCCGTCCCGAATCGGATGGGCAAATTATCGACAACGCCGCCATCCTGGAAGTACTGGTTCTGACGTTCGGTGTAGGGAAACAACGGCGCCAGATCCATGGAACTGAAGACGGCGAACTTGATGTCGGCGATGCTGGAAGCAAAATCGAAAGTGTCGGCTCGCACGGGGGGACGTGGGCGCGCTGTCGGCATATTCGGTCGAACCCTGCGAACACCCCGGTGATTGGTTGTAAACTCCAGACTTCCCCTGGCAACATTGGAGCGAGTGAAGTAGAAGTGCAACGGACGGTCCTCGTCCGGCGGGGTAATGTGCCGCAACAACAGCTTGCCCGCTTCGGTGTCATCACCGAATAACGAGTCGAAGATTCCCTTCCAAGGGTCTGTGGATAAACAGAAATTATGCCGCGTGGGAAAATATGGCCGAGGCTGGATAATGCTAGGCACATCCACGCCGGACCACCATTGCTCGATGCTGCACGGACACCCCGGCTGCATCGCGTCCGCCAACCAGAACAGGGCATTCCATGATCCGATGGATGTGCCTGCGATCATTTTGACCTTGTCCATGGAGCCCTGGGCTGAGAGGAATTCGTGGATCGCCTTGAGTGCGCCGGCTTGATACGCCCCTTTCGCTCCGCCACCGGCGAGGATGATGCCGATTTTGTGATAATGGTCCAGACCCCTTCCGCAGGGGCACATTTGGGCGCAGCGGGGGTCTCGATCGCCGGGTAGCTCCGCAGCCGCTTCGGGCGAAGAAATCCATAAACATACGCCGCGAGGCCGTAAGCCAAGAAAAAGCCCAGCAGAGCGAATCCCATGGTAAAGAAGGCCGCGAGGACCTGAACGGGACTGATCCACTGCAGAACCTCAGCGATATTGGACCCTCGAACTAGTTTTGTGGCGATCCATGGTCCCAGATGATAGGCCAACCACGAAAACGCCAGAATGTAATAGGCGGCCGCAAACAGGATGAAGCATGCGGAGAACATCCGTGGCAGTCGCTCGAATAGCCATTTGTAGAGGACCTTTACGATACCCATCGAAATCCTCCTTCAAGTGCCGTGCCCATCGGCCCTTCGTGGCGTGGCGTTACTCCATTTGAGCAGTTTGAGCGCACCCGTCGGGTGCGAGCATCAGCGAGATGAAAACAAGGTGAAAACAAGGGTGGTCGTGTTTCTTCACGGCGTGCCCCCCCGGGTCGAATCTCGGGCAAACTATACAGGAGATTTGGCGATGTTCGAAATATTAAATTGCGAGGAATCCGCCCGAAACACCCTTCCTGGAAGAAAAAACGACTGCATTTGAAACTCGACTGGGCTGCTACCCCGCGATGCAATCGCTTTCCTGACCCAGTCCGTAATTGTCTTTCGGAAGTACTGTTTGGTTGCGCAATTCTTTAAAACCAAGGCGCGACTTTTCGAGGAACATCGACACTAACTGCCTCCATTTTTCAAGCCCTGGCTATTAGGTCTATATGGTGCTTTTGCCCGATAGACACCAAGCTCTTTGGAGGCTTCAACCTATTGATAATAAGCGTGTTGTAAGGTGGTGCGGAAGGGGGGATTCCATCTCACCGGCTCTCGTCAGACCGAATGAAATCAATGGAATGCATCCGTTGGCGCATGAACCCGAATTCCGATGTTCAGCAGTGGATCGAAGACTAACATGTTAATTTCCAATGGATTAGCCTGTGAAAATCTAACTTCGCCGAAGTTGGATTTGTGCGTGCCAAAGTATTGAAAATAATAAG
>Ga0182030_10010030_pt1 | contig 19322 bp, 20 predicted proteins | sample 812S3MmetaG_FD_121299 | JGI IMG/M metagenome (GOLD analysis project Ga0182030, IMG submission 121299) | Permafrost microbial communities from Stordalen Mire, Sweden - 812S3M metaG (Illumina Assembly) | ecosystem: Environmental > Terrestrial > Soil > Wetlands > Permafrost | place: Sweden... | reverse complement strand
CGTCGTCCTTACGGACGCCAGCGCATGACTCCGGGCCAGCGTGGCTGGCTAGACCTTCACTGTATGCAATTTCCATTCACAACACCTCGCCGGTTTGACCGGCGCACGGAGTGTTCCATGACCAATAATCCAGAAGGTCGCCGGGCCATGCTGAAAATGGCGATGCTGGGCGGCGGCGCGGCACTCGCCGGGCTGATGCAGGGCACCAAGGCAGCTGAACCTTCCGCCAAAGAGCAGCAGGCGCAGGGCGCCGTCGACCGTGCCACGCGCGGCATGCCCGCGCCCAGGATCCGCGACATCCGCGTCTTCGGGATTGGCGGCGGCGGTGTCAACGACTCGATGGTGGTGAAAGTCGAGACCGATCAGGCGGGCCTGTACGGCTGGGGTTGTGCGACCAATACCTTTCCGGGCGGCCGCGCGAAACTGGTGGCGGCCGCGGTGGAGCAATACCTGAAGCCCCTGCTGGTCGGACGAACCACGGATCGCATCGAGCAGATCTGGCAGATCTGCTACATGAGTTCCTATTACAAGAATGACACGGTGCTGAACTGCGCCATCGGTGGCGTGTGCGATGCGCTGTGGGACATCAAGGGCCGCCAGGCGGGCATGCCTGTGTACCAGCTCGTTGGCGGCAAGTGTCGGGAGGCCGCCGACATCTACCTGCACGCCAACCTCGGCGCCCAGGATCCGGGCAAACAGCTGATCGAGTCGGCCACCAAGATGACGCAGGCCGGCTGTCGCTTCATCCTGGTCGCGATGTTCGGCCGCGACGGCGCCGTGAACAACCTATACGGTCAGCCCAAGTTCGACGACGGCTCCATCGCCTTCGATCGGGACAAGGACATCCGCAAGATCCTCGATGCCTTCACGATGTTCCGCAAGGAGATGCCGGCGAACATCGGCCTGGGGCTGGATGCGCACTCCATCGTCGACCCGATCCGCGGCGTGCAATTGGCCAAGGACCTGGAGCAGTTCCGACTGTTCTTCTGCGAGGATCTGTTCTCGCCCGAGGAAGCCGGTCACTATGCGATCACGCGTCAACAATGTGCGACTCCCATGGCCATCGGTGAGCTGTGGAACAATCCGCATGAGTGGCAGCCACTGGTCCAGGCGCGGCAGATTGACTACATCCGCCATCATGTCTCGCATGTCGGCGGCTTCACTGCCGCCCGCAAGATCGCGGCCTTCTGCGAGAATTTTGAAGTGCGCTTCGCCTGGCATGGCGCGCCGAACTCACCCGTGGGCCATATGTGCAATCTCACCCTCGATCTCACGCACGAGAACTTCGGCATCCACGAACACTTCGATTACCCGCCGGTCGTGCAGGACATTTTCCAGGGCCGGGTGCAGATCAAGGACGGCTACGCCTGGGTCAATGAGAAACCGGGCTGGGGCATCGAGGTCGATGAGGCGCTGGCCGCCAAGCATCCGATCAGTGACGAACATCCGAACGAGTTTCGCACGCCGGATGGGACGGTCATCGAGGGGACTGGCTAGGGCGCAGCCGCCAATTGCGACGGCAGCTCGAGCACCTGGGCGCGCAGGCCGCGGAATTTCTTTTGCATCCCGGATGGAGAACAGGGGCAGGATCTTCTTGGTCACATACTGCAGATAGTCGCAGGTTCGTTCGATGGTCAGACCTTGCCGGCTGCCGAGCGCGTCCGCGCGTCCCGTTTTCAGCTCAACGGTCTGCCAGCGCGCTTCGGCCACCGCGCCTGCCGCGTTCGTTCCAGCCTTGTCGGACGGCACCGGCACCGAGAAAGTTGCGTCTACATTCAAGTTACTCTCTGCCCGGCAGCCGCGCGCATCGACGTGCAGGTCGCTTGCCCGTGCACCGAGATCGAGGAGCACGGACTGCAACTCGCCCACAAGTTCATCGCAGGTGAGAGGACCGGTCCATTTGGTGGGCCCCACCGGAGGGTCAAAGTTCACCATCTTGCGTGCTGCCCAGGTAGCGGCTTGGCCTGATTCGGCTGCCTCAGCAGCCCGCGCGGCGATAAGGCCGGTGGCGGCAATGAATATCAGGAGTTGGGTACGCATGGCATATCTCCCTGCGCCTCCACTACCAGTTCAAATGTTAGCCCGGCCCAGTCCGGCACGTCGTGAGCGATAGATTGACGATTGTTAATGCTCCGCAATGCATATTGGATCCGCGCCCCGATCTCTCGCCTACCGGATATGTCATCCGGATGGCACCGAGTTGCGTTAGCAACCATTGATCGGCGACTATTAGATTCATTTAATCGTGGTCCGGAGATACCCATGCGTACCCAACTCCTGATACTCATTGCAGCGATCGGTCTTGTCGGATCCGTGACCGCCGCGGCGGCGGATTCGACCCAATCTGCTACCTGGACGCAGCGCAAGCTGCTGCAATTCAGTCCTCCCAGCGATTACGTACCTGCCAATGGCTATGCATCAAACACTCACTTCCTCTCATGCGATGAGATCATCCAAAGAGTGCAATTCATCCTGGTGCAGCTGGGTGCACGCCCGGACGACATTAACGTGGACCAGCGTGATTGCCGCCGTGGTGGGATCAATTTGAAGAGCATTGATGTAACGTTCTCGGTGCTGGCGCCGATCGACACCACAGCCAAGGCTGCAGGCGCACCCGTTGCAGCGCACTGGCAGACTGTTCAACTGGGTGGGTCGGATGTGCAGCTCGGGGATTGCGCCTTCCTCAAGTACACCACTCTTAAGGTTCTGCCGCTGTTTTCCACGAGAAATGTCAAGCTCATCCCCCCGGACGTCTGCGCCAAGGTCGGCGTTGGCTTGCACGCCGAGGTACTCAAGGCGCTGCCGGACCAGGCCGCTTCGCGCTAGCAAAGGTTCATCAAACTGGCCGGCTGAAGTCAGCAAGAAACATCAAGCCGGCCGCTCGGGTTGCATGTAACATCCGCGAAACGGGGGATTTCGTGGACAGACGTTACGGCTTGGTCACGTGCATTCTTTGCGTTGGCTTGGTATTGAGTACCACCACGGCGCTCGCCCAAGCGCCGCGCACAAACGCTCCATCGGCGCAATCCGGGGCTGCCGCGGCAATGGCGCTCGGACCACAGCAAGCTGCGCTGGGCGACCTGTTGGGCACCTGGGACGTGGACATCGTTTTGTCGGACGGAGCCAAACCCGCACAGCACTCCAAAGGCAAAGCCGAATATTCGTGGGTCATCACCGGGCGCTGGCTGGGCTGCCATTTGACTGGAACAATGCTCGGATTTCCCTATGAGGAATTCACCATCCTCGGGTACGACAGCTACGCCAAGAACATCGTCGAAGTGGCCGTCGAGTCCCTTGACAACTCGATGCTGCTGTCACGGGGTCCGACTTCGGGGCCGAATCAGGCGGTCACGGCGCTATACGGTGAACTCGACGAATACACGGCCGGGGTACTGCATAGCCCCTACAAGGTCGTGCTGAAAAACATAGACCGCGATCATCATGTCACGACGATCCTGGGATTCGACAGCGGTGGCAACGAAGTGAGGAAGGTTGAGTTCACTTTTTCGCGCGCCCACTCACCGTAAAACTCCCCCCGACAACGTAAACTGTCGGGTGGCGGGTATATTGCGTAAGGATGGCGCAGTGCTATCGCAGCCATTTGTCGCTGCTCCCGCTAGCGTGGTGCCTTCCACGTGAAAGGAGTGCATCGGGATGGATATGAAACTCAAGACGGCTGTCATTCGCCAGGAGCGCGAAGAGCGGGCCTGGAGCCAGGAACATCTCGCCGGCGTCACGGGTCTGGCGCTGCGCACCATTCAGCGCATCGAATCGACGGGATCCGCCTCGTATGAGTCTGCCGGCGCGATCGCTGCAGTTTTCGATCTGCCGGTCGCGGCCCTGCGTGACGGCGAACTGCAACCCGCGGGCCCGACCTCCGGGGCAGGGCGCGGGTTCAGCTGGCATCGCCTGGTCACCCTGCTCGGCTGTGGCCTGCTGGCGGCGATCTTTACACCGCCCAATTTTCACCAGACGATCCCGGCGGCGGCGGCATTCTGGCTCAGTTGCGAACTTGCCATCCGGACCCGGCGCCGCGCGCTGCCAATGGGCCGTTAGGCGCTCGCGATCCTCGGGCGGTCAATTCGTTGGTGGCATGTGCTGTGCGCCGGCGCTGCCGCTTGGTGTCGTAGCAGGGTCCGCGAGTGCGCCGTGAGTCTTCAAGGCCCGCGGCCATGCCGCAAACTCCGCCGGGGTCAGGTAGCCGTCGTGATTCACGTCGAGCATCGCAAAAGCCTCCTCCAGGCCGGGGTCGGCGCGAGCTTCACTGAGCGAAATTTTACCGTCCTTGTTGGTGTCCAAGGTGCTGAAGGCGATCGGCTTCAGTTCGGAATGGGCAGCCTGGGCGAAGAGCGCCTCGCCGGTTGTGGCCGCCAATAAGACAAATGTGAGCGTCACCACCATCTTCATAGCCAGACTCCTCATGCGATGGGGCACCACGGTAGGGGGTCCGGGGTGTGATCGCCACCGCGGCCGTGCTGGACTGCCCCATCCATTAGCCTGCGAGTCAGTGTCGGCGGGCGCCTACGTGAAGGTTCGCGCTATGATCCGTGGCGCGCGCGTGGTGCAAAGCTGCCGGGAGCAGACCAACCATGTCATTTCCCTACGTTACTGACGTCATCAATGCAATATTCGGCACGCGCTGGCATCTGCCGATACCGACGTTCGGAATCATTGTCGCAATCGCGATCGTGTTGGCGACTTCGGTGGCGGGCAGCCTGGTCCGAAGGTACGAAGAGCTCGGCAAATTGCCGCCCCAGGTGCACACGATCGTTACGGATATGGTGCTCGTAGCGGTTCTGGCCGGAATCGTCGGCGCCCGGGTTTTCGATATTCTCGATAACCTCGATCGCTTCGTCGCCAATCCAATCTCGATGATCCTGACCCGAGCCGGATTCTCCATTTACGGAGGGCTGTGCTTCGGAATCGTGGCCGGCGTGATATTCGTGAAGCGCCGCTCGATTCCCGTCCTGGCGATGTTGGACGCCACGGCACCCGCGATGATGCTCGGATACGGGATCGGGCGACTCGGCTGCCAGTTGGCCGGTGATGGAGATTGGGGGATAGCGGCCAACATGCTCCTTAAACCGGGCTGGTTGCCCGGCTGGCTGTGGGCGCAGACGTATGACGGCAACATTGCCGGCATCATGATTGCCCTTCCCGGCGTCTACCCCACGCCGATCTACGAGATCGTGATGGCGCTGGGCATCTTCTGGATACTGTGGCGTCTGCGCCTGCAGGATCATCGCGCCGGGTTCCTGTTTTCGACATACCTGCTGCTCGCCGGATTCGAGCGGCTGCTGATCGAGAAGATCCGCATCAACACGCGGTACGATGTGTTCGGCGCTCACCTCACCCAGGCCGAAGCGATCTCGTGTCTGCTGGTGATCGCGGGTCTGGTCGGTGTCCTGATGACACTGCGCACGAAGCGATTCTGGACCAGAGTCATCGTCGGTGCCGGCGTGCTTGCCGCGCTGTCCGCCTGTGCACCACATTAGACGGAAGCTGCGCTTGAGAAGGCGCTTTTCGCGGCCAATCAGCCGTTCACGATTGTAGCGGTCCAGGCAGCGACCTCCTCAAGCATTGAACTCAAAACCTGGCCATCAGTCGTTCCGCTGCGCGCCGGCACGTGAAACGAATGATCCGCATGATCGATCACTTTGAGCGTAACGGGTGCGTTCAAGCGCGCGAGAACCCCGTGCATGAGGGTCAGGTCCGCCAATTCATCCCGGGTTCCTTGCAGAAACAACATCGGGATATCCACTCGCGACAGGTGATCGGCGCGAGTCGTCGCCGGGCGTTTGGGTGGATGAAGCGGGAATCCAAAGAAACACAGCCCGCGAACGTTGGGAAGAGGGGCGATTGCTTGTATCTGCGAAGTCATCCGGCCGCCAAATGACTTACCACCGGCAAACAACGCCAACGTCGGCATGAGTTCGTGGGCGGCAGCGACGGCAGCCTGAACCGTCTTGTGGCACAGCTGCGGTGCATCAGGCCTCCTGGAGCCATTCTCCATGCCCGGAAACTGATAGCGCAGCGTCGCCAACCCGCGCGCGGCAAGTCCTTCGCAAACCGCCACGATATAGGACGAGTTCATCCCGGTGCCCGCACCGGGCGCAAATGCCAAACAGCAGGTGGCGTGGTCCGGAGTCAGCGCCAGCGCCGAAACGGTGGCGCCCGCCACGACGGGTATCGAAAGCGGCGTCGGTGTCGCCATGCCCGAGTGTACGCCTGCAAAGCCTATACTTATCGAGCTAACCTTGAATTTCACCGAACAAAGGCCGATTTGAAGATCGCGACCTACAACGTCAATGGCGTCAACGGACGCTTGCCGGTGCTGCTGCGATGGCTCGAGGAGTTCAAGCCGGACATCGTGTGCCTCCAGGAGCTGAAGGCGCCTCAGGAGAAATTCCCGGAGCAAGCCATTCGCGAGGCGGCGTACGGGGTTATCTGGCACGGCCAAAAAAGCTATAACGGCGTTGCGATCTTAAGCCGCGGGGAAGATCCGATTGAGACGCAGCGCGGGCTCCCCGGCGATCCGGAGGATCTGCACAGCCGCTACCTTGAGGCCACCATCGGTCAGCTTACCGTCGGATGTCTGTACTTACCCAACGGCAATCCCGCGCCCGGACCCCGCTTCGATTACAAACTGCGCTGGCTCGATCGGCTCGCACAGCACGCGGCCGGGCTCGTGAACCAGAAGTTCCCGGTCGTACTCGCGGGCGATGACAACGTCATCCCCACGGATCTTGACGTGTACCAACCGGAGCGCTGGCTGGATGATGCGCTGTTTCGCCCCGAGAGCCGTGCCGCTTATCGCCGGCTTCTGGACCAAGGATGGACTGACTCTCTGCGCCAGCTCCATCCTGGCGAGCGCATCTACACATTCTGGGACTATTTCCGCAATTCCTATGGTCGGGACGCAGGCCTGCGTATCGATCATCTGCTGCTGAATCCCGCGCTCGCGCCGCAACTGCGCCACTCGGGGGTGGACCGGGAGGTACGCGGCTGGGATAAGACCAGCGATCATGCTCCGACATGGATCGAACTGGACTTGCGCGCTACCGCCCGGCCGATGGCCTGAGCCAAGGGGCGCGCGGCGCTGTCGTAATCGTCCCAGGGCTTGGACTGCCTGAGGATCCCCGGCGCCGTGCGGACGGTGAATTTCTTTGCATCGAGGCCTTTGCCAACCTGCTGCCAATGAATGGGCATGGAGACCGGCGCGCCGTCCCGGGCTCGCGATGAGAGCACCGCCACGGCGGTCGCGGTTCGGTCGTTTCGCAGGTAGTCCAGGAAAATCCGGCCCGTGCGCTGCGCCTTTGACATGGTGTCCAGATATTTCCCAGGAGAATCGCCGGCCATCTGCGCACAGATCAGATGCGCGAAGTTCTTCGCATCGTCCCAGCGCACTGCTTGCTTGCCTGCCGTCAGCGGCGTGACCACGTGCAGTCCCTTGCCCCCGGTCGTCTTGCAGAAAGACTCCAGGCCCACCGCCTTCAGCCGCTCGCGGATTTCCTTCGCGGCCTGCGTTACCGTTTCGAAGGCGACATCGGGCGCCGGATCCAGATCGAAGACCAGCCGTCCGGCAAGCTCCGGCTCATTCACGGCGCAATTCCAGGGATGCATTTCCAGTGCGCCCATCTGGGCGACCGCGGCAAAGGCCTCCACACGATCGATCTGCACGTACGGCTCCTTATCGCCCCGCACCTTGACCAGGGTCAGCAACTCCGAAATGCCCGCCAGGGCATGGCGTTGAAAGAACTGCTGCCCTTTGATGCCATCGGGTGCGCGAACCAGCGAACAAGGCCGGCCTTTCACGTGCGGCAGCAGCCACGATCCGACCGCTTCGTAATACATCGCCAGATCCAGTTTCGATACCGGTTTACCATCGCCCGCGTCGGGCCAGAACGCTTTGTTCGGTTTCGACAGCGTCACGCCCATGACGACCGCGCTGGCATTTGAATCCGCGCCGGACCGCGCGCCGGTACCGCGCGCCGGTACCGCGCGCCCGGTGACTTTCGGCGCGGCCTTGGACGGCCCGGTGCTCTTGCGCACAATCTGCAGCGGTGGCGCCGATTCGGTAGCGTCCCGGTCCGAATGCCACACGGCATCCGCCTTTTGAGCGCTTTCGCGTGCCAGCATGAATGGGACCGGCGCTTTGCCCACACCACGGGTTATCTGCGCCATGCTGCGTCCGGAGGCGACCGACTTGTCCTGGGCCAGCAATTTCTCGGTAGCGCCCGGGCTGGCGTACTGGTCCTTGTGTTTGATGAGCAGCCAGTTGCTGCGCGTATCGCGTCCACGGTTGTGCTTGATCCGTACCAGCACCCAGCCGCCCTGCAGCCGGGTGCCGGCGAGAACGAATTTCAGCTCGCCGTCGAGCAACGCGGTCTGTGGTGACGCCTTACCCTCCGGCGCCCAGAAACCCCGATCCCACAGCTGCACGGTGCCGCCGCCGTATGCAGCTTTGGGGATCGTGCCCTCGAAATCACCGTAGTCCAGCGGATGATCCTCGACTTCCACTGCGAGGCGCTTATCCGCCGGATCCACCGACGGCCCCTTGGTCACGGCCCAGGATTTGAACACCCCATCCAGCTCCAGGCGCAAGTCATAGTGCAGGTGGCTGGCGGCATGCTTCTGGATGACGAAGCGCAGATGTTGCGCCGGCCGCACCGTGGCGCTGCCGCTGGGTTCGGCGGTTTTGGTGAAATCGCGCTTGGCACGGTACTTGTTGAGTTTCCGGGGTGCTCGTGCCATGGCGACTCCTAATTCACTTCTCGAACCACCTTGCGCGGATCCTTGTCGAATCGCATCGCAACGTAGCGCGTATGACGCAGCTTGTTGGCCCCGGTCCATTCCGCAAACTCGATTCGCACCACTGCCTGCGGTTTGAGCCAGGCGCAGCCTTTCATTTTTTCGGCGGTCAGGCCCTGTCCCCAACGCCCCGGCGCCTTTTCCGGCAGATTCGCGAAGGGGCATTGCGCGGTTTTCAGATGCTCGATTTGCGCAAACACTTCACGGCGCGTTGCCGGAATGAATCCGGCGCGTACCCGTGCCGCGAACTGCAGCTCCTTGCCGATATAGACGCCGACAATCAACGCATCAAATCCGTGCGTACCCGGCGTGTAACCCCCGATCACGAACTCCTGGCCCTGGTTCATGCGGTGCTTCTGCCACAGGCCGCTGCGCAGGCCGGGCTCATAGATGCTGTCCGCGCGTTTTGCGACCACGCCCTCAAGCTCATGCTGCTTCACGAACTTCAGGATGTGCTGCGCGCGCAGGTCCACCACTGACAGGGCGACGTGATCATTGGGCCGCAGTACGTCGGCCAGCATCTTGCGGCGCGCCGTGAGTGGTTGGTCCAGGAGCGACTTTCCCTTCAGGACCAGCAGATCAAACGCGTAGTAGCGGATCTTCGTCTGTGCCGAACGGAAGTTCTGCAGCAGATTGAAGTCGGATCGATTGTCGGGGCCGAGCGCAACCAGCTCGCCATCGATGATCGTCGCCGGCGGCAGATGCGCCAGTGCCGCGGCAATGTACGGAAACTTCCCGTTCAGCACATTGCGCCGCCGCGAATACACGGTCGTGGTCTTGGCGGATCGCAGCGCTTCGACCCGATAACCGTCAAGTTTGATTTCGTAGGTCCATTCCGGCCCCTCCGGCAACTTCTTCACGCCGAGGCAATCCATCGTCTCTATGAAGGAGACGGTGCGTGCAGGTTTCGTGGCCATGTCGCGCTATTCGCCGAATTGCAGGATATGCCGCCGATAGGCGAGCAGGTGCTGCAGCGCCTCGCGAGGCAGATTGGCACGTTCGTAAAGTCGCGACAGATTGAAATGTGCATCGGGAAAGTACGGATCGTGTGCCAGCGCCTCCCGGTACGCCGCCGCCGCTTCCTCCTCGCGGTTCTGATCCTCCAGCAGGATGGCCAGATTGAAGGACAGCAATGCACTGGTCGTTTGCGCCTGCCGATAGGTCCGTTCGGCCTCCGTGAGTTCGCCGGCCAGGTGCAGCAGTCTACCCAGGTTGATGCGCGCTTCCAGGTGATCCGGCTGCGCGCCCAGCGCCTCCTGGTAGGCCGCGCGCGCCGCCACGGCGTCCGACTCCTCCAGCGCGAAGCCCCGCGCATAATGTTCGTCGGCCTTCAGCGTCGGCGGCGGTGATTGAGCGGCAACCGGCATGGTCGCGACCTTCACTGCCGGAACTCGCGCCAGGGGCAGCGAGTACTGTCCCGAGGTCGCCTCCCAGGCCTGTGTGCCCTCACGGATTTCCAGATCCTTGCCCGATGCACCCAGCGCCCAGGCCCGCGTCGACCGGATATTGTCCAGCGCGCGCAGGATCTTGGTCGCGGGAATCGCCGCGTCGCGCAGCGCCCTGGCCGTGCGCAGGATCAGCAGGTCCTGGAAGCTGTACGCCGTTTTCCCGCGGCGTGCCGGTGTGGTGATCAGACCCTCGCGGGCGAGCGAACGCAGCAACGGCCGGGTGAGGTGGAAGCGCCGAGTCAGATCCGATTGCGAATATTCATGCATCTATCGTCGGGACGATTTCTTGGCCGCCGAGCCTGGAGCGGCTGCCTGCTTCGGTGGCTTGCGCTGCTTGTCATTGGCGCGCCGTTCCGCGCCGCCGCCGCTCGCGAGACTGGCCTTCAATGCTTCCATCAGATCCACCACGTTAGTCCGACCAGCCGACTCGGGGGCGGCTGCCAGCGTGACTTCCTTGCCCTGCACCTTGCGCTGGATCGCGGCCTCGACTCGCGCGCGGTGCTCATCGACGAATTCGTTCGGATCAAATCTCTTCGCCGCGAGCTGGTCGATCAATTGACTGGCGAGTTTGAGTTCCGGCGCGGCGACCGGGGTCAGTTCAATGCCCAATTCCTTTATCGTGCGCACTTCGGCCTTGAAATAAAGCTGATGCATGGCCAGGCCGCCATCCAGCGGGCGCACGATCACCACATGTTCCTTGCCACGCGAGGTCCAACGCCCCACCGCGCACTGCTTCGCCTGCGCCAATGCCGTCACCAGCAGCGAATATGGCTTCGCGCCGCCTTTGTCCGGCGCCAGGAAATAGGTGCCCGCAAAATACAGCGGGTCAATGGACTCAATCGGCACGAACTCGCTGATGTCGATGCTGTGGCTCGTCTCCTCCTCCAGCGCCTTGAGCTCCTCCGCCGAAAACATCACGTACTGATCTTTCGCAAATTCGTAGCCCTTGGTCATTTCCGAGCGCTCGACCGGCTTGCCGTCATTGACCGCAATGTATTGCTGCTTCACGCGCGATCCGTCTTTTGCCCGAAGCAGGTTGAAGGAGATGCGCTCGCCGGAAACGGCGGCTGAATAGAGCTTCACCGGTATGGCCACCAGGCCAAACGAAATGGTGAGCGAGGCGATTGAGCGTGCGTTTGAAGGCATGTCCCTATCCTGGATTGTGGGCCATCATGGCCCCCATTGCGTTGTTGACATGGGTCTTGCAACCGGCCATGTCACCCTTGTCGATATCAATCTTCGCGCTCAGGAGCTCCTTTTGCGCGGCCATCTTTTCCACTCCCGCGGGCATTTTCAGCAGCATCGCCATCGCATTGTCCATCATCTTCTCGCAACTCAACGCCGGGTCACTCGGCGGGGCCACCGCCACCTGATCAGCACGCGCGAGGCTCAGGATGGGCAAAACGAGCACCCATGCGCAGATCAGGCTGCCCCCTGCCTTATGAATGTACATGCGCCAAATCTGCCGGGCAATCGCTTCCCGCTCAAGCGCCCCACGCTGCAACTGGAGTCAGAGCCTGCTTACCTTAATGGGTGAACAGCTCCGTAACGATGACATCCATCGCAATATCGTGAGGCTGCGGATAGATGGTCGGCAGCTCGGCATCCGCCAGCGCGATACCGATGGTGCGGGGGCGTGGCGCCGCTGCGGCCAAGGTCCGGTCATAGAAGCCACCGCCATAGCCCAGTCGATAGCGCGCTGCATCAAATCCGACCAGGGGCACGACCAGGATGTCCGGGGTGACCACCTCGCGCTGCGGGGGGACCGGGATATTCCAATGCCCCCGTTGCAGGGCCACACCCGGCCGCCAGCGCCAGAACTCCACCGGCGCCGCGTCCTGGACCACCACGGGCAGCCCCACGGTGCCGCCGGCTGCAACGTGCTCACGGGCGAACTCCCGCAGGTCGATCTCCCCGCGAATCGGCCAGTACACGCCGAGCACGGGATAGCGGTGGACGTCGATGACCGAGCGCAGATAGTTGGTGACCGGCTCGCTCAAGCGCTTGCGCTCGGCCGGATCACGCGCCATGCGTCGGGCGATAAGCACCGTGCGCGTGGCCCTGCGCCAGGCCTTGATTTCGTCCCAATTCGACGGCGCAGCCTCGAAGTCAGGCGCGAAGCACACTGGCGAGCTGTATTCGCGCGGTTCACCGCCATTGTTCATTTCCCGGCACTATGCGACCGGGCGTCAAGGGTGGCAAGCTGGCGCGGCGGCGAATCTTGCGCAGGAGCCGGACTTTGCACGACGTGATCATCGTGGGCGGCGGTCCGACCGGTTTCATTACCGCGCTCGGTCTTGCGCAGGCCGGGGTCCGCGTGGACGTGATCGAGGCGGAACCGAAGATCGTCGATTCACCGCGCGCCGCGGTGTACCACTGGAGCGTCGTCGCGGGCCTGGAGAAGCTCGGTATTCGTGAGGAGGTCGAGAAAACCGGCTTTGCGAAGCAGGATTACACCTACCTCGTCCACAAGACCGGTGAGCGCATCGATTTCAGCCTGGACGTGCTGAACGCTCATACCCCGTATCCGTACAACCTGCATCTGGGGCAGCATCGCCTCGCGGACATCGCACTACGTCGTCTCCAAGGCTATTCGCACACAAATGTGCATTTCAATACGCGACTGACCGGGTTGAGCCAGGATGCCGATGGCGTGACGCTGCAGGTCCACACTCCCCGCGGTGCCGAGGAAATGCGCGCCAGGTGGGTCATCGGCGCCGACGGCGCCGCAAGTACCGTGCGCCGGCAGCTGTCCTTGGGGTTTGACGGCATGACCTGGCCCGAACGTTTCGTCGCCACCAATCTCTATTTTGATTTCGAGCGGTATCACTACGCCCGCGCAACCTTTCTCATCGACGATGTGCATGGCGCGGTCATTGCCAAGATCGACAATGAGGGCCTGTGGCGCTGTACCTACATGGAGGATGCGGCCTTGTCCGAGGAGCTCCTCATGGAGCGTCTGAAGACCGTGTACGCCGCCATCGTCCCGGGCGCCGACTACACCATCGAGCGCGCAACGCCGTACCGCATGCATCAACGTTCCGCCGCCCGCTATCGGGTCGGCCGCGTGGCGCTGGTCGGTGATGCCGCCCACGTCACCAATCCCACCGGTGGGCTGGGACTGACCTCCGGCCTGTTCGACAGCTTCGCACTGTACCCGGCCCTAGCTGCCGTGATTGTCGACGGCGCGGATGGGTCGGCACTGGACCGGTATTCCGAGTCGCGGCGGGAGATCTTTCTGCAGCTAGTTTCACCGCAGGCCATTGCCAACAAGCGGCTTATCTATCACGCGAACGGCGGGGGGGCGCATCTCGAAGAAGCGCTGGTATCGCTGCGGCGCCTGCGAACCGATCGGGAATTCCTGCTGCGCCGACTCATGTTTCTCAAGTCTCTGGAGACGCCGGCCCAGTGCTAGACTGCATCGGGGGAAAGCTGCAGGGGGTGTTGTGATCAACAGGCGGATGTTCCTCGAAGCCGCGGCGGCTTCGGCCTTACCGGCAATCGCCAGCGCGCGGCCAGGGGCCGCGCCCGGGCACACCGAAATCCCGGCGCGCGGCGCCGTCCACACCTGCCTGATTGACGAGCGCCATGCGCCCGCTCGAACGGTCGGTGGCCGGCTGCGGGCCACGAGCGTAGACGTACTCACGATCCATGACGGAGATGTCACGCAGGTTTGGCTGCAGCGTGTCGGCCCGGCCTGGCGGCGCGCACCCGACACCCTTGCCGGCGTTACGGCGCGCCCCGCTCTGTTCTGTCTGGAGCAATTGGCCCGGGGCTGTGGCCTGCGTGTCGTTTTTCACGCTGAACACCTGGTGCACGAGGCGGGCCGCACCGAGCATCGCCTGCTGCGCGGCGCATCCGCCGCGGGTATTTGCACCCTCGACCTGTCACTGGCGGGGAGCCTGTGGCCTTCGCGAATCGCGCAAGTGATTGCGACCTACACCGACCGGGCCGGGCAGGGGCGCTATGGCCTATCCGAAGCCGGCCTGCATCCGACTTTGCCGCCAGGCGCGCAGCTGCTGACTTCCTGGATCATCGCAGCCGTCTGAGCCACCAAGCGCTATGGAGTTGTGGCCATGGCCCTACCCCCGAACGTAAGCCCGACCGACTTTGAGGCCGCCCTGGCCGCCTGGCGGCAGGCCGTCGGTGCCGAATGGGTGTTTACTTCCGATGCGGACATCGCGCTGTACCGCGACGCCTACTCGCCCTACTGGGGGGAGCCCGAGGAGCGCGTCGCCTCGGCCGCCGTGGCACCGCAGACCCTCGAGCAGGTGCAGGCGGTGGTGCGCGCCGCCAACCAGCATGGGGTGCCGCTGTATCCCATCTCGACCGGTCGCAATCTCGCCTATGGCGGCTCCGCGCCGGTGTATTCGGGCAGCGTCGTGCTCGACCTGAAGCGCATGAACCGCGTGCTCGAGGTAAACGAACGCAATGCCTACGCCCTGGTGGAGCCGGGGGTCAGCTATTTCGATCTGTATGACCACATCACGAAGGCGAATCTTGACGTGTGGATCGATCCTCCGGACCCGGGCTGGGGGAGCGTGATCGGCAACGCCCTTGACGGAGGCGCCGGTTGGACCGCATCGCCTTTTCGCGACCATTTCGGTTCCCATTGCGGCATGGAGGTCGTGCTTGCCAATGGCGAGGTGGTGCGCACCGGGATGGGTGCACTGCCGAACTCAAAATCCTGGCAGCACAACCGCTGGGGATTCGGACCCTGGGTGGACGGGCTGTTCCGGCAGTCGAATTTCGGCGTCGTCACCAAAATGGGCTTTTATCTCATGCCACGGCCTGAGGCCCTGATGTCGGCGACGGCCAGCTCCGCGCGCGACGAAGACATCGTGCCCATGCTCGATGTGCTCAACCTGCTCGAGAACCAGCATGTCGTCAACGGTTCGACCGCGCTGTTCGGGGGGGCCGCCGGGCCGGGGCCGCAGTCATCGGCGTGGACGGTGACCGTCCCCATCTACGGACCCGAAGAGGTCGTGCGTGCGCAAATGCGCTACGCCAAGGCCAAATTCACGGCCATACCGGGTGTGAATTTCCTGGAGGGCGAGCTGTTCCGCACGCCCCTGTCGCCGCAGGCACTGGCACGGGTGCGACTGGTGAATTTCGGCATTCCCAACCTGTCCACGTTTGCGATGCTCGGGCGCAGTCCCACCAATCCGCAACCCGCGGGCGGACATATCGATTTTTCACCCATCGTGCCGCGCACCGGGGAGTCCGTGCTCGAATTCAAGCGCTTCTACAATGAGAACCTGTCTAAGGTGAGCGGCGGTGAGAACCTCGGCATCCTCGGTCCGGTGTACATGACCTGCTGGGACCGCACGCTGGTGTGCCTGATCATGTTCCCGATCGGTCGCGACCAGGTGCGCAACGCCAAGATCCGCGCCGCGTTCGAGGGTTGGGTGCACCTTGCCGCCGAGCGCGGCTGGGCCGAATACCGGGCGCCGGCCGTGTTCCAGGACCTGGTGGCCGACACCTATTCCTATAACAATCACTCCCTGCGGCGACTACGGGAGACCATCAAGGACGCCGTCGATCCGAAGGGCATCCTCTCAGCGGGCCGCTACGGCGTGTGGCCCAGGCACCTCAGGAAGGTGTGAGATGAAGTACGTCCTGTTGCTCATGGCCGCGCTGTGCCCGGCGGCCCACGCCGCGGGTCCGGATGGCAAGGCCGTGTACGAACACTGGTGTGCCCCCTGCCATGCGCCCGGTCCGGGGCATCCCGGCACCCAGTCTCTGCAGTTCAAATACCAGGGCAAACTGTCCCCCGTACTGCTCGAGCGGACCGACCTCGCCCCCCAGGTCGTGAGTGTCTTCGTGCGCCAGGGCGTGCTGCTGATGGCCCCGTTTCGCAAGACCGAAATCACGGATGCGGATCTGGCTGCCCTCAGCGCCTACGTCACGACCCATTTCAAAGCGCCCTGACGCACGCAAGTCCTTGATTTTTGGGCCGGCCGAAACGAAATATGCATAGACGCAAGAAGTCTATCTAAGATATTGAGCAGCCATGGCCCCCGGCCTATCATCCACGCCCCCCAACCATCGGTACCACTTTGGCTAGCTGGAAAGAACGACTCGCAGACCGCATGCCGGTCGACCTGGCGCGCGAAATCGACACCTTCGAAGGCCAGATCGAGCTCAAGAAACAGGGGCGGATCGAGGACAAGGTATTCGGCGAGACGCGGCTGCGTCGCGGCGCCTATGGCCAACGTTACGACAACGGTCAGCGCCATGATGGGCTGGGCCATCAGACCCTGCCATTCCCGACGCCCGCGACCAAGGGTATCGACACCGTCTGGGACGCACCGGGCATGCAGCGCATCAAGATCCCCTTCGGCGGGATGAACGCCGAGCAGATGGACATGCTCGCGGATGTCGCCGAGGAATACTCCGATGCGATTGTGCACATCACGACCCGCCAGGACGTGCAGCTGCACTACATGCACATGGACGATGCGCCCGATCTGATGCGCCGGCTGGCCTCCGTCGGTATCACCAGCAAAGAGGCCTGCGGCAACGCGGTGCGCAATGTCACGGCCTGTCCGCTATCCGGTGTCTGCCGCGCCGAGTCGTTCGATACCACCCCCTACGCCAAGGCCATGGCCTACCACTTACTGGGCCACCCCGACACCCAGGAAATGGGTCGCAAGTTCAAGATCGCGTTTTCGGGATGCAAGACCAGCAGCTGCGGCCTGACGAACATCCACGATCTCGGCTTCATTGCCAAGACCTGGCAGGCGAACGGCATCACGCACCGCGGCTTCGAAGTAGTGGTCGGCGGCGGCCTGGGCGCCGTGCCCTACGATGCCAAGCTGTTCGATGCCACCGTGCCCGAAGAGGAGATCCTCCCCCTCGCGCAGGCCGTCTGCCGCGTCTTCGCCCGCTTCGGCGAGAAGCGCAATCGCGGCCGGGCACGCATGAAGTTCCTGGTCGAGAAGCTCGGCTTCGACGAATTCAAGCGACTGGTCCTGGAGGAGCGCAAGATGCTGCGCCCCGACCCGCGCTGGACCGAGTATCTCAAGGACGTCGAGCGCTACCACGAGACCGCCGCCCGCCCCGGTTCAAGTCCCGATGCAGCCAGTCTCGATCCGGCATTCAAGGCCTGGCGCGAGACGAACGTGTATGCGCAGCGGCAGCCCGGCTACGTCGTCGCGACGATCACCCTGCCGCTCGGCGACCTGACGTCCTGGCAGATGCGCCAGCTGGCGAATGTCGCCCGCAAGTACGTGGGCGATAACATTCGCGCCACCGTCGAGCAGAACCTGATCCTGCGCTGGGTCGCCGAAGGCGACCTGCCCGCGCTCTTCGCCGAACTCAAGCAATTGGACCTAGGCCTGCCCGGCGCGAGCAAGATCGAGGATGTGGTGACCTGCCCGGGCACCGACACCTGCAAGCTCGGCATCGCCGCCTCCCGCGGCCTCGCGGCCGTCGTGCACGAGAGCCTGGTGCAGCGGCAGAAGGACGGCGCGATCGACCCGGCCGTGCGCGACCTGCACATCAAGATGTCCGGCTGCTTCAACTCCTGCGGACAGCACCATCTGGGCGACATCGGTTTCTACGGCGTCTCGCGCAAGGTCGGCGGCGCGGCCGTGCCGCATTTCCGCGTGCTCATGGGCGGGGAGTGGGAGAACAACGGCGGCACGTATGGGCTGACCATCGGCGCAGTGCCGTCGAAACGAATTCCGGAGTTCATCGACCACGTCACCCAGCGGTATCAGGCCGAGCGCAAGGACGGCGAGCGCTTCAAGGACTACGTGGCCCGCATCGGCAAGAAGGCGTGCAAGGAGATGGTCGATGCCTTCTCCGCCGTGCCCGCCTATGCCGTGGACCGCAGCTTCTATTCGGATTGGCGCGACCCGCGCGAATTCACGATCTCGGACATCACCACGGGCGAGTGCGCCGGCGAGGTGGTACTGCAGATCGAGTTCGACCTGCAGGCCGCCGAGCAGCGCAACTTCGAGGCGCAGGTTCACCTGGAGCAGAAGGACCTGAGGAAGGCCGACGAGGCGGCTTACCAGTCCATGCTCATCGCCGCGCAGGGGCTGGTGCGCACCCAGATGCGCGATATCACCGATGATCCCGAGCAGATCGTCACTGAGTTCAAGAAGCGCTTCTACGACACCCAGTTGTTCCAGTCACCGGACGCGGGCCAGTACGCCGGCGGCAAGTTCGCCCTGTATCTGCTGAACCGTCATGCCGACCAGAATCCGCCCCTGACTATCGACCGGGTCCGCCACCTGGTCGAGGAAGCGCAGCTGTTCATCGAGGCGGCCTACAGCTGCCACCATCGGATGACCGAGCAGCGCGCCCGCGCCATGGCGGCCTTCAATCTGCCCGCTGCCGCTGAAGCGACGGTATAGCGCTCGTGGATTTGCACAAGATCGGCATCAAGTTCTTCGCGGTGGACGCGAAGCGCTTCGACATCCTCAAGCTCATTCCCATGTACCACCGCTGGATCCAGCACAAGGCGCTGCAGGATCTGCTGATTGATGTGGCCGACTACAGCCATGTCCCGGCCGGCCCCGGTGTCATGCTCATCGCCCACGAGGGCAACTACGCGTTGGATGAAACGGGCCATGAACGCGGCGTCGTGTACTACAGCAAGCACACCCTCGCCGGCGAGCTGCCCGAGCGCTTCGCGCAAGTCGCCCGCAAGACCCTGCAGGCCGCCCAGCTGATGACGGGGGATGCGGAACTCGATGGTGCACTGAAAGTGCCCGGCAATGACCTGCAGTTCTTCGCCAATGACCGCCTCGTCGCACCGAATACGGATGCCGCGTACGCCGAACTCGAACCGGCACTCAAGCGCTTCCTCGAGCGGCTCTATGCCGGGGAGTCGTACACCCTGGAGCGGGAGCGCGATCCGAAGGAGCGCCTGTCCGTGCGGGTGCGGACCGCTGCGTCCGTGGACCTCGAGACCTTGCTCGCGCGCCTGAACTAGGGTCAATGGCACTTACTTAGCATGATCTGGGTTTGGGAGATAGCCGAGGCGTTTGATTTGCCGTCGTGCGAGATGCCTTGGGACCTTGAGCCATTGGAAGGATTTGGGTCGTCGCT
>Ga0182030_10010029_pt1 | contig 19322 bp, 16 predicted proteins | sample 812S3MmetaG_FD_121299 | JGI IMG/M metagenome (GOLD analysis project Ga0182030, IMG submission 121299) | Permafrost microbial communities from Stordalen Mire, Sweden - 812S3M metaG (Illumina Assembly) | ecosystem: Environmental > Terrestrial > Soil > Wetlands > Permafrost | place: Sweden... | reverse complement strand
GGTCGGCTTGCCGACCTTCTGACACCCACGCCGTGCAAGTATTCACGCACGCTCTCGGACCTTACGGGCGCGAAGCTTTATCTCAAATTCGAGAATCTGCAGTTTACGGCCTCGTTCAAGGAGCGGGGTGCGCTCAATCGCATGCTGCATCTGTCAGCGGCCGAACGTCGGCATGGAGTCTGCGCGGCATCGGACGGCAATCACGGGCTCGCGGTAGCTTATCAGGCCCGGCGGCTCGGCATTCCCGCAACCATCGTGATGGCGGAGCACACGCCCTTCGTCAAGGTGGAGCACACCCAATTCCACGGCGCCGAGGTAATACTCGCTGGCGAGACGTTGCAGGAAGCGCAGGATGAGGCACTTCGCCTCAGTCGTACACGCGAGCTGACTTTCATCCATCCCTATGAGGATGTCGATGTCATCGCCGGTCAGGGCACCGCGGCGCTCGAACTGTTGAGCTCCGAGCCGGGGCTGGATGCAATCGTCGTGCAGATCGGGGGCGGTGGCCTGATGGCCGGCATTGCACTTGCGGCCAAGTCGCTGGCGCCGCACATCAGCATAATCGGTGTCCAATCGGTCCTGCATCCGACCATGCCGGCAGCGCTGCGCGGCGAGTTTCCGACATTCCGCGGCACCACCTTTGCCGAGGGCATTGCGGCCAAACGGCCAGGGCGACTGGCGTGCGAGGTAATCCGCAAGTGCGTGGACGACATCGTGCTCGTTGATGATGCACGGTTCGAGCACGGAGTTGGTTTGCTGCTCAGCCATGAAAAAACGGTCACGGAGGGCGCGGACGCGGCAGGACTGGCCGCGGTGCTCGCACAGCCCGAGCGCTACCGCGGGCGTAAGATCGGGCTAATCCTGTCCGGAGGCAACATCGATCCGCGTCTACTGGCCTCGGTGATCATGCGCGAACTGGTCCGCGACAAGTGCATCCTCACCTTGCGCCTGCCCGTGGCGGACCGGCCGGGCGCGCTTTCGCACATCACTCGTGTAATAGGGCAGCACGGCGGGATCGTGCTCGAAGTGTTTCATCGTCGGCTGTCGCTGGATGCGCCTGCGCGCTTTGCGACACTGGAGATCACCTACGAGGCGCCCGATCCGCAGAACGCACGATGCATTGCTGACGAGCTCAAGAGCGCGGGAATCGAGTTCCTGGTGGTGCCCGGTTAGGTGCCGGGCCTCAGTGTCCGACGATCTCGCAATGCAGACGATCCGCCAGACGTAACGTCAGTGCTAGCAAATCGTTCCTAACGCGCACCGGGCACGGAGCCACTGAAGAACTCGATGTAGGAAAGAATCTGAGTGTCTCTGATCTCGATTAGATCGACCAGGTCGGTAATCACTTCGGAACCGGTTATCCTGGAGTGAATCGTAGCGCGCCATCGAATCGCCGCTTTGTTGCCGTCGATAATCACAGTTACAAGAATCTGATTGGTCAGACGGAACGTCTTTAGCAGCAGCGCCAACCAGGGTCGAAACTCCCCCGAGCCCGCTGCTCGAATGGCAATGGGCTTTGCCTGACTTGCGCCGGAAATCTCGAACACGGCATCGGCCGCGAACAAGCCACAGAGTGCCTCGAGATTCCCCGCTATCCGGGCCGCGTACAGCCGCTCCAGCAGGGACTCAAAAGCGGCGCGCTCGATCATGAGTGTCTACCTGACTCCATCTGCTCGCGTCGAATGCAATACCGATCCGATCTCAGCGGCGATTCGCGCCAGCGCCGCCCGAGCGTACGGGATGATTTCTGGCAGCGCATAGAACAAATGGATCATTCCTGAGTGGCAGGTATACCGTACCTGGACGCCCACGCTCGCCAGGCGCTGCGCGTAAGCAAAACCTTCGTCGCGCATCGGATCGAATTCAGCAGTATGGATGATACTCTCAGGCAGGCCGCTCAATTCAGTGGCGCGCAGCGGTGATATTCGCGGATCGGTCGGATCTGCGCCCACGCCCAGGTACTCGCCCGCGTCCACTGCCACCTCGCGTAGATCGACGAGATAGCCGGAGCCGAAGCTCCTGCGAGATTCGGTGTCGCCGCAACAGTCGAGAATGGGACAGAGTAACAACTGCAGCGCGGGCTTCATGACGGTTGTTTGGCTCAACCACTGGCAGACGGCCGCCGCAAGAGTGCCGCCGGCTGAGTCGCCAGCGATGCCCAGACGCTGCGGATCGATCCGAAGCGATCTCGCCTGAGCCAGCACCCAAAGAACCGCGGCACAACTGTCGTCCAGCGCTGCGGGAAACGGACATTCAGGCGCCAGTCGATAGCTGACCGCCACCACCTGGCAGTGGGCCGCATTAGCGATTGTGCGGCACAGCGCATCATGCGAATCCAGGCTGCCCGCCACCAGTCCGCCGCCGTGGAAGTAGATGAGCGCAGGCGTGAGATCGCCCAAAGCTCGCGCGGGGACGTATTGGCGCAGCGGGACCGGTCCGCCAGGTCCAGAGGCGACCAAGTCCACGACACGGGCGATCGGTTCGGGAACACTGCCGAGCACCAGCAGACCTTCGAACGCTCGGCGCCGGTCGCTCACTGCGCTTCGGCTTTGTAGCGATGGCGCAGAGACCGCCAGCATTTCCAGAAAACGCCGCGCGTGCGGATCTAGCGGCATGCGCGCTGAGGCCTAAGTGCCGAGCATCTGCAACTAGTACGATAAGGTCTGCCGGACCGTGTCAGGCCAATGCTCAATGCGCAATCCGTGTGACCAGAACAGGCCGATGGCCATTCGATCGATACCGAACGCGACACAGCCTGTGTGGGCCACATTGCCATCGTGATCCTTCAAATCCCAGATCTGTCCGAAGTGGTCGCGGTGGGAATTAAAGCTCATGCACGCTGTGGGTCTGCTCTCTGAGGGCAGCGGCACGAGCAGTTCAAACTTCAGCGACTGCTGCAACTGACTGACCGCCATCATCTGGCCGACCCGCCCGAAGAACGGATCGCTCGCCGGGGCGATGCTGAAAGAAAGCCCCAGGCTGTCAGCGAAGCGTTTAGCCTTGGGTATCCAACGCTCGCCAAAGCGATTGACGACCTCGGGGGCGCCAATGCATACATATTCGCGCATCCGGAAGGACTGCAGCCGGTCCAGCTGCTGCGACGGTTCGTGTCTGAAGCAGTCGCAGGCGACATCGAACAGCTTGCCCGTCGCAGCGACGGCGCCTTGGAGTGCAGCGATCGGATAGACCGGATAGCAGGCGGCAGGGGTAAGTACCAGATCGGCCGGCGTCAGCGCGGAGGTCCACTCGCCACCACTCTCGTGACGCTCTGCGGCCGAACGGATTTCCGATTCGGTGCCGTGCAAGGCACACACGCAGCCGAGCAGATTCGGAAAGCTCTTGAGATAGCCAGCCTTCTCCAGTTGGGCACGGCTCATGACCGGCGGAAATCGCAACACCTCGGTTCCCGGTTCGCTGAGACTGGAGATCGCCGCGGACAGCCGTGTGACGAGGTCCTCGTAGGTTTCGGTTCGGGCATAGACGCCCGGGACGCCCAAAGGGCGAAACAAAGTCGCCTTCAGTTGTTCGGCATCCTGCTGCATCGTCGCGGGCCGATGGGCGGTATTCGATTGGGGTGTCATATCGTTTAGGGGCTATTCCACAATGGAGGTCGGGATGCCGCTCATCAGGGCGGTAGTGCCAAGATTGCTGAGGATACGGTCGTTGTTGATCATAATTGGAGACGACAGCACGTCGCGCAGATGCCGCACAACGCTGAATTCGCCGTCGTTCCGATAGCCAGATAGTCCGCATGCCCGCAATGCGCTCAGGACGATTGCGACCGCCAGTTCTGACGCCTCGACCTTGGCGACATTGATACTCATCTGAAAGTCGATCGAGCGTAGGGCCACCTCATCGTGCTGGACGCGCTCAAAGCTCCTCAGCGATGAGGCCAGAAGCCCTCGCAGTGTGAGTAAACTGGCACTGGCGCGCGTGAAGTGCGCCGCGCCCGGCGGCAGCTGCCCGCCACTGTGTCGCGCGGCTTGCCGCAAGAAACGCTGGGTGCAATCCAGCGCGCCGGCCGCGATGCCCGCCCAGACGCTGGCCCAGCTCAGATGCGAGAAAGGTACCATCGTCAGAGCGTGAATTTTTTCATAAGGCTCTGGCAGGATCTGCGCAGCACTGCCGGCCGCACGAATCACATAGCCAGTACTGCAAGTGCCCCGCATACCCATTGTGTCCCAGCTAGTGAGGAGTTCGAGGGAATAGTCGTTCTTCAGGAACACAACCAAGACCTGATCCGACGGTGCCGCATCAGTCGACCGTCGCGCGGTGGTCACGATGGCATCGGCCTGGGCGCCGTACGACATCACCGTCGCGCGCCGCACCAGGCGGATACGGGCATTCTCGGATTCAATCGGGGCCTCGCTGGAACGCACGTTGCCACCGCCGCTCCCCTCGGTGGTGGAGGAAGCGAGCAAGAGCTGCTCGTCGCACAGGCGTCTCAGCAGTTCGGGGTGCCAGGCGCTACCGGCAGAATGTCGCATGATGCAGGCGACCATGATCTGATGCATCGCAAATATCATGCCGGTGGACGCGCAGGCGCGCCCGAGCCGGAAACAGACCTGCATGACTTCGGCTAGCCCTGCGCCCTCGCCGCCGAGCTGCCGCGGCGCCTGAATTCCGAGCAGTCGATGCTCTTTGACGGCCGCGATTGCCTCGTTTGGAAAACGCGATTCGAGATCGACCGAGACGGCGTAGCGTCCGGCTACGGTCGCAGCGGCATCGACAGCGAGACCGACATCAATGCTATCTGTAGTGGGCATTGGGGTTTCAACGCGCATGTCCACCGGGGCGTGGTCCTTTGGATGTGGGGCCTAAAGTTCCAACATCGGCACGATGCCGATCAATTCGGCCACGTTCTCAAGCCGACTGCGTCAAGCGAGCAACCACTAATATCATGAGCGCGCCGCGACCCGCAAATTGAGAATCGTCTTCGCTGCAAGTGCTTCGCCGTCCAGCAATCGGTAAGCATCAGGAAGGGTTGTGAGGCAGATCAGCAGCTGCCGAATTTGGTAACTTGATCCGCAGTATGCGCAGAATTCAAACCATTCTCTAGTCCGAATTGCATTTGATGCTTACCCGGAACGCGCCGACGTGTTTTAATCACGCGGTAGCAGTGAGCGTTCTCGAAGTGAGTCCCGTCATGCACACTATCCAGGCCAATGACAGCATCGACGCCTCGCCCATGGTCCGTGTGGTCGGCTTGGTCGAACGGATCCTGGCATCCACCAATCACACGCGACCGGTCTCGCTGACGATGCGGCTGGCAGATCTTGGCGTCACTTCCATACAAATGGTCAGCCTGATGCTCGCCGTCGAATCTGAGTTCCAGCTGTCCATTCCTCAATCAGACATAACGCCGGAGAATTTCCTGTCGATCACGTCGATTACGGCTCTGATCGAGAGACTGCAGCCGCGCCTTCCCTAGCCCTGTTTTGCGCTAATGCCGGGCAGCCTCCAGGGCTGCCACCAGTTCATCCAGATCCGCTTCGCTCGATTCCCCGTGTGTGGCGCAGATTCTGACGACGTCCCGACCTTCGAATCGGGCGGGCGCGATCCAGGCTCGCCCGGATGCCACTACCCGCTCAACGATGCTGCGCGCGGCGGGGCTGCCGGCGGGAGGCTCGACGCACAGCACCGCCAGCGACGGTTCGTTAGCGGTTGCCCAGCCCAATCGGGCCAGCCGCTGCTGCAGCAAGCCGATCAGCGCGATCGAGCGCTCGACGTGCGCGGCGTATCCATCCCAACCGACGGCCGCGAGCGCCAGAAACAGTCTTAAACCCAGGAACCGCCGTGACCACTGTGCAGTATTCACATAGGGGTCGAGGCTTGCCACGTTCGAGGGCATGAAATGCGTTGATACCTGAAACACCGCCGACAGGAGCGCTGGCTGGCACGTGATAAACATGCCGCATCCCATGGTGGTAGCGAACCACTTGTGGGCATCGATCGTGATCGAGTCGGCCCGTTCGATTCCCTGGAGAATTCCCCGAAGGCGATCCGATGCGATTACAGCGCCTCCCCAAGCCGCATCAACATGGTGCCAGAGCGATTCTTTGCGCGCGATCTCGGCACAGTCGCACAGCGGATCGATGGCGCCGGCTCCAGTTGTGCCCGCGGTAGAAACGATCATCACCGGTACGCGTCCCTGCGCCCGATCGGCTGCGATTGCCGCGACCAGCGCGTTCATATCCATGCGACCTCGTCCGTCGGTAGAGATCTGTTGCAGCGCGGCACGACCGATCCCAGTCTGGTGGGCGATCTTGAGCCACGCGATGTGACACTCGCGCGAGGTGTAGAACACCGGCGCGCCTCTGAACGCGCGCGCTCCCTGCTGGGCGAAGCCTGGTTCCACCTGCGTCAGCGCATTGAGCAAGGCGGTGAAGTTGGCCTCCGAGCCGCCGCTGGTGAAATGCCCTCCCGACTGCGCCGGCAGGCCGGCGCGGGCGGCGACCGCGCGGATCACGTGCGCTTCGATCTCGACCGCGGCGGGTGATGTCGCGGAGCTCGCGAGCTGAGGATTGATCGCGCCTGCAATCCGATCAGCGCACTCGGCCGGAAATACCGGCGCCGGATTGAACAATCCGAAGTAGCGCGGATGCGTCAGTTGAACCAACCCCGTTTCAAGCGTATGAATAGTCCAGGAAAGCATCTCATCCATGCTGCGGGGCGCGGCGAAATCGAATCCCGCTAGCTCCCTTCGGAGCGCTCCGATATCCAGCGTCGGCGTGACTGGGCCGGCGACGATCCGCTCGTGGACTCCCACCAGCTGGCGCGTCAGCCAGTCATCGAGTCGCTGGCGTTCCTCGCGGTGTGGAAACAGGGGCGTGGGCGCTCCCATCACGGCGGTGCTAGCACGCGGCGGGTCGGGATTGGCTGGCCCTGAGCGCCTGGTCAAGGTCGGCGATGATGTCCGCTGAATGCTCGATACCAATGCTCAGTCGAATCATTTCCGGCGAAACCCCGGCCAGGCGCTGCTCCTCGCTGGACATCTGCCGATGCGTCGTCGAGGCCGGATGACAGGACAGGGTCTTCGCATCGCCAAGATTCACGAGCCGCTTGACGAGCCGCAGAGCATTGTAGAAGCGCTTGCCGCCTTCGTAGCCGCCCTTGATGCCGAAGGTCATCAGGGAGCATGCCCGTCCGCCGAAGTACTTCTGCGCCAGTGCATGGTGCGGGTGGTCGGGGAAGCCGGCGTAGCTGACCCAGTCGACGCAGGCGTTGTCGCGAAGAAACTCGGCCACCAGTCTGCCGTTCTCGACGTGGCGCTCGATCCGCAACGCGAGCGTCTCGATGCCCTGCAACAGCAAAAAGGCGCTGATCGGCGCCAACACCGCGCCGGTGGTGCGCTGGTAGACGCTGCGGCATCGGGCCACATAGGCGCTCGTCCCGTAATGCTCCGTGTAAACCAGACCGTGATAGGAACGGTCCGGCTCGGTCAGCATCGCGAATTTGCTGCCGTGCGCCTGCCACGGAAACTTGCCGCTATCGACGATGGCGCCGCCCAGCGTGGTGCCGTGACCCCCCATGAACTTGGTGAGCGAGTGCACCACCACGTCCGCGCCGTAGCGGATGGGCTGCAGCAGCATGGGCGTCGCGACCGTGTTATCCACGATCAACGGCACACCGTGTCGATGCGCGACCTGCGCCAGCGCCTCGATGTCGCAGATGTTGCCCGCTGGATTGCCGACACTCTCGCAGAACACCGCGCGGGTATTCTCATCGATCAGCGCTTCGATGGCGCTTGCCTGGTCCGAAGCCGCGAATCGCACATCGATGCCAAAGCCGGGCAACAGATGAGCGAACAGCGTATGCGTCGTGCCGTAGAGCTGCGGTACCGACACCAGGTTCTGGCCGCTGCGGGCAATGTTCAATGTTGCATAATGCAGCGCTGCCTGGCCCGAGGCTACGCTCAGCGCAGCCACGCCCCCTTCCAGTTCGGCGACCCGGCGTTCGAGCACCTCGTTGGTCGGATTGCTGATGCGCGTATAGCGGAATCCGTCGGCTTCCAGGTTGAACAACGCCGCACCGTGCTCTGCGCTGTCAAACGAATAGGCGACCGTCTGGTAGATCGGAACCGCCACGGCGTGAGTCGTCGGGTCGTCCTGGTAGCCGCCGTGGACGGCTATCGTCTCAATCCGCATCAGCAGGCTCCTGATTGTGCAACCGATTGGCCGACGCCGCGGCGTTCGGATGGGACGTTGCTTGGTCGCTCAGCTCTGATGGCTGTGATACTCTCGCAAAGAAAATGTAGCACATTCTCCTGCACGTCGTGACAGTCAGCTCTTCGACTATCAGCAATTCCGCCTCGTCTTCCTGGTTGCGTGCGCTCGAACTTACCGCGCCCATCCCGCGCCATCCGCAGCGCATCCTGCCGCTCGCCGTGGAGGAGTGGGCGCAGCGTTTCGGAACCGCACCGGCGCTGCTGTCGGAGCAGGAAGTGCTGACGTATCGCGCGTTGACTGAACGCGCCAATCAATACGCCCGCTGGGCCGTGCAACAGGGTCTGGTTGCCGGCGCGGTGCTGGCGCTGCTGATGCCCAATTGCCCTGAGTACTTCGCCATCTGGCTGGGTGTGACGCGCGTCGGCGGCGCGGTGGCGCTCATCAACACCAGCCTCACCGGCAGCGCGCTGGCGCATTCGCTCGATATCGTCGGTGCCAGCCAGGCGATCGTTGCGGCGGGACATCTGGACGCGTTGCTGCCGGTACTCGATGGGCTGCGCACGCGGCCGCGCGTCTGGTGTCATGGGCCCGGCGACACGGATCTCGCCAACGCCCTCGCTGCGGTGGACAACACGCCGCCCCCTGCCGCCACTTACGAGGCGCCTACGATCAACCAGCGCGCGCTCTACATCTACACTTCAGGCACGTCTGGCCTGCACAAGGCCGTCAATGTCAGCCACTTTCGCCTCATGCAGTGGACCCACTGGTTTGCTGGGCTCATGCACACGCAAGCGGCGGATCGACTCTACAACTGCCTGCCCATGTATCACAGCATTGGCGGCGTCGTCGCAATCGGTGCGCCATTGGTCAACGGCGGCGCCGTCGTCATTCGGCAGGGCTTTTCGGCGAGCCAGTTCTGGAGCGACGTCATCAAGTGGGACTGCACGCTTTTTCAGTATATCGGCGAATTGTGCCGCTACCTGCTCGCGGCGCCCGATCGTGAGGCCGAACATCGTCATCGGTTGCGCCTGTGCTGCGGCAATGGTCTGCGCGCCGACACCTGGGTCCGCTTCAAGGAGCGCTTTGCGATTCCGCACATTCTCGAGTACTACGCCTCCACCGAGGGCAATTTTTCGCTGTTCAACGTCGAGGAAAAAATCGGTGCTATCGGTCGGATCCCGTCGTTGCTGCGGCATCGACATGCCATCGCACTGATCCGCTGCAACGAGGAGACGGCCGCGCCGCTCCGCGATTCACAGGGACTGTGCGTTCGCTGCGCCGTCGATGAAGTCGGCGAGGCCATCGGTGAACTGCGCACGGAGGCCTCGAATGCCTCGACGCAGTTCGAAGGATATACGGATCCGGCCGCTTCAAGCGCCAAGCTGCTGCGCGATGTATTCACCTTGGGCGATCGATGGTATAGGACCGGCGATCTGATGCGCCGTGATGTCGCGGGCTATTTCTACTTCGTTGATCGCCTCGGCGATACTTTCCGCTGGAAAGGCGAAAACGTGGCCACCTCTCAGGTCGCCGATTGTATCCGTGGCTTCGAAGGTACCATCGATGCGGTGGTGTATGGCGTCAAGGTCCCGGGCACCGAGGGCCGCGCGGGCATGGCAGCGCTCGAGATCAAGGGTCCGATCGATCTCGGAGCGCTGCGCCGACACCTGATCACCCATCTGCCCGTCTACGCGCGGCCACTATTCGTGCGGTTGTTGCGTCATATTCCAATGACAGCGACGCACAAGCCCCGAAAACTCGACCTGGTACGCGAGGGCTTCGATCCGACCGCAACCGAAGATCCGATCTACTTCGACGATCCGATGGCCAAGGCCTATGTCCCGGTCGATGTGGAATTTTGCCGCCGCGTCGAATCGGGTCACCTCCGGTTGTGACAGGCGCAAGGCTCAGGCCGTAGCGCCCGCATCTACCGTCAGCACCGTGCCTGTCACGTTGTGCGCACCCTCGCTGAACAGATACGCCACCGCGTGCGCCACATCGGCCACGGTCGCCTGTCGCCGCAGGGCGCTGCGACGCACGATTCGCTCCCGCTCATCGGTCTCCAGACCACTGGTCATATCCGTGGCGATGAAGCCCGGCGCCACGGCGTTCACGGTAATGCCTAACGGGCCCACTTCGCGCGCCAGAGAACGCGTAAACCCTATCAGCGAGGCCTTGGTGGCACCGTAAACCGACAGGCCGCGATAACCGGTGAAGCTGACGATCGAGCTCACATTGACAATCCGTCCGCTGCTACCGACCATCAATGCGCGCACGACATACTTGCTGAGAACGATGGGCGAGAGCAGATTCATGCGCAGCAACTGCTCGATGGAGGCATCGCGCATCGTCGCCAGGATGCCGCTGGTGCCGATCGCTGCATTGTTGACCAGCCCATAGAGGCCGCCGAACTCCGCGCGCAGCCCTTTCACCAGATCGGGAATGCCAGCGACATCGGTAAGGTCGAAAGCCCGAAACTTGAGCTCGCCGCGGCCTTCGGCCTGCACTTGGGCGCCCAGCGCACTGAGCGCTTCCCCTTGCTGGCGGGCGATTGCCAGCACGCGATACCCGTCCCATGCCAACGATCTGGCGATGCCCAGACCGAGGCCGCGGCTCGCCCCGGTTACGATGACACTACGCATTCGGGCGTCGCAACTTACCCGCCGGGGTCATATCCAGCGATTCGACGATGCGAATGGTCGCGGGAACCTTGTGTGCGCTCAACGATTCGCGGCAGGCCGCGAGGATTTCATTTCTGACCGTCTGGCTGGCGGAGTCGCGCGCAGGCTCAGCCGCCGCCGCGCCATTGAGCACAACGTCCGCCACCACCACGGAGCCCAGCAAGGGACTTTTGCGGGATCTTACCAGCGACATCCGCACGCGCGGGTGCCGATTGATGACGGACTCGATCTCCTCCGGGTGGCACTTCTGTCCGCCCACGTTGATGATCCCGCCGCGACGCCCGACAAAATGGTATCGCCCATGGCGCAACTCGACCAGGTCATGCGTATCGACAAAGCCATCCTCGCGACGTAACGCCTCGGCGCAACGATTCAGATAGTGGGAAGAGGTACGCGGGGAGCGAATCAGCAGGGAGTCGTGTTCGATCCGCAGCTGGACGTGCGAATCAGTCCGGCTGACGAACGATTCGGGGAAACCCGCCAGTTCGTCGGTAACCTCGAAGGCTAACCCGGCTTCGGTCGAGGCAAAGGCGTGGACGATCGCGGCTCGGGGGTAGGTTGCACGCAGATGATCCAGGATCGGCTGATCGGCGATCTCGCCCGACATACGCACATATGCCGGGTCAAGCAACTGCGCCGAGCCACTCATCAGTACCCGACGCCAATGCGACGGCGTACCCGTCATATGCGTGACGCCTGCGCGCGCGGTGCGCTGTAAGAAATCGCGGATCGACTCTTCGGGATCCGATAGCACGAGCGAGCCGCCGCAGAGCAGCGCGCGCAGCAGAATCTGCAGTCCCCCAAAGCGTCGGATGTCGTAGTGCGTGCTCCAGATCGTGCCCGCTGCTGAAGCGGTCGACGTCTGCAGGTCCCCCGCAAGGGTAGCGAGACTGTGCACGACCAGTTTCGGCTCCCCCGTCGTGCCTGAGGTCAGCAGCACCCATTCAGTCGGTTGCGTGGTCGTTACGTGCCGGCGTTCGGCAGCGCCGTCGGATGGGACGAGCGATGCCGTGCACCGCACCGGCATACCGAGGTGCGCAAAGGCGGCACTCTGGTCGGCGGTGTCATAGATGATCGCATCCGCCTCGGCCTGGGTGGCAATCGACTCGATTTCCGCCATCGATCGGCGCGGAGGACACAGCACCATCCGCGCTGCGATCCCATCCAGTTCGATCAATGCGAACGCCGCGGTCAGCTGCTCCTGGGTGGCAATCAACACCGAACGCCCCCGCAGCCGCCGAAAATCCTCGCCAAGGCTCGAAGCGCCCTGCAGAGCTACGAGCTCTACTCGGGTGCCGAGGCCCTGCAAGAAGCGCTCGCGCAATGGTCCTTGCGCTGCAATGCGCTGCCAAAGTGAAGCCGCCCTAGCTGACAAGGCTTTCGTACGCTCCAATGAAATCCCCCAGCGTCACGGGAAAGTCCATTTCCTCATCCGAACTGAAGGGGTCGACGCCGAGCTGGTCCTCGAGGCGAGCAACAACCACCGCGAATCCCAGGGAGTCGAGTCCCGCGTCGAGCAATCTCAGGTCATCGGACAACGGCGCCAGCGTTTGCTTGTGCTCCTCGGCCACCTGCTCGAGCTGCGCGATAATCACGGCCCTGATCGACATGATCGTTGTACTCCCCGTCTGCCTCGCGTTTCCCTGTGCCGCGAAGATAGTACTTGAACATCGCGCGCACGTGGCACCTGGGTGTCTGTGGCCGCAGCGATTCGCTATTCTCCACTCTGCAAAAGGAATCGGTTCTAACTCATTCTGCGTACGACACTCTTATGCGACGCACCCGGGCACACCCGCAGGATTTAACAAAATGCGACGACCCCTGGCGTGCCCTCGACGCCGGGTGCCATCGAATTCGGCTATATTCGATCGCATCGTGCCTGCGGCGTGTGCCACCGCGATTCGTTATTTTATTTGCCGCGAGATTGAACCGTGCCGGCGATCGATGCTGAACCGCCTGAGGAATGGCTGGTGCTCGTCAATGCCGAAGAGCAGTACGCGCTCTGGCCTGCTGCCAGTGCGATTCCCGCGGGATGGAACGTCGTCCTGCCACGCGGCCCTAAGGCAGCGGCGCGTGCCTTTGTCGACTTGACGTGGACCGAGCAGCGACCGAAGAGCCTGCGCAGCGAATCCTGACGATCTCACCGATTGCCCCTGAGCGCTGCGGAATGTGTGGCGCGGCTGGGACAATGGGGTTAAATTTCGCTGCAAATAATCCAAACATTCGGTGACAAGTGGATGCGCGTATGAACGCGTCGAGGGACGAGGAGCTGGTTCGCGGCACGCGCGCGCTGTTTGCCCGCGCGTCCCGCAATTCAGAACGCGTGATTCTGCCGATCAACACCTGCGCCTCGCGCATGGATCAATCGGCGCCGGCCTTTTTCTGTGTGCACCCCATATCAGGCGCCGGCGGGTCTGAATATTCGGCGCTGGCCAGGCAACTCGATCCTGCGGTGCGTTTCTATGAGATCCAGGCACCGCCAAAGAAGATCCAGCAGAGCGATTTCGGTTCATCGGTCACATCGATCGCCGACTATTACATCGAGGCCCTCAACGATTTCCAGCAGATGGGGCCTTTTCTACTGGGCGGCTATTCGGCTGGCGCCATCATTGCCCTTGAGATCGCACAACGGTTGCGGGCGCGCCATCGCGAGGTCGCGCTGCTGGTCATCGTCGATGAGGGACCGCCCAACATCGACGCGTTGCTGCAACCTTGGAGCCCCAGGTACCTGGCGGAGTTGACGCGCAATCTCCCAGGCTGGTTCGCGCATTCCGAACTGTTCCGCAAGGGATTTTTGCGCTCGCTGCGCCGCCGAGTCTCGTCCAAGGCGATCACGATTGGCAAGGCAGCCCTCGGCGTCAGACCGGATAAGAGCTTCGGCGGCGGTTACGCGCTGGATCGTATCCTGGATCTGTCTCGCTACCCGCCGGCGCAGAAATCGTTCATCTATCGGCTGTACGCTGCGGTGGCCGGCTACGTTCCGGAGCAATATCCCGGACCGGTGGTAGTCTACGAGGCCAACGTCAAGCCCCTCTATTTTCTCCCGCAGGTGGGGCTCCGGTGGCGCAAGATTGCCGTCAGCGCCGAAATTGTCGGTATCACCGGCATGCACACCAACATGATGCGCGAACCCCACGTCGAGGAGCTCGCTCTGGACTTGCGCAAGCGCATTGCCGAGAAATTGCAGTAGATATCGCGAAGCTCACCCACCGCTGCACTAATTTGTAGCGGGAATAATGGGACTTGCACCGGAAGCAATGCTAAAACAAAGTCGCCGGATCCCGCCATCCGCCGAACCTTATGATCCCAGCCGGGCGTTGCTGGAGTGGATGGATCAACAGTTCCAGCAAATCGGCAGCACCTACCAGGCGTCCATATACGGTGTCAGCGCCTACGTCATCAGCGAGCCGGCGCACGTGGAACGCGTGCTGCTCAGGAACTGGCAGAACTACATCAAAGGCCAAGCCATCAAGCGTATTGCATTGCTGCTGGGCAACGGCCTGATGGTCAGCAAAGGTGAGTTCTGGAAGGCTCAGCGGCGCATGATTCAGCCTTCATTTCAACGAACGACCCTGCCCGCACTAGTTGAGGTCATCAAATCGGTTAACCGCCAGCTGCTCGAGAAATGGGTGAGCGCCGCGCGCGGGCAATCCACCGTGAATGTCACGCGCGATATCAGCCTCTTGATCCTGGAGATCATCCTCATCACGATATTTGGCGAGGATTATGCGACCGTGGCGCCTCACTTCAAGGTGGTTTCCGACGAATCCGTGCGCGACCTGCAATTTGCGACTGCTTTCAATGCCCTGCGCAAGGTCGTGGTGGCGGTAGCTAACGAGCGGCGCAAATTTGACCGCATCGGCACTGATTATCTCGGCTCGCTCATGCAGGCGCGTGATCGGGACAGCGGCGAGCCCATGTCGGATGCGCAGCTGGCGCGTGAGGTGATGACGCTGGTCGTCGCCGGTCACGAGACCACCGCCAGCGCCTTGAACTGGACCTGGTACCTGTTGTCGCAAAACCCGCAAGTGGAGGAAAAACTTGCGCGCGAACTTGACCATCTGGTCGGTGACCCAATCCCGGATTTCGATGAGCTGCCAAAGTTCGCCTATACCCGCCAGGTCATCGAGGAATCTCTGCGCCTATACCCGCCCGGCTGGCTAATGACGCGCAAAGCGCTGTCTGACGACTGGCTGGGGGAGTATTACGTACCCGCGGGTACCGAGATTTATATCTCGCCCTACTTCATCCAGCGACATCCGGATCTCTGGGAGGCTCCGCACCGCTTCGATCCCGATCGATTTGAGCAGTCCCGCGAGCGCGAGCGACACCCGCTGGTCATGCTGCCATTCTCCGTCGGCCCCAGAAACTGCATCGGCGAACATCTGGCTCGACTGGAGATGCAGATCCATCTGATGATGTTCGGCCAGCGGCTGCGGCTGCGCTACGAGCAGCCGCAGCCGCCCGAGTGTCTCGCCGGCGTCAATTTGCTGAGCCGGCACGAGTTCGTGATGCGGCCGGAATTGAAGCGGCCGGAGACGCCTTAAGCCCGTTAATCCGGGCGACCACCTTGTGCACGACCGGCTCTTTCATGAGCGCGTTGTGCGGCACGTGCAGTTCTAGGATTTCCAGCGGCCCCTTGATGTAGCGATTCCAGCCATTGAGGCCATCGAACCGCAGCTGATAGCCCCACTCCTCGATGCCGGCACTCTTGAACAGCAGCACGCGTCCGCTGGCGCCGCGCCCGTGATAGTGACCAGATAGGCGATCAGCCGGATGCAACCTTGGTCATTGCGCACGATGATCGCTGCCTGCACCACGGATGGATGAGTGCGCAAGGCGCGACGATCTCTCAAGGTTCGACCCGAAAGCCTCGAATCTTGACCTATTCATCGAGCCGGCCCAGGAAGATCAGTAGCCCATCGGTGCTCCACAGCGCTCGATCTCCGGTGCGGTAAAGACGCGTTCCAGGCGGACCAAACGGGTTGGCGATGAACCGTTCCGCCGTCAGTCCCGGCTGCCCTACGTAGCCGCGCGCGAGTCCCAGCCCTCCCAGAAATAGCTCACCCGCTACACCTACGGGCAACGGCTGCAGGCGCCCGTCGAGCACATAGGCCCAATAGTTGGACAACGGCCGACCGATGGGCATGATCTGCACGTTATGCTCGACCTTGGAGGGAACTTCGTAGGCCGTGGCATCAATGCACGCTTCGATCGGACCGTACATATTGACGATGACGGTATTGGGTAACGCTGCCTGCAGTCGACGGCACAGTGCGCCCGAAAGCGCCTCGCCGCCTAGCATCAGGCGCTTGAGCACCAGATTCGGCTGCTGGGCAGCCGCGTCGAGCACGGACTCGAGAATCGAGGGCACCGAATTGAGATGGGTCACTCGATGGTCGGCTAGGAAACCCCAGAACTGTTCCGCTGACAGGCGGCGCAGATCCGGTGCGATCACCACACATGCGCCACAGAGCAGAGGCAGCAGCAGTTGGCCGATCGAGACGTCTAATCCGACTGACATCGCCGCGAGCACGCGGTCGCCCACACCGATCGGGTCGTGACCTCGTGCGCGAGCAAAGCCCAGGTTGACCAGGCTGAGATGGCTCACTGCCACGCCGTTGGGTCTGCCGCTGGAACCGGATGTATAGATGACGTACGCGAGATGCTGCGGGGTTAGCTCCAGTGCGCGGGGCGAGGCGCTTGGGAAGGACCCCCCGATCTGCCATTGTGGCACTGCCGGCGGCAGGCGCGCGGCCATCGTCTCGTCCGTAATAACCAGCGCCGCTCGCGCGTCTTGCAGCAAGAAGGCTAGGCGCCGCTCGGGAGCGATCGGATCGAGCGGCAGATACACCGCGCCGGCTTTCATGATGCCCAATGCTGCCACGATCGTCTCGGGCGAGCGATTCAGAGCGACGCCCACGACCGTTTCAGGACCGATCCCGCTGTTTTGTAGCGCGGCCGCAAGATTGCCGCTGACACGATCAAGTTCTGCATAGTTCCAGACGCGCATGCCATCCACCACGGCTTCAGCCTGTGGCGTACGCCTGACCTGCTCGGCGATCAGTCCGGGCACAGTGCCGTTCGGAAATCCGGCGTTAGTTGTATTGGACCCCGTAAGCACTTGCACGCGTTCTTTCAGTGACAGCACGCTCACCTGACTGACGCGTTGCTGATCGCTCGTCAGCATGGATTCAAACACCTGGACCAGCTGCCCTACCATCCGCTCGACTCTGGGTTGATCGAACAATTCGCTGGCGTATTTCAGCTCGCCGCTGATGCGATCGCCGGCGTCGTTCAGCGACAGCGTCAGGTCGAATTGCGCGATTGTGGAGGCCTTGTCCGGGTCGCGCATCCGGGGCGGGACTGGCTGCGGCTGTCTTTTGGGCTCGGCGTAATCCAGCGTCATCATGGCCTGAAAAATCGGGTTGTAGCTTAGGCTATCCTCCGGCTGCAGAGCCTCGAATGCCTGCGAGTACGGAATATCTCGATGCGCGTAGGCCTCCAGTGTAGTGGTCCTGATCTGCAACAGGAGCTCAGCCACGGAAGGGTCTTGCTCCAGACGCACGCGCAAGGCCAACGTATTCCCGAACAGGCCGGACAGCGGTTCGAGTTCGCCCTCCTGTTGGTTGGCGATCGATGTGCCGATCACGATGTCGCTCTGCCCGCTGAGCTTCGAGAGCAGAACGGCCCAACCCGTCAGCAGAGACATGAACGTGGTTGCGCCGTGGCGCTCGCCGAAGTGCCGTAGTCGAGCTGCCAATTCGGGCGTGAGCACCACCGGAACGGTGGCACCATCAAAACTGAGCACGGTCGGACGCGGGCGGTCCGTCGGAAGCTTCAGCAGCGCCGGCGCTCCCGCCAGCGCAGTCCTCCAAAAGTCGACTTCTGACTTGCCGAAGGGATGCAAATAGAAGTCGACGGCGTCCGGTTCGAGTCTGGCGCGGTTGCGCGCGTTACTTTGAGAAAGCTGCGTACGACTCGGCTTAATCATCGGCGTAATGGTCGCCTATACGATGCGCGGGGTCAGCGGATCGAACTCGTCGACCGTTCGGCGACTCCTGATAGCGACGACATAAGAATGAGTTCGTATCGATGGACGCAAGAGCTGCCGCGACAATCGCCAACACGGCGCGAGCAGAGCATCGTAGACACCCCATTATACCAGACTGATTCCGAATGATTGGATCAACCGTCGATCTACCGCGCTGCGGAATCACAATTTTTCGCAGCGCGGATGCTCTTTATCTGAAACTCGAGCGAATGCTCGCGCTCCCCGAGTCGACCGAGTGGAGGGGCGAGGCACTCTGCGCAGTGATGCTTGAGAGTCGAAACTTCCAATCAGAAAACTGACGGCTAACAGCGGCGTCCTTGAGAATTTCCCCGACGCACATCGGGATAAGAGCTTTTAGAGCGCGAGGCATTGGCTGCATGATCCATACCGCGTCACCAGGCTCGGCGCCACGCGGTGCGCCTGCGCACATTCAAAGGGTTAGTGCCTATAGCTAATGCGTTAAGCGCCCATCCGGAAGATCTAAAGGGGAGCAGCGCCCTCAGGTCTACGCAGCATCGATGCATCGTTCAGCACCGGCAGACGAAGGATTGCAGGTATGAAATGCTTTTCGTTGTTCAGTAGACATAATCTGGCGCCTCAACAAATCGCAGCGGCGGGGTCGCCAGCGCCCACAACATCTGGCTTACTTGGTCTGCTTATTGGCGTGGTTCGACTAGCCTCCTCAGGTCATGCGGCCAGCCCATCGTCGCGACCTATACGACGGTCGATGGCACTGCTGTGGGCGGGATCGATTATGGCTACACAAGTGGGACACTGTCATGGTCCAGTGGCGATGAAACTCCGAAAACCTTCGTGGTTCCGGTTGATTGTGCCGCCCCGGGCAATCGGAGTTCCCGGGTCGCGATTTTCAGCGTTTCTGGCGCCAACTTTGGAGCATCCCCGGTCCCCATCGCGCCCAACGCCGTGACGTCGCCTACGGTTTCGCCCATAATGGCTTTTGCAGCGGCGCAGTTCGCTGCCGTCGCAAGCGCCGGCGATGCCATCATCTCGGTGGACCGCTCCGGCGCTCCGGCCGGGTCCGTGACGGCCGCATACACGACTTTCGATGCCACTGCGACTACCGGCACCGCCTATGCGACGACCAGCGGCATGCCGTCCTGGGCCGACGGCGATTCGACACCGAAGAGCTTTTCGGCACCAATCGCAAGCACAGATCCGGGCAACAACAGCTTCGAGGTGGCGCCGTTGAGTGCGTCTGGAGGTAACTTGGGCCAGCCGGTGCAGGCGACGGTTACAATCAGCCCGGCGGTAAGCTCCGGCGCGCGCGTACCGACACCGGCCGCAGCGGTGGGCTTTAACTCGCGGACGTTCAACTCGACGTCACTCGCCGATTGGCACCCCTTCCGCTTCTTTGGCTCGACGCAATCGGGTGACTACGCCGTGCAGGAAGGCGATGGC
>Ga0182030_10010027_pt1 | contig 19324 bp, 14 predicted proteins | sample 812S3MmetaG_FD_121299 | JGI IMG/M metagenome (GOLD analysis project Ga0182030, IMG submission 121299) | Permafrost microbial communities from Stordalen Mire, Sweden - 812S3M metaG (Illumina Assembly) | ecosystem: Environmental > Terrestrial > Soil > Wetlands > Permafrost | place: Sweden... | reverse complement strand
GTAGCTGAACATATGGGCTTGAGGATCTACATGACCGCGCATCGATTTATCTCTCGTTCAACACACTCATCATTAGGCAGCACTGAAATGTACATGTTCAAGCCTTTTTCAGCAGCCTGCTAGCGATACGGCAACCATCGGTATCTAAGCTTAGCCTGGCGCGGCCAGCGTATTCGAGGATAGGTATCAATGAGTGCCCAGGGGCTTCGGGTCAGATTGGGAATTCTCGTTTGCTCCGCAATTCTCGCCGCCTGTGGTGGTTCTGGCGGCGGTGCTGGCGCCGGTGCGGCTCCGGATAATCCGCTGCCGCAAGTCTCCGGGTTGGCGCCTGCTGATGCCTAGGCCGGGGCCGCCAGTCTGGTGCTTAGAGTGGACGGCAGTGGCTTTATTGGCACGTCGACCGTGGATTGGAATGGTACGGCGCTGCCAACCACCTACATCAGCGCTGCGCAGCTGACTGCACAGGTGCCCGCCTCGGATATCGCCAATGTCGGTTCGGCAACTGTGACCGTGGTCAATCCGGCGCTTGGCGGTGGTAGCTCAGGCGCGCTGAACTTCACGATCAGTTCCGCGATGAGCTCAGGGCCAAAGTTAATGCAGTTCATGACCCAGCAAACGACCAGCAATAACACGGAGAATCAGGCCGTGGTGCAGTTCTCAGCCAATACCACGGCAGGCAATGCGATTTGGGTGGCAGTCACGGTCAGCGATTTCGACGGCCCGCATATGATCACGGTCACCGATACCCAAGGGAATACCTTTACGCAGCTGGATCAGGAAAATGACCCTGCGCCAGGGGAGCAGACAGTGGCTCATTTTTACGCGCCGCATATCGTGGGTGACAACACGACGCCCGATACGATTACCGTGAGCTTGGGCAACGATGACTACAAGGGAGTGCTGATCACCGAGATTGGTGGCCTCACCTCCGCACCGCTCGTGCGGTCACCGCGGCAACCTCCAGGATGCACTCCCCGCAGGGAACGACATCACTTTGGGCAGCATCGCAGTGGCCGCCGGAAACAGCCCGGCACTGTTACTCGCGGTCTCGATGAATACCAGCGGCGGTTCAAGCGACACCGTAGGCAGTGGCTTCGGCGCTCCCGCCGCGGGCAGCGGATTTACTCAGCAGGCTCAGTTCTGGGGCTACGGCGTGAATCTTGCGACCTTGGAAACCGCCACAATCACCGGTACCAGTGGCGCCGGACTGTTCAATGCGCCCGATACCGATGACTAAGCGACGGTAGCTGTCGTCCTGCACTAGCGCGGCCCTAAAGGCCCGACCGCTATGTTATTGATTTTGGTGGGCGGTACAGGGATTGAACCTGTGACCCCTGCCGTGTGAAAGCAGTGCTCTACCGCTGAGCTAACCGCCCATCTTGCGACGGGGCGGGAAGTGTACGAGCGGACTGCTTACGAATCAACCCATCGCGGCGCGCGCATGGCGCCCAATGCGCCGCCCGGCTAACATGCACGACCTCTTATGAATATTGTCACCCGCTTTGCTCCCAGCCCCACCGGCATGCTCCATATCGGGGGTGTACGCACCGCGCTATTTTCCTGGCTGTATGCGCGCCACTTCGGCGGGAAGTTCATTTTGCGCGTCGAGGACACGGACCGCGAACGTTCTACCGAGGAGGCCGTGCGCGTCATTCTCGAGGGGATGAAATGGCTGGGGCTCGATGCCGACGAGGGTCCGTATTATCAGACCCGTCGCTTCGAGCGTTATCGCGGCATACTTGCGCAAATGCTCGAGCAGAATCTTGCCTACCGGTGCTACTGCACGCGGGAGGAACTCGAGGCCATGCGCAGCGAGCAGCTAGCGCGCAAGGAAAAGCCTCGTTACGACGGTCGCTGCCGCGATCGTCAAGCGGCCCGCGACGGCGTTGAGCCTGCGATCCGATTCCGCAATCCCCTGGGTGGGGAGGTCATCGTCAATGATTTGATTCATGGTCGTGTGAGCTTCCAGAACTCGGAACTCGATGATCTGATCATTGCACGCTCAGACGGCACCCCGACCTATAACTTCTGCGTGGTTGTCGATGACATGGATATGGGCGTGACTCACGTAATCCGGGGAGACGATCACCTCAACAACACCCCTCGGCAGATGAACATGCTGGTCGCCCTGGGAGCCGCACTGCCGATCTACGCGCACGTGCCAATGATTCTGGGTGCCGACGGCGCCAAGCTTTCCAAGCGTCATGGCGCGGTAAGCGTGCTGCAATATCAGGAGGAGGGTTATCTTCCAGATGCATTGCTCAACTACCTGGTCCGGCTGGGCTGGTCGCACGGCGACCAGGAGATTTTCACTCGGGAGGAGATGACGGCGGCTTTTGATATCAGGCATGTCGGCAAAGCCGCTTCGGCCTTCAATCCTGAGAAGCTGCTGTGGCTCAATCAGCAACATATGATGCGCGCGCCGGTCGCCAGTCTTGCAGCGGGGCTGCGCGAGCAACTGGCGCGCATCAACGTCGACTGTGATGATCAGGCGCTGCTCGAGGGCGTCGTCGTTGCCCAGCGCGAGCGCGCCAAGACGTTGAAGGAAATGGCCCAAAACAGCGTGTTCTTCTTTCGCGAACTTGAGGGCTATGAGGAGAAGGCTGCAAGCAAGCAACTGACGCGCGCGGCCGTGCCGTTGCTGACGACGTTGCGAGACAGTCTGGCTGGCCTCAGCGACTGGGATGCAGCTGCGATACACGGCGTGATTGCCGCACTGGCTGCGGCGCACAACGTGGGTCTGGGCAAAGTGGCCCAGCCGCTTCGTGTAGCCTTATCCGGGACCACGGTCTCCCCGCCGATAGACGTTACGGCTGCCCTCATTGGACGCGAACAGACGCTGGCTCGCCTCCAGAGCGCATGCTTGTACGCCGCGAACTCAAGCGTATAAGCCCGGTACTGCCAGCGCGGCGGATGTCAAAGCGGCGGAGCCCGTGAGATCGGTGTGCCAGGTGTTGGCGCTCGGCTGAGTCGGGCCTGATCAGTAAGACTGATGGCCTTGTCAGTCCGGCCAGAATGCGCTCGCGGCCGCTACGAATTACCACCCATTCCGGTGTTGCCAGGTTACAGATCGGAGGCCGGATGCAGTTAGGCGATATTAAGGGGTGAGCTCGGGTGCGCTCCAGGCGTCGATGGGGGCGGGCGCCCCGGAATGGCGGGCTTTGACTGGAGGGTGTTTGCCGGCCTTACGGGGCGTGCCGGCAATCCTTGACAGGGTTTGGCCCGTTGCGTACCTTGCCGCCCTCTTGTGGGGCTATAGCTCAGCTGGGAGAGCGCTTGCATGGCATGCAAGAGGTCGGCGGTTCGATCCCGCCTAGCTCCACCATTCTGCCGCCTTGTCGTTTTGCGTCCCCATCGTCTAGAGGCCTAGGACATCGCCCTTTCACGGCGGTAACAGGGGTTCGAATCCCCTTGGGGACGCCAGTAGATTCGTGTAGGGTCTCAGGACTTCGGTGACACCCCGGCAGAGGCTCTTCTGGCCGGAAGCCGCTCGTAAGCGTCTGCCCGTCGAGCGCTCCGTGAGGCCGATGATAATTGTAATAGTCTTCCCATTCCCGCAGCTTGTCGTTGAACAGGTGGATGTCTTCGGCAATGCCGTTCTTGTCGAGTAGCTGGTAAAACTCCTCCTCGTCGACACGATGGGAGCGCTCGACCTTGCCGTTCAGTCGAGGCGTTTTGGGCCGGATGTAGACGTGGCGGATGTCCTGGCCTTCCAGGTGCCAGTGGAAGTTGGACTGGAACTCAGCGCCGTTGTCCGTTTGGATTACGAGCACCCTGAAGGGGAGCCGGCGGACAACCTCGTCCACGAAGCTGATGGCGGCCTTCTGATTGCAGACGTCGTAGATCTTGAGTACGCGGATGCGCGTGCAGTCGTCGATCGCCGTAAACTGGTAGAGGCGCTTTCTCGATCCGGCGATCCGCTCCAGGAATTTCACGTCAATTTGCAGGCGATGCCCTGGTTGCGGCTTCTCGTATCGATGCCAGGGACGACCCGTCGGCTGACGCCTTACGTTGGCCGGCAACCTGCCCATCCCGTAGCGGATCAGGATGCGGTGGACCGTCGAGCGCGCCACATGCATCTTGTGAAAGCGATCAAGATAACTGGCAATCCGGCCGGCCCCAAAGCGATATCACTCGCGCAAATACAGGATCTTGGAGATCACCGTGCGTGAAGTGGCTTTGGGAAAATGCTGAGGCGCTCGGGGACGATCGCATAGACCTGCCTCACCGTGACTCTTGAACCTAGCTTTCCATTTATAGAAGGTTTGGCGAGAGAGGCCATAGTGCCTACAAGTCAGAGCGACCCCTCGAGGCATCTCTTCGGCTTGACGCAGCACCCTCAAACGCCAGGCTACCAATCGGTTCTGTTCATTCTTGTTCATGGGCTCCTCCTGGGATGGAAAAGGAGCCAGAATGTCAGCTTAGATCTGAGACTTCACAGTAATCTATGAACCCGAAAGCTCATCGGGCCCGGTATAAGATTTGATAAGGCCTAGGGCGCACTGGCGGATGAGGATTCAGCTGCAACGCGCAGCAGCCCGCCAACGCCACATCAGGCTGTCGATTGCGCTGCCGGGTGGGACCTCATTCGGCGTCGGGCGGCGGCGGCGGCATCCAATTTGGCTTGAAGCGAGCTGCGAGCAAGCGCCGTCGTTGCGAGCGTCATGACTACGAAGTCAACGCTCAGCACCGAGAACCAATGCGATTCGGACATGTCCGCAAGCAGGCCTCTGAACAGCAGCGCCAGATACAGAGCACTCTGATAGCGGTCAATCTTCATCAGACGCAGAGCCGAGCGCAGGTAGCTTCCCAGATAGGCGAACAGGCAAGCGCCGCCGGCAAATCCAAGATCATTGACAACGTCAAGGTAACCGTTGTGCCCCTCCGTGGGATAGAAGTAGAGCCGCGTAAGCATCTCATATGAGGGCGATGTCGGTAGCGGCCCGACCCAGTACGCGCCATAGCCGGAGCCCAGCAGCGGGCGCAGGCGAATGTGCAGATTCAGGATGTACCAGATGTTGGTTCGCCCGGTGAAGGTCAGATCTTTGCCGCTGAACATGATGATCGGCTGCAAAATAAAATCGAGACCAGGCACCAGATGCAGCACCGCCAAAATGTAAGTGACCACCAGCGCGCCGAATAAGGTCACGAATGCCGGCATGTATCTGCGCAGCGCGACCGGCGATCGCAGCAGCATAAGCATGAACACCACTGCGAAACTCGTCGACATAATTGAAGCGGCACTGCGACTCTTTATCAGGCAGGTAGCTGACAAGGCGATTCCAAAGACAACGGCGGCGAAGTTGGCTTGTTTTGATAGCCATGCATGCAGCCATAATACGAGGCAGGCACCTGCCAGCGACCCGAGGAGATTTTTGCCCGTTGTGATGCCGTGCCAGGCATTTGCCAGTTCCGCCGACGCCAGCGGAGAGTGCACGGCGAGCGTTGGGTTCACATACACAAAAATTACCGAAGCAATCATCACGCACGTCAGCAGTGTGCGCAGGACGTTTTGAAATCGCCTCGGGTGCCATCCGACCAGAACGAATCCGATGCATACCGGGACAATAGTCCACACCCTGAGCACGCGGCGCATCGTCACGCCAGGATCTATGGACCAGATAATGCTCAGCGTGGCCAGCGCCACGAACAGCAGCAGGAAAGGATTTAGCGTCCTGAGAAACACGATAGTCCTGGCGCTGTAACGGGCGAGCAGGTATATGCCGCCAAACAGCAGAATCAGCCAGATGGTGCGACTAGACGTGTCGCTCGAGGTAGGCATTAGACTGGACGCGGCGCCGTAATCCAGGCCCTGTGGCACGATCATGATCACGAATAACAAAATCATCAGGAAGGTCGTGAACATTGAGCCGGGTCGGTCGCCCCCCCAAATTCCTGCGGGGACGGGCGCAGCTACTGGCTGTTTGCGGTGCGGACCGAATTTCGATGTATTCATTAGTGCGGCTAACTGGTGGATTGGGCGTGTAAGTGTGACCAGTGAAGAAGAGCGGAAGCGACTTAAAGCTCAGCTACCTGAATGCGATTTGCGACATCCTTCAAGCCAACCACGGGTGCGGCGAAGCTCTGATCAGTTTGTCGATGAACTCCCGCCTTCGCGCCTGATCAGATGATCTCGCGCCATTGTATGCAATCTGCTTGGAACGCGGGTAAGCGGGTTGTTCAATGGCGCGCCGGGGACTGTGACGCCAGTCCGCATTTGCGCCTGACACTTGCAGGATAGCTAGCTCCTGGTGCACAGACCAGCGCTAGAATGGCTTGATCGGCGGCCTCCTCGATACGAGGGCGCCTGCTGACTGCCCGCAGCGGCGAATGGTTCCAGAGGCGTTGGAAGAAACCTAATATGGCGCAAACTTTGCCAAAGCGTGTGCTGCTAATCAGCGGATTCCGGATCTTTCCCGGAAGTACGGGAGGCCACATACATACGGGCGGAATTGCCCGTTCGCTGGCAAGAATGGGGTACCGCGTCCTTATCTATAGCCTGGCGGGACGAAAGCAGGACTATGGTCCCAGCTCATTGTGGGCGCGCTCGTATCGCCTGGATGAGATCGAACCCAATCTCGTGGAGGAGACCAATCTCGGGCTCTTCATCGGGCTGATCCAGACGGTCGGTCGTCGCTTAGGTGTGCCGCGTGTGTGGCAGTACGCATTGCTCAAGTCTGGCCTGGTGCCGCGGCGGCTGAAGCGGGCGCTCAAGGAGGCCGATATTATCCTGAGCGATCTGCCTTGGTGCCCGCCGGTGCGCGGTCCGTGGCGAAACAAACCCTGGTTCCTGGTCAGCCACAATCTCGAATACAGTCTGCTCGCGCAAGAAGGTGCCCTGCATCGAAGATTCTCCCGCTGGATGTTCGGCGTCGAGCGCGCCGCGCCACAGGTTTATAGCGACATCTTCTCCTGTGCCGAGGAGGACCGGGATTTCTTTCGCGTGCATGATGCCGGATCGCGACTGGCGCTGCCCATAATCCGCTGTGGCGTGGATCCTCGCGGCTACGTCGTGCCCGCCGGAACGCGCGAGGCGGTGCGCGCAGGTTTGGGTCTGAGCGACAGCGATACGCTGCTGGTATTCAGCGGCAGCCGCTTCGGTCCGAATCTCGATGCCTTGGCGTGGCTGCGGGAGTTCTGCAGCGCCGAGGCCGAGTTTCTGTTGCGCCACCGGATCTATGTGTTGGTGCTGGGTTCGATGGTGGCCAAGCCTGAGCGCAGCGGCGCCCTGATTGCCACCGGACGCGTGCCGGCGACCGAGCCTTATTTTGCTGCAAGCGACGCCGGCCTTAACCCCATTACGCGCGGTTCCGGCTCCAACGTGAAGCTTTTCGAGTACCTGGCAGCACGCTTACCGGTGATTTCGACCGAGTTCGGCGTGCGCGGCACGGAATTGCGGCCGGAGGTGGATTATCTTGGCTACGAGCAAGCCGGCTTGCGGGCTACGCTGGAGCGGTTTGTGACTATCAGGAGCCGCGAACAGTGGCGTGAGTTTGCGGAGGCCGTCTGGGCTCGGCACCGCAGCGGTTGCGATATTGGCGAACTGGTTCGCGACGCAATTGCAAAGGTCCCGGGATTCCCTGCGCCCTGATCTTAATGACCTGCTGGTCGGCTGAGGGCGCCTGTCATTCGCCTGCGCATCAACCTTTGAAGCGGCATTTCGAAGCGCTCGTAGGTCCAGTGCGATAGCAGCAGGGTTACGCCAATAAACAGTAACAGGGCGGCGCCGCTGTAAAACGGGAAGCTCCAGTGAAAGTAGCGGCAGATGGTGGCGACCGTCAGCTGAATTGGTACGTGCAGCAGGTAACTGGCATAGGTCATGTTACCGGCGGGAATTAGGAATCTGGATACCCATTTGCTATCTGGCATGTAGCTGACTGCCAGAAAAATCAGCGCCGGTGTGAATACCACCAGAAAATACTTATCCTTGATTGTGAACAGAGAAACTGCCGTAACCGATGCCACGACCAGCAATGCGGCCAGTACCCCGGCTGCTGATCGGAGCCTCGAACTTGTCTGAGTTCTGTTGAATATCTTGGCCGTCAGGCAACCCAAATAGAAGAACATCAGGCAAACAAACAGAGGGTTGATGGAGATCTTCAGCACCTGCACAAGAGCTGCAGCCAGTGCCACCGCGCCCAAGAAAAAGCCGGAACTCGCAACGTATCGAAGCGATAGAAAGAATGCGGCGTAGACCAGCACCTCGATGGAAATACTCCAGATCGGCCCGTTGAATGATTCTGGCCTGATAAACCAATTGCTGGCCATAAAGAGCTGCAGCACAAAGTCCTGGAGGCCATTGTGCTGATAGACAAAGTAGGCCCCATTGTGGGCGAAATAGATCGCCTGCATCAACGCAACAAATAACAGGGTTGCTATATGCAGCGGATAGAGCCTGGATAAACGCAGCACGCTGAATAGGTAGCCGCTTAATTTCTTAGCCGCCAGCTGTTCGCCATATTTCCAGAAGAATATGAATCCGCTGATGCACCAGAACACTTCAACGCCGTAGAACCCATAGTTGTAGAACAGACTGAGGAATCGGTAAAAAGGCTGTTTCGAGGACACGAAGTCCACTAGCGAGCCACCAATGTAGGAGAAATGCTGGTAGTGAAATACCAGTACGGCAAGGGCGCTCGCAAAGCGCAGCAACTCGATGCCAAGAATTTTGCTGTCACCGGTGGCAGGCAACGCGGGCCTGAGCGGTGAGTTGGGCGTGTCGAGCATCGTGTCAGGGTGCCATGTTCGTTCTGTGATGCGCGGCCGCGTGTGTGGCCGAGATAAAGCTGCGTTCCCGGAGCGTGGAGTGAATGCAGGGGCGGATCATTCTACGCGTCCGGCGCTGCCGGCTGGGCCTTGCGGGGTACAAAGGTAATATCCTTCAACAAGAGGAATATCCGTGGGCCCCGAACCAAATAGCGCTTCGCAAGCCGCTTCGGATCACGCATCAGTCGATAGAGCCATTCAAACCCGAGTTTCTGCATCCAAAGTGGCGCACGCACTTCCTTACCGGTCAGAAAGTTAATCGACGCGCCAACGCATAAGGCCATACCTCTAGCAATACCGCGCCGCTTCAGTTCTTGTGCGATCTGCTCCTGCTGGGGTGAGCCGATTGCCAGGAAGCAGAACCGGAAGGGGCTGGCCTGTTCAATGAATTGCAGGCACTCCTCAACGGCGGCTGGGTTGCTGATAAATCCCATCGGCGGGTTGTAGTGTTGCAAATTCTGCAGCCCATGACGTTGGGCGACGAAGTTTGCTTGCTCACTCGAGCCCCCGATCAGTACGATCTTGTCTTGGGGCCGAATCGCCTGATTGAACAACTGAACGGTAATGTCGCTGCCCGGGCAGACCTGCAATCTAAGTGCGCGGGTGAATGACAGCAGCCGCGCCAAGAATCGGCTGTCTAACATCACGAAATCGGCTGTCTCATATAAAGCGCGAAAGGACGGGTCATCGACATAGCGAATGAGATGATCGACGTTTGGAGTCACTACATACGCATAGCCGCTGGCGGGGAAGTTTGAGGCGAGAGCAATGAAATCGGGCAGTGCATAGTCATCAATAGTGAAAGTTAGGGGCATCGGAAACTTGCGCTATGGTGAATGAGGACTGGAACAGATTGGGCACGCTACAGGAGCCTATAGCGATCGTCCACGGCCCGCGAGATACAAATGAGCGTGGTGGCGCGAGCCTCAGAGGCGCTGCGTGGCGCGACGTACTTTTGCCCGATGCCGGAGTGATGCTGGCGCCCGAATCGGACGCACCTCCATGCTCGGGCCACTCATCCTCCTCATGCCGATGCAACGCGCGCCCGCGGGCTCGAAACGTTACCCGCCAAGCTGGCTCGCGCACGCAGGCTAGCACCGGTGGACTGCTGCCGTTGGCAGCCATCGCCGTGCTGCCCCTTCGAGCCATTGGCTCACGCAACCGCCGTTGCCCGGCCTCCCGCGGTTTCAGAGGCTCTCCGCGCAGCCATGCGGGCCTGGCCAATGCTTCCGCACGGCGCGACCGCAATTGGCATAACAAGTTGAATAGCAACGACTTCCTGGTCACTTGGGCTGTGCAGGGGCCCCCGGCTTGCTGCCTGTCCGCGAGTAAGTAATTGATAGATTTAAGATGTTTTCCTGTGACCTGGTACGCAGTGCAAGATCCTAACCTGTAAACGCCCGGATGCCTGAAGTATGATAGCGAGGCCTCATTGCACGCGTCTTACCCCACTTTGCGATGTCATGATTTCCAATATCAGCCTTAGAAAACAATCTGTTAGCACGGTATTCACGTCGCTGTGGATTGCGATCGCACTGTGCGCAGTACTTGTGGCTCCGCCAGTCCGCGCCGCGGCGGCGCCTGCGGCGGCGCCGGTAGAAACCTACCAATTGGCGCTATTGAGTATCGGCGATTCGGTCAGTATTCAGGTGTACGGCCAGCCGGATATGACCACCACGGTTTATGTGGATGAGGACGGTGCGATCAATGTGCCGCTTGCCGGCCGGGTACCGGTTGCCGGCCTTACGACGGTAGACGCCGGGAAGGCCATAGAGATGGCGCTGGTAACCGGTCAATACCTGATCAATCCTCACGTGACGGTGACGGTGCTTCAGTCGCATAGCCAGAAGATCACAATTGTCGGGGAGGTGCGAACGCCCGGGCGCTATCCTATGGAGTCAACGGCTACCGTGATCGACATGATCGCGATGGCTGGCGGTACCACCGAGAACGCTGCGAGTACCGTATACATTTTGCGCGCTGATGATCATGGCGGCAGCACGCGGGTTCCCGTGGACCTGCGCGGCCTCTCGGCAGGAGTAGGCACGCTCGCGACTCCGGCACTGCAGGGGGGCGATTCGATTGTCGTACCCCACGCGGAGCACTACTACGTCTACGGTGAGGTGCTGACGCCGAACATGTATCGCCTAGAACCCGGATTGACCGTCCTGCAGGCTATCTCCCGAGCAGGGGGCATCACGGCGCGTGGCAGCGAACACCGGGTCGAAATCAAGCGTGCCGGCAAGAACGGCCGCTACGTCGTTACGCATGCAAACCTTGGGGATATTGTTCAGGTTGACGATGTCATTCGCGTCAAGGAAAGTATCTTTTGAACCGCTCGTTTAGAAATTCATCCAGGCTGCTGGCAGTTGCCGAGCCCATTGTCCCTGAGCCGGACGTGAGCCCCGAAGCCGCAGCTCAAGGCGGCCAGATCGGCTTCTCAGTCGCGCAAATCGTTGCGATTGCCAGAGCCTACTGGAAGATTGCCTTGCTGCTCTGGCTGGTCATCACGGCCGCCTCGGCAGTCGTAATCAAGTTTCTACCCAAGACTTACACCGCGACGGCCGAGCTCATCGTCGATACCAACAACAAGGATCCGTTGGCCGGCCAGGAATTTCCGGTCAATCTGCTGAACAACTATGTGGCGACGCAGACTGAGCTGATTCAGGGGCCGGTCATTTTGCTGTCTGTTATTGATCGGCTCAATTTGACCGAGGACAAGGACTTTGCGGCCTCGGCACGCGCCGGGCTTGCCGGGCGGCGAGACTATGCCGCCGCCAGACTGGGCGAAGCGCTAACCGTTGAACAGGGCCGCGGCGGCCAGCTGCTGTACCTGTCGGTGTCCTCACGGGATCCGAACAAGGCGGCATTGCTTGCCAATACCATCACCGATGTCTATCTAGAGGAACAACGGCGCCGCATCAATGAACCTGCGGGTCAGCGCGCGCAACGCTATGCGGAACAAATCTCCGAATTGCGTGCCAAGGTAGCGGTAGCTCAGGAGAAGCTGGCGGAGTATCGGAAGCAGAAGGGAATTACCAACGTCACGGCCGACGCTGACCCGGACAACCCGGACACTGAAACCCAGGCGTTAAGCAGCATTGAAGGGCGTCTACTGGATGCCCAGAACGCGCGACGAGCGGTCGAGGCTCGAATGAGCGGGGCGCCCATCTCCTCAGATGAGGCGCTCGCATCGCCCATGGTGCAGCAGTTGCAGGGCCAGTTGCGCGCACAACAGTCGCAGCTGGTACAGCTCAGTGCGACCCTCGGACCGCAGCATCCAAAGGTGCTTGAGATAAAATCGCAGATCGAGGCCACGCAGGTTGCTCTGAAGCAGGAGACCAATGCTTTGGGGGCCAACACCGCAACTGAGCTTTCCCGGGCCAAGGCACTCGAAGCACAGTATCAGCAGGCGGCCGACGAACAGCGGGCCAAGGTCTTGCGCCTTCGCGAGGTTCAAGGTGAGGGCGGCAAGCTCGCCCTGGAGCTCGAGTCGGCCGAAGCGGTGTATAAGCGCGCGCTGGATGGCTACGATCAGATCATGTTTGCCTCGGTCGGCGATTATACGAACGTAAGCATTGTAAATCGGGCCGATCCGCCGGTCGGCAGTAAGCCGAACAAGCCCAAGTTATTTAGCATGGCGGCCTTCATCGCCCTGATGTTTGGCGGTGGCGTGCCGTTTTTCTACGAATTGCTGCTCGACCGACGCGTACGGTGTCGCGATGACATTGAGCGCTCGCTTGGCATTCCCGTGCTCGCTCAGTTCGGGCGAATTTCAAGCCGATTGCTGCCCGTATGAACGCCAGCTACGAGGATGGTGGCCTGCCGGAGCTCGAGAGGGAAATCAGCGTAGCGCTGATTGACCATTGCCGCTTGTCGGCGGAAACGGTCACCAGCATCAACGAAGCAAAAGATGCGATGAAATTGACCTTTGCCGAGGCAGCCGTCCATCTTGGCTTCATCACAATGAATGAAGCGCAGCAGGCCATCGCGTGGGTACAGAGCACGCGGTCCAAGAGCAATGACAGTCTGATCGAGGCCGCGGTGCGGCGTCTGCAAGGCAATCAAAACTTAATTCTTCGTCCTGATGAGCTGGTCAAGCCGAGCGCGAGTCTGATACTTGCCCATGATATGGATCATGCGCGCAGCGAACAGTTGCGCGCGCTCAGAACCCAGCTGCTGTTGCTGAGCACACAGGAGAGGCACGGCACCATTATTGCGCTGCTGAGTCCCGGCAATCGCGAAGGGCGTTCGCAGCTGGCCGCGGAACTGGCGATATCCTTCTCACAGCTGGGCCGGCGCACGCTGCTGGTGGATGGTGATCTGCGCAACCCGCATCAGCATGTACTGTTCAATGCGGATAACCAGTGGGGCCTCGCACAGGCAATGGCCTTCGATGAGCATCCCCGGGTCTATGGCGTTGAAGGCTCCCCGAATCTGTCGCTGCTGACCTCAGGAGCATCGGTACCAAACCCGCTCGAGTTGCTGTCAGGCGGCGGGTTCGAAAGGTTAATGTCGAAATGGCGTCTCAAGTACGAGTTTGTAATTATTGATACGCCACCCATCAGTGAATACGCCGACGGACTTGCCATAGCGACCATGGCGGGTCGGGTGTTGGTGTTGTGTCGCGGTCAGACCACACATCAGCAGCAAATGAAGGATATGCTCAAGCGGCTCGCGACCACCCAGGCGCAGGTCCTTGGTGCCGTGATCAGCTACTTCTAGCTGACGGATGCCAATCCGTTGTGTAGAAGAACACGCTTCAAGGTGATGGCGCGTTTGGCGGCTCCCCATGTGCATTGCGATGCCAATGCTCCGGCTCGATGTCACGGACCGCTGCCGATCAATGCCGGGCAAAGCGCGTCACTGGCAGATCCGCTCCTGACAGCCGCGCATGCGCTTGAGCTTCAGCGCGGCGCGACTGCAGCCGGCTTCGGTTTGGTGCGCCGAGACGCCAGGGCACTGCGGGCAACAGTCCGGCTGGCCCATCGCGTGGGGCGCGGGGCGCGAAGCAGTCGATCGGTGACAGCTCAGTCACGGGCCAGAGTCTTTGACCGTGTGCGGTGCGGAGGAGCGCTGGTACCCGAGTCGCGCGCTCCCTGCGGCGACTCATGAGTGTTCTCGCGCGGGGCCGTGCATTTGTCTTGATGTTCAGCAGCGCGGTGGCTGCTCAGGCCGTTTTGTCGGCCACCAGTCTGGTCGTCGGGCTGATACTCGTACGCCGTACAAGCGATGTGGACTACGGGTTTTATGTGCTGACCGTGCTGGTCGTCATGTTGACGACGGCGACTCAGAATTCCTTCATCCAGCCCCAGGTGGTGCTGCGCATGACCTCCGCGGATGTGGCAGGTCGTGCCGATCTGATCGGCGGTTTGTACCGGGAACAGCGGATGCTGTGGCCTGTTTTCGCTCTGGTTGCCACCGCCACGGCGTTGGCGCTGTGGTGGAGCGGTCACCTCACTGACCGCGCCCTCGGTGTGGCATTGGTCGGCTCCCTGGCGGTCATTGCAGCCATGTTCCGGGAATTTTTCCGCATGATGCTGATGAACTATCGCCGCTCAGGGGTGGTGTTCGGGGCCGATCTTGTGTATGCGGCGCTGCTGATCACGGGGGTCATGGCGGCGACCTTCACCCGCTGGCCGGCGCTGGTCGCGGTATGCAGCCTGGGGGCTGCGGCACTGTCCGGTGGGCTGGTCTGCTATGTCTCGCTGCGACGCATGGAGCCGTGGAACATCCATGGCGAGCGTGGCATTTTGCTGTCCTTGGTGCCTTCCGGTGTATGGACTACGGCCGGCTCAGTCACTCACTGGCTGTTCAGCCAGGGCTTTAATTTTCTGATTGCAGGCATGCTCGGGGTCGCCGCAGTGGCGGCGGTTGCCGCGACACGCATTCTGATCATGCCGGTGAATTTGTTATCGACCGGTATTGGTACGCTGCTGTATCCGACGGTGGCCGGCTGGCTGACCCGGCATAGCGTTAAGAAAGTGCTGAATCGTCAATTGCTCATTGCCGGCAGCCTGGCTCTCGCAGCGGTGTGTTACTTCGCGCTCATCTGGCTGATGCGTGACTGGCTCTTCCTCCACGTCCTGAAAAAACAGGTGCCCAATCGCGACCGCCTGCTGATGCTGTGGTTTGCGGTGGGGATCCTGATGCTGTTGCGCGATCAGGTCGTGTTTGTGTTGCTGTCCCGATCACGGTTTCGGATTCTGACGGTGCTGACCGTGTTCTCGGCGGTCGTTGCGCTTACGACCAGCGTCCTGGCGATGCGCGTATTTGGCGTCAGTGGCGCGCTACTCGGGGTGCTGTGCGGTGAAGTGGTCAACGTGTCGGGTCTGATCCTGCTCTCGGTCCTGGAGAGCCGGGGGGCGGCAGTGCTGCCGGCCTGAGTGTCGGCCTCACGCGCGCGCGGATTCTTGCGACTACGGTGAGCCTCGCCCGGGTCTCAGTTGAGCAATCCATAGACGGTCAGGGCTTTCGAGCCCCCGACGTAGACGTGACCGTTGGCGATCACCGGCACGGAGAACTTGATGGCATTGCCCGCGGCATCGCCTGACTTTGTCGAGCTGCTGTACAGGGTGGTCCCCAGATTCGTCGCATCATAGGCGCGCAAGATGGCGGGCCCGTTCGGGAAGGCCTTCCCGCCGTTGTTGCTCTGGGTGCCATTGGCGTTGGTATCGAGGACCCAGACGATGGCATCGCCGCTTGGTGTGGCGGAGATGGAGGGGGTGGGACTGGGGTAGTTATAGGTCTCGGTGCTCTGTGAGGACGCCTTCGCCGTTCCTGTGCTCCCATTGATGCTGAAGATGCCCTCGGTCAGCGGCAACGCGACCACGGCGCCCTTGGTCTGCCCCAGGTAGACAGTACCGTTGTAGTAGGCCGGCGTCGAGAACGTGCACAGCGCCGAACTGCAGGTGGACTGGTTCGGTACCACGGTCATCTGCACCGGACCATTCAGCGTGGCGTTGTAGCCGCCCATGTTATCGCGATCGATCACGTACAGGCGCCCGCCCTTATCGGAGGTCACCAGCAGATTGGGGTGGTCGCTTGGTCCCGCGCCATCAGGTAGCAGCGTGACGCCGGCGGCCGAGATATCCAGGTCCCCGCTGGACCAGCCAGACCACTGATTGGGCGTAAAGAAGTCCGGCACCGCCAGCGTTGAGGGGTTCACCTGCAGCACGCTCATGCCGAAGTCGTAGTTGGGCAATCCAGGCATCACATCGCCGGTATCCGAGAAGTCGCCATTGCCGGTCGTGAAGTAAATGCTGCCGTTTGAATCCACAGCCGGAGCGCCGCCGGACATCCAGATACCCCCTTCGCCGCCTTTGCCGCCGCTTACGCTGGGTGTCACATCGAGCACGGCGGTCTGCGCCAGGGTGGTCTCGTTGTAGCTGGCCAGCCACCCCGAATAGGGGCCGACATCGCAGTGCGCCGCCCAGGCGATATAGACCTGGCCGTCGCTCAGCGCCAAGCCCGCGCGCTGGTTGTTGAGCAGCGCAGAGAAGGGGGTATTGCCGCCGCTGAGGCTGATAACGACGGGTGAATGGGCTTGCTCGGCGCCGCTCGTGATGTTGAGCGCATGCAGGCGCTGAACGAATTTGCCGCTCTCGGTTGTCGCGGTGACCAGGAAGATCGTGCCGGTGCTCGGGTCGATGACCGGTGTGCCGGTGATGCCGTATTCGATCAAGGCATCGAAGCAGTTGGCAACGTTGGGCGAAATTGTCGTGCCGCCGCTTGGGATCAGATTCACAGACCACAGCGGCGTGCAGCTGCCACTGTCGGCATCGAAGGCATAAACGCTGTCGTGCATCGTGGCGACAAAGACCACGTTGTGTTTGCCCCCGGCGATTGAAAGGCCGGCCACATACAGCGGCTGGGCATAGATGTCGCTGTCGACCGGGCAGGACCAGAGCTTGCCAAAGTTGCCGCTGCTCACGTTGGCCGTGGTCAGAGCATACTCGGCCAGGTTCTGACCCGTGCGCGCCAGATCATTGTGATAGGTGTAGACCCCGGCGAGATCCGTAACTGCGGCCGTTGCACTGGCGGTCTGCGAGGTGTTGGCGGTATTGGTCGCGGTGATCGTGTGCGTGCCCACAGCGCTCCCCGGCGTGTAGGTGTAGGCGTTCGCCGTGCCGCTGGCCGTGATCGTACCGACTGTGCTGTTGCCGCCCGCGACGCCATCGACGCTCCACGAGGTGCTCAAGCCGCCGCCCCCGGAGAGGCTGGCGGTGAACAGCTGCGTTTGCTGTGAGGTCAGCGGTACGTTCAGCGGTGAAACCGACAGTCCGCCGGCGGCGGCGATCGTCAGCGTGGCGGTGCCGGAGGTGCCGCCGCCGGGGGTCGGGTTCAGCACGCTGATGCTCGCCGTCCCGGTGCTGGCGATGTCGCCGGCCGGCACCTGGGCGGTGAGCTGGGTCGCGCTGCTGTAGCTGGTCGGTAGTCCCGTACCGTTCCACTGCACGAGCGAACCGGAGATGAAATTGGACCCCGTCACGGTCAGCGTGAAGGCGCCGCTGCTGACGGTCACCGTCGAGGGGGAAATCGAGGCGAGCGTGGGCACCGGATTATTGATCGCAAAGGCCACGGCGCCGGAGCTTCCGCCCCCGGGCGCCGGGTTGACCACGGTAATCGAGGCGGAGCCTGCAGCGCTCAGGTCGCTGGCCGGGACCTGAGCCGTGATCTGCGTGCCACTCACATAGGTCGTCGCGAGCGCGGCGCCATTCCAGTCGACCACCGAGTTGCTGATGAACCTGTTCCCGGTGACGGTCAGCGTAAAGGCGCCGGCGCCGGTCAGGGCCGAGGCAGGCGCGAGGCTCGTGAGGCTGGGCACGGGCGCGCTGATCGTGACGGCTGCTGCGGCGGACGTGCCACCACCGGGCGCCGCGTTGACCACCGTCACGCTGGCCGTGCCTGAGGCGGCGATGTCGCTGGCCGGGATCTGGGCGCTGATTTGAGTCGCGCTGGCGTAAGTGGTCGACAGCGCCGTCCCGTTCCAGTGCATGACCGAGCCAGATACGAAGCTGCTGCCGGTGGCGGTGAGCGTGAAGGCGGCGGTGCCGGCTGTGACCGTCGAGGGGGCAACGGAACTCAGGGTCGGTGACGGGTTACTGATTGCGAATGTTGAAGTGCCGGAGGTGCCGCCGCCGGGCGCTGGGTTGATTACCGTGATATTCGCGCTGCCGGCGCTGGCGATATCGCTGGCGGGCACCGGCGCGGTGATCTGGGTCGCACTGACATAGGTGGTTGTCAGCGCCGTGCCATTCCAGTTGACCACGGAAGCATTCACAAAGCCGCTGCCATTGACGGTGAGCGTGAACGCTGCGCCGCCGGCCGTGCCGCTGGCCGGTGAGAGCGAGCTGATCGCAGGCGCCGGGTTATTGATCGGGAATGTCCAGCTGCCGGAGGTGCCACCGCCAGGTGCCGGGTTGCTGACGGTGATGCTGGCCGTGCCCGAGGCGGCAATGTCACTGGCCGGGACCTGGGCCGTAATCTGGGTTGCACTGTCATAGGTGGTCGTGAGCGCTGCGCCATTCCAGTTGACGACCGAGCTGCTGACAAAGCCGCTGCCATTGACGGTGAGCGTGAAGGCCGCGCCACCCACCGTGCCGCTGGCCGGTGAGAGCGAGCTGATCGCTGGCGCCGGGTTATTGATCGGGAACGCCCAGGCTGCCGAAGTGCCGCCACCCGGTGCCGGGTTGATCACCGTGATGTTGGCCGAGCCCGTGGCGGTGAGGTCACTCGCCGGGACCTGGGCCGTGATCTGCGTCGCACTCACATAAGTCGTCGTGAGCGCGGCGCCGTTCCAGCTGGCGACCGAGGTGCTGACAAAGCCGCTGCCGGTAAGGGTGAGCGTAAAGCTCGTCCCACCGACCGTGGCGTTCGCCGGTGACAGCGAGCTGATGGCCGGTACCGGGTTGTTAATCGCAAACGTCGCGGCCCCCGAGGTGCCGCCGCCCGGTGCCGGGTTCGTGACTGTGATGCTGACTGTGCCGGTGCTGGTGAGGTCGCTCGCCGGGACCTGGGCCGTGATCTGCGTGGCGCTGACATACGTGGTGCTCAGTGCCGCCCCATTCCAGTTAACCACCGAAGCGCTGACGAAGTTGGTGCCATTGACCGACAGCGTAAATGCCGCTGCGCCGGTCGTCGTGCTGGCGGGCGAAAGCGAACTGATCGTCGGTACCGCATTATTGATCGAGAAAGTTGCCGCGCCCGAAGTGCCACCTCCAGGGGTGGGATTGCTGATGGTGATGCTGGCCGTGCCGGTGCTGGCGATATCGCCGGCCGGCACCTGTGCCGTGAGCTGCGTGGCGCTGACATAGCTGGTGCTCAGCGCCGTGCCATTCCAGTTGACCGTGGAGGCGCTGACGAAGTTGCTGCCATTGACGGTGAGCGTGAACGCCGCGCTACCGACCGCAGCACTGGCGGGCGAGAGCGAGCTGATCGTCGGCACCGGGTTGTTGATCGGGAATGTCCAGGTCGCGGAGGTGCCCCCGCCCGGTGCCGGGTTGGTGACGGTAAGGCTCGCAGTGCCGGTCGCCGTGAGATCGGTCGCCGGCACCTG
>Ga0182030_10010025_pt1 | contig 19324 bp, 17 predicted proteins | sample 812S3MmetaG_FD_121299 | JGI IMG/M metagenome (GOLD analysis project Ga0182030, IMG submission 121299) | Permafrost microbial communities from Stordalen Mire, Sweden - 812S3M metaG (Illumina Assembly) | ecosystem: Environmental > Terrestrial > Soil > Wetlands > Permafrost | place: Sweden... | reverse complement strand
GCAACCGAGAAAAAGACCGTTCGTGAGGCATTGCGCGATGCCATGGCCGAAGAGATGCGGCGCGACCCCGATGTATTTCTGATCGGCGAAGAGGTGGCGCAATATCAGGGTGCCTATAAGGTCAGTCAGGGCCTTCTGGAAGAATTCGGGCCGGACAGGGTCATCGACACACCGATTACCGAACAGGGCTTTGCCGGACTGGGCGTGGGTGCGGCGATGGGCGGTTTGAAGCCGATTGTGGAATTTATGACCTGGAACTTCGCAATGCAGGCGATTGACCAGATCATTAATTCAGCAGCCAAGACGCGTTACATGTCCGGCGGACAGATGTCTTGTCAGATCGTATTCCGCGGACCCAACGGTGCTGCTTCGCGTGTCGCTGCCCAGCATTCGCAGGATTATACCAGTTGGTATGCTCATATACCGGGCCTCAAGGTCGTTGCGCCTTATTCGGCTGCCGATGCCAAGGGACTGCTAAAGGCCGCTATACGCGACCCGAATCCAGTCGTCTTCCTCGAGAACGAGCTGCTTTACGGTCATGGATTTGATGTGCCGACAGATCCTGACTTTATCGTGCCGATCGGTAAGGCAAAGATCATGCGGGAAGGCAAGTCAGTTACGATCTGCAGTTTCTCGCGCATGGTCGGCGTCGCGCTGGAAGCTGCCGATCTTCTCGCTAAGGAAGGGATAGAGGCCGAAGTAATCGATCTGCGGACGATCCGGCCGCTCGATACTGAAACCATCGTCGCCAGCGTGCGCAAAACCAACCGGCTGGTGTCGGTTGAGGAGGGATGGGCTTTCGCCGGCATTGGTTCGGAACTTGCCGCTCTGATGATGGAACAGGCCTTCGACGATCTCGATGCCCCGGTTGTTCGCGTTCATGGCAAGGACGTGCCGCTGCCCTATGCAGCCAACCTCGAAAAACTCGCTCTGCCGCAGATCGACGACGTCGTCCGCGCCGCTAAATCGGTTTGCTACCGATGAGCGATATTCTGATGCCGGCCCTGTCGCCGACGATGACCGAGGGCAAGCTTGCGCGCTGGTTGAAAAAGCCTGGCGACGCCATTGCGCCCGGCGATGTGATCGCCGAAATCGAAACCGACAAGGCGATGATGGAGGTCGAAGCGGTCGACGAGGGCACGCTAGGTGAAATCAAGGTACCGGAGGGCACGGAAGGGGTCGCGGTAAATGCCGTGATCGCAACGATGGTGGGTGGTGACGAACCCGCTAAGAAGGCGCCCGCGCCGAAAGCCGAAACCGTGGTGGCGAAGGCCGCCCAAGCCGCGCCGCAGCTTGCCGTGGTGAAGAGCGAAGCACAGAAGCTATCTACCAACGGTTATGCAACCGAAGCCAAAGGCACCCGAATCATTGCGACGCCTCTTGCTCGTCGCTTGGCTAAACAGGGCGGAATTGATCTTTCGGGGATCAAAGGCAGTGGTCCGCACGGCCGGATCGTAAAGGCCGACATCGACAGTGCTCCAGCCAAACCGGCCGCACAGGTGTCAGCTGCAACGCTCGTCAAGGGGCAGGATGCACGCCAGCTCGCCGACCTGCTCGGCATGACCTATGAGCTGCGACCCAATTCCGGTTTCCGCAAGACCATCGCCAGGCGATTGACCGAGGCCAAGCAGACGGTTCCGCACTTCTACTTGACGCTCGATTGCCGCATCGACGCGTTGCTGGAACTGCGCAAGCGCTATAATGCCAGCGCCGATACGGTCAGTGGCAAGGTCTCAGTCAATGATTTCGTTATCCGCGCCGCTGCGCTTGCTCTGCGCAAAGTTCCGGATGCCAATGTGTCTTGGGCAGAAGAGGCGATACTCGCCTATAAGGACGTCGATATCTCCGTCGCGGTGGCTACCTCAAACGGCCTCATCACGCCGATCATCAAGCAGGCCGATACCAAAAGCCTGCGTCAGATTGCCAGCGAAATGCGAGACTTCGCCGCTCGCGCTCGCGAGGGCAAACTCAAACCTCAGGAATATCAGGGCGGAACTTTCTCGATCTCCAATCTCGGCATGTTCGGCATCCGCGAATTCGCGGCGGTCATCAACCCGCCGCAATCCTGTATTCTGGCGGTCGGCAATGGCGAACAGCGCGCGGTGGTCGAGAATGGCGAGTTGAAGATCGCGACACTGATGACGGTCACTTTGTCGGTAGACCATCGCGCTGTCGATGGCGCCTTGGGCGCCGAATATCTCGGTGCTTTCAAGGTTCTGATCGAAGATCCTTACAGCTTGTTGCTGTGATCGCGGTATAGTGTCTGCCTTGAGCATCCGTCCCGCGACAAAGACCGACCTTCCGCTGATTGCAACTTTGGTCCGCGAATTGGCGGAGTATGAGAGGCTCGCCCACCAAGCGGTGGCGACGGAAGATGATTTTGACAGAGCTTTGTTCAGCCCATCGCCCCGCGCATATGCCCTGATAGTAGAGCAGGATGCTCAACCAGCTGGATTTGCGGTCTATTTTTACAATTTCTCTACCTTCCTCGGGCGACCGGGCATTTACGTCGAAGATGTTTTTATCCGTCCTCAGTTCCGCCGGATTGGCTTTGGTCAGGCCATCTTCAAATATTTGGCCAAGAAGGCGGTCGCTGAGGGTTGCGGGCGCATGGAATGGTGGGTTCTGGATTGGAACGAACCGGCGATCCGATTCTATGGCGAATTAGGCGCGATGCCGATGGATGAATGGACCGTTCAGCGTCTGACCGGCGATTCGCTAATGAAATTCGCGGAGAGTTGAGATCGATGGCGGACCTAACATTCGATTTGGCTGTGGTCGGTGCGGGTCCCGGTGGCTATGTCGCTGCCATCCGCGCGTCTCAGCTCGGCATGAAGGTCGTAGTAATCGAGCGTGAGCATTTGGGCGGTATCTGCCTCAATTGGGGCTGCATCCCGACCAAGGCCCTGCTGCGGACATCCGAAATCTATGGCCTCCTGCACCATCTCGATGAATTCGGCTTATCTGCCAAAGACATCGGCTATGACGCCGCGAAAGTCGTTGAACGCTCGCGCAAGGTAGCCAAACAGCTTTCCGACGGCGTTAAATTCCTATTGAAGAAGAACAAGGTCACCGTTATCGACGGCGCAGCCAAACTTGCGGGCAAGGGTAAGTTGACGATCACCAAAGACGGCAAGCCGCTCGACGGCGTTGTCGCCAAACACGTCATCCTGGCGACAGGTGCACGGGCGCGGTTCCTGCCGGGTTTGGAGCCGGACGGCAAACTGGTCTGGACCTATAAGGAGGCGATGATGCCGGACGCGATCCCGAAATCACTGCTTGTCGTCGGTTCGGGCGCTATCGGTATCGAATTCGCCAGCTTTTACCGCACGATGGGCGCCGATGTTACGGTGGTCGAGGTGCTGGACCGGGTTCTACCCGTCGAGGATGAGGATATATCGGCTTTCGCCCGCAAGGTCTTCGAAAAGCAAGGGATCAAAATCCTGACCGGGGCCAAGGTCACCAAGCTGGACAAGAGCAAGGACAGCGTCACGGCGACGGTTGAGCATCAGGGTGAAGCGACCAGGATCACGGTCGATCGTGTAATCCTCGCCATCGGCATCACCGGAAATGTCGAGGATGTCGGCCTGGAAGGCACCAAGGTAAAAGTCGAAAAGTGTCACGTGCTCGTCGACCAATGGCTCCAGACCGGCGAGCCGGGAGTCTACGCGATAGGTGACTTGGTCGGCGCACCCTGGCTTGCGCACAAGGCCAGCCATGAGGGTGTGATCTGCGTCGAGAAGATCGCCGGACTGGAACATGTCCAGCCGCTCAATGTGCTGAATATCCCCGGTTGCACCTATTGCACGCCACAGGTCGCCTCCGTGGGACTGACAGAGGCAAAAGCGAAGGAGGGTGGGCGAAAGCTGAAGGTTGGGCGATTCCCCTATATCGGGAATGGCAAGGCAATCGCGCTGGGCGAGCCCGAAGGCTTCATCAAGACAATTTTCGACGCTGAAACCGGAGAGTTATTGGGCGCCCATATGATCGGTGCGGAAGTGACCGAGTTGATTCAGGGCTTCACCATCGCCAAAACGCTGGAGACGACGGAAAGCGAGTTGATGGAGACCATCTTCCCGCATCCCACCCTTTCCGAAATGATGCATGAGAGCGTGCTTGACGCCTATGGAAGGGCAATCCATTTCTGAAACCATGGCTGACATTGATACGATTCCCAAAATCCGACATCCCGAGAAAGCCCATCGCCCGGATAATTTGCCGCTGCGCAAGCCTGACTGGATTCGGGTAAAGGCACCGACCTCACCCGAATATCACGCGACCCGGGCAATCATGCGCGGGTTGAATCTGTCGACGGTATGCGAGGAGGCCGCTTGTCCGAATATCGGCGAATGCTGGTCGAAGCGGCATGCGACTTTCATGATTATGGGAGAGGTCTGCACGCGCGCCTGCGCCTTTTGCAACGTGGCGACGGGTAAGCCGTCTCATCTCGACGCGGACGAACCGCGCCGGGTAGCAGAGGCCCTGGCCAAGCTCGGTCTGGAACATGTCGTGATCACTTCTGTCGACCGTGACGACTTGGACGATGGGGGGGCGACCCATTTTGTCCAAACGATTGCCGCGATCCGAATTGCCTCACCGAAAACGACTATCGAAATTCTAACTCCAGATTTTAAGAATAAGGCTCAGGCTCTTGGAATAATTTTGGGAAATAAGCCGGACGTATACAATCACAATTTGGAAACCGTTCCGCGTCTTTACGCTTCGATTCGGCCAGGTGCGCGCTATTTTACGTCGCTACAGCTGCTGGCACGCGTAAAGGAGACCGACCCAACTATGTTTACTAAGTCGGGGATCATGGTCGGCCTAGGCGAGACCCGAGAGGAAGTGCTGCAGGTGATGGATGATCTGCGCGCCGCCGATGTCGATTTCCTGACCATCGGACAATATCTGCAACCGACAGTAAAGCATGCGGCAGTCGATCGCTTTGTTACGCCCGATGAATTCGCTGCTTACGCTGCCGCTGCACGGGCAAAGGGATTTCTGATGGTTTCCGCATCGCCCCTGACCCGATCATCTTATCACGCAGGCGATGATTTCGTGCGATTACGAGCGGCGCGTGCCGCTCAGCACGCTGCAGCTTGATCCGCCTTTGACCGCGTATAAAGAAAAGGTGATCGTGCCCTACTCGGTGCAGCAGATGTACGATCTGGTAGCGGGAGTGGAGCATTATCCTGAATTTCTGCCATGGTGTATTGGCGCACGAATTTTAAAGCGTGATGGCAATACTTTGCATGCCGATCTTATTATTGGCTGGAAGATCCTGCGTGAGCGTTTCAGTTCACGGGTCGTATTGAATCCGCCCAATTCGGTTCAGTTCGACTATACCAACGGCCCATTGAAATATCTCCATGGCGACTGGCGCTTTACGCCGACTGCCGAAGGCAGGACTTTGGTCGAGTTTCAGGTCGATTTCGAATTCAAGTCGCGCGCGCTATCCCTTGTTATGGGCGGTGTTTTCTCCGAACTGGTGCATCGCATGGTCGGCGCCTATGAGGCACGCGCCAATCAACTCTATGGCAAGCTACCAAGCGGGTTACTTCAGGCGGGTAAGCCCTTGGAGCAAAAGAGTTAGGGCCTGATCGGTAGATTGGCGGCGGACCGCTGCGCGATCGCCTGAAAATATGCTGTTCTCTGTGGTTGTTGTACCGCCCGCAGACAAGCCGAACCAGACCAACCCGACCGGCTTTTGCGCGGTGCCGCCGCCAGGTCCGGCGATACCGGTCACCGAAACGGCAACATCGGCATGCGAATGGGCCAACGCCCCTTCGGCCATCGCCGATGCGACTTCCGCGCTTACGGCGCCGTTCGCTTCGATTATCGGGAAATCGATACCCAGTAGTTCGCTCTTCGCAGCGTTTGAGTAGGTGACGAAACCGCGTTCGACCACAGTTGATGATCCTGCAATATCCGTCAGTGCCGCCGCGATCATTCCACCGGTACAGGATTCTGCGGTCACAAGCATTTTGCCGGCCGCTTCAAACGCTCGCAGCACCGTCCTGGCTAAGTTTTCCGTCTCAGACAAAGGGAAGCCTGACTGTTGCTATGCCTTGGGCTGCGATGCCCTCGCGCCGCCCTGTGAAACCCAACCCTTCTGTCGTGGTCGCTTTTACGCTCACCTGATCGGGTCTTAGGCCGGCAATTTCGGCGACGCGGGCAACCATCGCCGCACGATGCGGGCCCACCTTTGGGCGCTCGCAGATGATCGTAACATCGAGGTGGGCCACCAAACCGCCCCGTTCCTTTACGCCTTCAATCGCATGTTGAAGGAAAACGGCGCTGTCGGCACCCCGCCACCGCGGATCGGTGGGCGGGAAATGGCTGCCGATATCGCCTAGCCCGATGCAACCCAGAATGGCGTCGGTCAAGGCGTGCAAGCCGACGTCGGCGTCCGAATGTCCCTTCAAGGCATGGGTATGCGGCACACGGACCCCGCAAATTGTTACGTGATCGCCGGGTTCGAACTCATGCACATCGAAGCCCGATCCCGTGCGGATGTCGCCGAGTCGCGCAGCAAGGAATATTTCAGCTGTTGTCAGATCGCCTGCCCGGGTGACTTTGAGGTTGCTCATGGCGCCTTCGACCAGAGTGATGGGGATGCCGGCTCGTTCGGCAAGCGTTGCGTCGTCGGTAGCCAGATCGTCTGTTGACGCGCGATGAGTAGTAATGATCGCGTCGTACCAGAAACCCTGGGGTGTCTGCACCTGCCAAAGACCCTCACGATCCACTGCACCGCCAGTCTCGCGGCGCAAACTATCGACTATCGGCATTGCCGCTATGGCAGCCGGTTTGGCGTCGAGCGCCTCGATGACCCTGCTGATTACACCTGAATCGACGAGTGGCCGCGCCGCATCATGAATGAGGATTAATTTCGGTGGCTGATCTGCGAAAGCTTCCAGTCCGCGGCGAACCGATTCCTGTCTTGTCGCACCGCCGATAATGTGTGATTCTTGCAACAGGTCGCCGACCGCTTTCGTGTAAAGCTCCTCATGATCGGCTCCGATAACCACTTTTATGAGCCCGATATTAGGGTGATCTTGGAAGGCTTTAACCGTGTGACGAAGCATCGGTGATCCACCAAGCAATTGATATTGCTTCGGTAGGTCTCCACCATGGCGACTACCGGAACCGGCGGCGACGATAAGAGCGGCGATGGTCAAGCCTGTTGCTCCAGATATTGCACTGCCGCAAATTTCACGCGACACTTTGCTCATATTATGTGCAGGTTAAGCAGATGCCTAATAACATAGCACTTCCATTCCTCGCCACCGCCCGTCAGGGGGCGGCTGGAATTGATCCGGCGCGGATTCTGGAGGCTCTGCCTCAGGCGATTCTCGCAGTCGATGCGTCATTCGCCATACGCTATGTAAACATGAAAGCCGAGGAGTTTTTTTACGCCAGCGCTGCGACCCTCTTGGGCGCTGAGCTGTCGGAATTGGTTCCGACTGACAGTCCCGTCTTCGCCCTGATTCGGCAAGTATTGCGCACGGCCGCACCAGTCGTTGACCATGGCCTTCTTCTCGACAGCCGGCGTATCGGGCAGCGCGATGTGTTGATACAGGCGACCCCTTTGGGCGACCCGCCGGATTTGGCGATTATCGCATTCCAGGAACGCACGATTGCAGAACGACTTGACCAGCAATGGAACCAACGCGGCGCAGTGCGTTCGGCACAGGCAATGGCCGCAATGCTCGGTCACGAAGTGCGCAATCCGCTCGCTGGCATCCGAGGGGCGGCGCAGTTGCTCGAGCAGGGGGCGGGGGCGTCGGACCGTGAATTGACCCGACTTATCTGCGATGAGACCGATCGAATCAAAGCGCTGATCGACCGAATGGAGGTATTTTCCGACGATCTTCCTCTGGCGCGCGAGCCCGTCAATATTCACACCGTACTCGATCAGGTACGCAAGGTGGCGTCAGCGGGCTATGCCAGGCACGTCACCTTCGTCGAGCATTACGACCCTTCTTTGCCGTCGGTCTACGGCAATCGCGAACAACTCGTACGTCTGTTTACCAATCTCGTAAAAAATGCCGCCGAGGCTATCACCCGCGGACATGGCAGGATCGTGCTTTCGACTGCTTATCAAAGCGGTCTCCGGCTGGTTCTGCCCAACGGAAGCGGCAGGGCTCATCTGCCCTTGGTGGTCAGCATAGAGGATAACGGTGACGGCATTCCGGACTCGATTCGGCCCCATATTTTTGACGCTTTCGTTTCCGGGAAGCAAAGCGGGACGGGCCTTGGTTTGGCGCTAGTGGCCAAGATCGTCGGCGAGCACGGTGGTCTCATCGAATTGGACAGTCTACCAAGGCGAACCATATTCCGAGTATTTCTACCGATGGCTGAAAGAGTAATCGAATGACGCCCGCAGAAACCCGCTCCAATGCGCCGGTCATTCTCGTAGCAGACGACGACCGTGCGATCCGAACCGTGCTTACCCAAGCGCTCGTCCGCCAAGGCTACGAGGTTCGGACAAGCAGCACCGCGGCCACATTGTGGCGTTGGGTTGCCGATGGGCAGGGCGACTTGGTGATTACGGACGTGATCATGCCCGACGAGAACGGCCTGGATCTCGTGCCGCGCATTCGCGAGGCGCGCCCCGATCTGCGTGTTATCGTCATGAGCGCCCAGAACACGCTGATGACTGCGATCAAGGCAACCGAACGCGGAGCGTTCGAATATCTGCCCAAGCCCTTCGATCTCAAGGATCTGATCCAAATCGTCGAACGCGCTTTGGCCGAGCCCGGGCCGAAGCACGAAGATCTCGATTTGGAACAGCCCGAAGAAACTTTGCATATAATCGGTCGCTCGCCTGCGATGCAGGAAATCTACCGGACAATGGCTAGGCTGATGAGCACCGATCTCACGGTAATCATCCTGGGTGAATCGGGTACCGGCAAGGAGCTGATCGCGCGTGCCCTGCACGAATACGGCAAACGTCGAGAGGGGCCGTTCGTCGCGGTGAATATGGCGGCAATTCCCAAGGAGTTGATCGAAAGCGAATTGTTCGGCCATGAACGCGGGGCATTTACCGGCGCTGTCAACCGGTTGTCAGGACGTTTCGAACAGGCTCAGGGAGGGACCCTGTTCCTGGATGAAATCGGCGATATGCCTTCGGAAGCTCAGACCCGGCTGCTGCGCGTTTTGCAGGAAGGCGAGTATGTAACCGTCGGTGGTAGGACGCCGATACGTGCGGATGTTCGGATCATCGCCGCGACGCACCGTGATCTGCGAGCTTCGATTGCTCAGGGACTGTTCCGCGAAGATCTTTATTACCGACTGAATGTCGTGCCTATCCGAGTTCCGCCCTTGCGGGAACGAACACAAGACATTCCAGCGTTGGTCCGTCATTTCATGAATCAGGCGATCGCAAGCGGCCTGCCGGGCAAGTCGATCGACAGTGCAGCGATGCAGAGGCTTCAGGCTCACCGTTGGCCCGGCAATGTGAGAGAGCTTGAAAATCTCGTCCGTCGGCTATGTGCTCTATATTCGGAGGAGATGATTGATCTGGGAGCGATCGATGTCGAGCTTGCAGAAACAAAACAGCCTGCAGCGCAGACTGAAGAGGTTAGCGGCGAAGGGCTCGGTGCGGTTGTCGAGCGTCATTTGCGCGAATATTTTGCTGCTCATGTGGACGGATTGCCGGCAAGCGGCGTTTACGACCGCATTGTGCGGGAAGTCGAACGCCCGCTGATCGCGCTGTCTTTGGCGGCAACTCGGGGTAATCAGCTGCGTGCGGCTGAACTACTGGGCCTGAATCGCAACACTCTGCGCAAGAAAATACGGGAGTTGGACATCCAAGCTGCGCGCAGTTTAAAATAGGCGCGTGAACAAGACCTCATATCGCAGTTCGGCAATTCACGGCTGGCTCGGCCAATTCCGCCGGGTGACGCGCGCATGAACGTCGAGGTTATCAAGCCACCCCCGGCGACGCCCTGGCAGATTATGACACAGTGGGCGAAACGCAGTGGCCTCGGCAACAAGATTGCTCTGGCGCTAATCGTCATATCGGTCATGGCGGGCGCGGCGACTTATGCAGCTTTGACGGCTGGCGCGCCTTTTGGCGATGCCCACACGCTCTATCTCCTGCTCAATATCGATCTTGTTCTCGTTCTTATTATCGTACTCATCGTTGCCCGCCGCATTGTGGCCCTCTGGGTCCAACGAAGGCAGGGCATAGCGGGCGCACGGCTTCACGTTCGCCTGGTGACTTGGTTCAGCCTGGTGGCGGTTGTTCCCGCAATTTTCGTAACTTTGTTTTCGATCGGCTTTTTCTATCTGGGCGTCGAATCCTGGTTCAGCGACCAGACCAGGACAGCGGTAGACGAATCGGTTGTTGTCGCCAGCGCCTATCTGGAGGAACATAAACAAGCGATCCGCGGCGATATTCTTGCAATGGCCAGCGACTTGACCTCGGTCCCGGCACCGATCGGGTCGCAAGAGTTCGCTGCAGTATTGAGGCAGCAGGCGCTATTGCGCGATTTGTCGGATGCGATGGTGTTCGACGGCCAGCAGAATTTCAAAATTAGCACCGGCATAACGTTTGCCTTGGGGCTAGATCAACCACCGCTCGACGCGATCGAGTCCGCGCGCCGCAGTCCGAGCGACGTTCAGATTATGACATCGGATCAGCAAGACCGGGTGACTGCTCTGGTGAAACTCTATGGTGACGTGTTCCTGTATGTCGCCCGCCCTATAGACCCTAAAGTGCTCGCCCATATAAGTTCCGCAAAGGACGCGGCAGCCAAATATGCTCAGGCGGAGGGTTCGCGGTCGAACCTGCAGATTCAAGTCTGGCTGATGTTCATCGTTGTCTCGTTGCTCTTGTTGCTGGCAGCAGTGTGGATGGGGCTTCATTTCGCCGGTCAACTCGTGTTGCCCGTGGGCGCGCTGATTGAGGCCGCGGAGCGTGTGCGCGCCGGCGACCTCAGTATACGGGTCATAGAACCTCAGGATGCCGACGAATTGTCGGTCCTGTCCCGGACATTCAATCGAATGACCAGCCAGCTTGCCAGTCAGCGATCCGACCTTGTCGAGGCCAACCGACAACTCGATACGCGCCGGCGCTTTACGGAAACCGTCCTTGCTGGCGTGTCGGCTGGGGTAATTGGTCTCGATCTTGACGGAAACATTACGCTCGCGAACCGTTCGGCAGGCGAATTTCTAGATATCGAACCCGACCTGCTTGCCGGGCGAAATCTTGTGGAGATTCTTCCTGAGATTTTACCGATCCTGGCGCAATTGGGGCCCAACCAGACTCGCCTCGTTCAGTCGCAGCTCGATCTGCGCCGCCCTGGCTTGGCCCACCGCACGCTTTTGGTGCGGATCGGGGCTGAGGAGCAGGGTAAGCAGGTGCGTGGCTATGTCGTCACGTTCGACGATGTGACCGAGCTTCTGCAGGCTCAGCGCAAGGCGGCATGGGCGGATGTCGCTCGCCGCATCGCCCATGAGATCAAAAATCCACTGACCCCGATCCAATTGTCCGCAGAACGGTTGAAGCGCAAATATCTGAAAGAGATCAAAAGCGATCCCGAAACCTTTATCACCTGCACCGACACGATCGTCCGGCAAGTCGGCGATATCGGGCGGATGGTCGATGAGTTTTCCGCCTTCGCCCGGATGCCCCAGGCGGTCATGCGTCGCGAGGCCATTTCCGATCTCGTCGGTCAGGCCGTCTTTCTCCAGCGTCAGGCTCACACGAATATTCGCTTTGACGTGGTCAAACCTGTCGAACCTTTGATCGTCGAATGCGATGGACGACAAATTACTCAGGCACTTACCAATTTGCTTCAAAATGCGGTCGATGCGATCAGCGGCAGGATCGCCGACGAAGGCGAAACCTTGCCCCGTGGGATTATCGAGGTTTCAGTTGCCTCCCTAGACGGAAGGGTCATGATCGCAGTATCCGACAACGGGAGGGGCCTGCCGGTCGCGGAACGTGAAAGGCTCACCGAGCCTTATGTGACAACTCGCGCAAAAGGAACGGGATTGGGGCTGGCGATCGTTAAGAAGATCATGGAAGATCATGCGGGCACGCTCGAAATGCACGATAATCCTGGGGGCGGCGCTCGCGTTGTCCTTTGTATTCCGCTAGAGCAAGACGGTTCCGCGGAGTCCGTTCCGCCCCGACAGAGTATCCAATCCCGATATGGCGCGTGACATTCTGATTGTTGATGACGAAGCCGATATTCGGCTTCTCATCAGTGGAATATTGAACGACGAAGGTTTTACGACCCGGCAGGCCGGGAGTAGCGATGCCGCTTTGGCGGCGCTGAAAACACGTCAACCGAGTTTGGTCATTCTCGACATCTGGCTCGAAGGCAGCCGCTTGGACGGAATGGAATTGCTGGACGAGATCCGGCGGCATCATCCTGCCGTTCCGGTGGTGATGATCAGCGGCCACGGCAATATCGAAACCGCAGTCACAGCCATCAAGAATGGCGCCTACGACTTCATCGAAAAGCCATTCAAGGCGGACCGGCTGCTGCTGATCCTCGATCGGGCGCTCGAGGCTGCAAGGCTGAAGCGCGAGAATGAGGAATTGCGGCTGCGGGCCGGAACATCGACCGAGTTGATCGGCGTGTCGCCGGCGATTTCGCGCATCCGCCATGAAATCGAAAAAGTCGCGCCGAGCGGTAGCCGGGTACTTATTACCGGTGCTCCGGGTAGCGGCAAGGAAACTGTCGCTCGGCTGATCCATGCCCGTTCAAGGCGGGCCATCGGGCCCTTCATCATTCTGAACTGCGCCGCAATCAGACCGGAGCGTTTGGAGATCGAGCTCTTCGGCACCGAATATGCACTGGATGGTGGCGGTCGGAAGATCGGCGTTATGGAGCAAGCCCACGGCGGCACGTTGTTGCTCGACGAAGTCGGCGATATGACGCTCGAGACGCAAGGCAAAATGGTGCGCTCCCTTCAGGAGCAGACTTTTGAGCGCGTAGGCGGCTCGACCCGGGTCGAAGTCGACGTACGAGTGATCGCCACTTCCACCAAAGACCTGAATGTGGAAATGGCCGCCGGCCGTTTCCGACAGGATTTGTTTTATCGGTTGAACGTCGTGCCGATTCGTGTGCCTTCGCTCACCGAACGGCGTGAAGATGTGCCGATGTTGGCCCGCCAATTCATGCAGCGTGCTTCAGAGGTAGGGGGCATCCATGCCCGTGAGTTCGGGGATGACGCAATCGCCGCACTGCAATCCTACGACTGGCCGGGAAATGTCAGGCAACTGCGTAACGTCGTCGACTGGCTGCTGATCATGAACCAAGGTGATCATGGCGAGGCCATTCGGGCTGAGATGCTGCCGGCGGAGATAGGCTCGATTGCGCCCGAAATGGTCAAATGGGATCGGGGTGCCGAAATCATGAGCCTGGCACTGCGCGACGCACGTGAAATGTTTGAACGCGAATATCTGTTGGCGCAGGTCAACCGTTTCGGTGGGAATATTTCCCGCACAGCAGCTTTTGTCGGCATGGAGCGTTCAGCCCTCCATCGGAAGCTGAAATCCCTAGGCGTCCCCGGGCATGATCGAGGCGCTGAACGGCTCGCGAGCGAATAAGGCTGCTGCCGATGGGACGTCAGGCTTATGTCAACGGCCGCTTTGTTCGGCACGCCGAAGCAACAGTGCATATCGAAGACCGCGGCTATCAGTTTGCCGACGGTGTTTACGAAGTTGTGACATTGCTCGCAGGTAGTTTCGTCGATGAGGCTGGGCATCTGGCGCGGCTAAAGCATTCTCTGGAAGAATTGCGGATCGCGATGCCGGTATCCGATGCCGTCCTGAAATTGCTGATGGCCGAACTTATTCGGCGCAACAATATTCGTAATGGCTATCTGTATCTCCAGATCACACGGGGCGTCGCTCCGCGCGATTTTAAATTTCCGAAAAAAACCAGAAGCGCGCTCGTGATGACGACGCGTCGCCAGAGCTTTTCTCCGTCACTGTCCGACGATGCCGGTATCAAGGTTGCGAGCGTGCCGGATATTCGCTGGGCAAGAAGGGATATTAAATCGATCGGACTTCTGGCACAGGTATTGGCAAAGCAGAATGCGACTGAAGCAGGCGCGTTCGAAGCCTGGATGGTCGATTCCGACGGATTTGTCACCGAGGGCGCATCGAGCAATGCCTGGATTTTGACGAAAAATGGTGTGCTGGTCACACGACAGGCAGACCATTCGGTCCTTCACGGGATCACGGGTAACTCCATTGAATATTTGGCCCGCGAATTGGGCGTCAAGGTCGAGCGCCGCCCATTCACACTCGCCGAGGCCTTTGAAGCGCGCGAAGCCTTCATTACTTCGGCTACGACATTCTGCCTTCCTGTTATCGAGATCGACGGCCGGACAGTGGCGAACGGCCACCCCGGGGAACTGACCTGCAACTTGCGGCAGCATTATTTCGACTATGGACAAAAGCGACAGGATCGCCCATTCGCATGGCCGAAATGACAGACCGCGATAGTCCGTTATTTGTCAGACCGCGGGCAGTCCTGTTCGATTGGGACAATACGCTGGTCCAGAATTGGCGAACGATCCAGGCGGCGCTCAACGCCGCGCTGGACGAAGCGGGCTTGCCGGCGATGGACTTGGAACAGGTGATGTTCCAGGCCCGTCATTCGGCACAGGATATATTTCCAGAGCTGTTCGGCGATGATTGGCAGACGGCGCGCGGAACATTTTATGCCCATTTCGAGTCAAATCATCTGGCCGGCCTCAGTATCATGCCTGGCGCAGTGGCGCTTATGGATGCTTTGGCCGAAAGAGATGTCACGCTGGCGATTGTATCGAATAAAAAAGGCGATCTTTTGCGCAAAGAAATCGAATTCCTCGGCTGGTCGCATCGGTTCGTGAGCATCGTCGGTGCTCAGGACGCCGAAGCCGACAAGCCTCATCCCGCGCCGGTTCATTTGGCGCTGAAAGGCTGGGGTATTGCGCCAGCGCACGATGTTTGGCTTGTCGGAGACACCGATATAGACATGCGCACCGCGGTGGCAGGTGGTTGTTATCCGGTCCTGGTCGGACCCGGTCCTACCGACCCCTCACTGCTGACTGGGGCGGAGCCAGCGCTAAGATGTCACAACTGCGATGATCTGGCGGCCTTTGTTCGCAGGCATTGGGACACTATATCCGTCTAGTACCAAGGAATGACGGTCGGGATTTCCCAGACCGTCACCAACAACAGCCAACGCGAAGAGAGCGTGAATGAGCGATAAAAACCAAAATGTGCAGGAAGTTTTCCTGAACAATGTTCGTAAGAACAAATCTCCGGTCACTGTGTTTTTGATCAACGGTGTGAAGCTGCAGGGCATTATCACCTGGTTCGACAACTATTCCGTTTTGTTGCGCCGCGATGCGCATTCTCAACTCGTGTTCAAACACGCGATTTCGACAATCATGCCGGCGCAACCTGTTCAGCTGTTTGAAGGCGGTCGGGACGAGGATGACGTTTGAGTTCATCTGAGGGTACTCGGGGCGGGGTTGCGCCAAGCGGGCGCGCCCTCGTCTTGCATCCGGTTTTGCGTGCTGACGAAGGCAGGCGCGACCCCCAGGCCCGCCTGGAGGAAGCCTGCGGCCTTGCGGCAGCTATCAATCTGGAAGTCGTCGAGGCACTTCTCGTCACCGTCAACCAACCGCGCCCGGCTACACTGCTCGGTTCAGGCAAGGTCGATGACCTGAAAGGCTTGATTGCTGAGCTGGAGATCACGCTGGTCGTAGTTGATCACGCTCTGACGCCGGTTCAGCAACGCAATCTCGAACGTGCCTTGAACGCCAAGGTTATCGATCGAACCGGCCTGATCCTGGAGATTTTCGGTGCCCGCGCCCAGACCAAGGAAGGCACACTCCAAGTCGAGTTGGCGGCGTTGGAATATCAGCGATCTCGCCTTGTCCGATCCTGGACGCACCTTGAAAGGCAGCGTGGCGGTTTCGGCTTCCTGGGCGGCCCGGGCGAATCCCAGATCGAAATGGATCGCCGTCTGATCGGCGACCGCATCATCAAGCTGAAGCGAGAGCTGGAGCAGGTTCGCCGGACTCGCGGGTTGCATCGATCAGCGCGCAAGAAAGTGCCCCATCCTGTTGTTGCGCTGGTCGGCTACACCAACGCAGGCAAATCCACACTGTTCAATCGTCTTTCGGGTGCCGCGGTAAGGGCCGAAGATTTGCTCTTCGCCACTCTGGACCCGACGATGCGCGGGATAGTTCTTCCTTCTGGGCGGAGGGTAATTCTTTCCGATACGGTCGGCTTCATATCGGAATTGCCGACCCAACTGGTCGCCGCTTTCCGCGCGACCTTGGAAGAAGTCGAAGAAGCCGATCTGATCCTGCATGTTCGCGATGTCGCCCACCCCGACAGCGAGGCTCAACGCGATGATGTGCTGGCCGTTCTGAGCGACATGGGGCTCGACCTGGAGCACGACGATCGTATCGTCGAGATACTGAACAAGGTTGACCGACTGCCGGAAGAGGAGCGTGAGAGGCTGACCTGGCAGGAGGGGCGCAAGCCCGCGCTTTTGCCGGTATCGGCTCTCATGGGCGATGGCATCGGCAGATTGCTCGATTTCATCGATCGCCGGCTTTCCAGCAACCGTTCGATCATCCAACTGGATATAGACTTGACTGACGGCGGTGCCTTGGCATGGCTTTATCGCAGCGGTGAAGTTCTTTTCCGTCACGACGACGATACAACGGCGCATGTGAAAGTCGGTCTGGACCCCAGCGCTCTGGCCCGTTTCGAAACGCACTACCCCTACAGGCCGCACTGATGAGCGAGTCGCTCAATCTTTCATTCATTGGGCTGGGTGTGATGGGCGCTCCAATGGCGGGGCACCTCGCAGCCGCCGGTCACTCGGTTACGGTTTATAACCGCACGCAGTCCCGCGCTGCCGATTGGGTCGCCAAACACGGCGGGACGTCAAAGCCGACGCCGCGCGAAGCCGCCTTGGGTGCCGACATCGTCTTCGCCTGTGTCGGCAATGACGACGATCTGCGGCAAGTGACGACTGGGGTGGACGGCGCTTTTGCTGGGATGGACACAGGCGCGATCTTTGTCGATCACACAACCGCTTCGGCTGAGGTAGCAGGCGAGCTATATGCGGCCGCCGCCGAGCGCGGTATCTCTTTTCTGGACGCACCTGTGTCGGGAGGCCAGGTGGGGGCCGAGAAAGGTGTTCTGACCGTGATGGTCGGCGGCGACGAAGCCGCCTTTGCGACAGCCGAACCGGTCATCCGCCATTTTGGGCGTGCGGTGACGCTGATGGGGCCATCAGGCGCCGGACAATTGACCAAGATGGTTAACCAAATCTGTATCGCAGGACTGGTACAAAGCCTCAGCGAGGGGATCGCCTTTGCCGAGCATGCCGGGCTGGATCCCGCAAAGGTACTCGACGTCATCTCCAAAGGCGCGGCGCAATCCTGGCAGATGGAAAATCGTGGCGCGACGATGATTGAGAACCGATTCGATTTCGGCTTCGCAGTCGACTGGATGCGCAAGGACCTGTCGATCGTTCTGGATGAGGCCCGCCGGAACGGCGCGCGTGTTCCGGTGGCATCATTGGTCGATCAGTTCTATGCCGCCGTGCAAGCCTGCGGAGGTAACCGCTGGGATACGTCCAGCCTGATCAAGCTGCTTAGAGACTAACGCGCTACATTCGCCGCAGCCGGACCTCGCCCAGTGTGTGATCGGGGCGTTTGGTCAGTACCAGGCTGGCGCGTTCGCGTGTCGGCGCGATATTCTCGCGCAAATTGGGCAAATTGATGCCGCGCCAGACATTGCGTGCGAATTCGATTGCTTCACTTTCGGTCAAATCTTTATAGCGATTGAAGAACGCGGCCTCGTCGCGGAATGCGGTTTTCTGCAACAATAGAAAACGCTCGAGGAACCAGGCTTCGATATCGGCTTCGGCGGCGTCTAGATAGACTGAGAAATCGAAAAAATCGGACGCCAAAACCGGGAAGGCGCCGGATTGTAGCACGTTCAGCCCCTCGAAGATTAATACGTCCGGTTGTCTGATAACCTGATGCTCGCCGGGGAGAATGTCATAGGCCATGTGGGAATAAATCGGCGCAGCGACCTCTGCCTCGCCGCCTTTGATGTCGGCAAGAAATCGGATCATTCGCCGCATGTCGTAGCTTTCGGGGAAACCCTTGCGGGTCATCAAGCCGCGCTCTTGCAGAACCGCATTGGGGTGCAGGAAGCCGTCGGTCGTAATCAGTTCGACATTCGGTCGGTCCGGCCAGCGCGCAATCAGCGTGCGAAGAATTCGTGCGAATGTGCTCTTGCCCACAGCAACGCTGCCGGCGACGGCTATAATATAGGGCGGGCGCCCTGCCGGTCGTCCTAGGAATGCGTCTTTGACGCTCGAAAGATTTCGAGCGGCCGCGACATGAAGGTTGAGCAGGCGGGAGAGAGGCAAATAGGCCTCGACCACTTCATCCAGCGACACATCCTCGTTCACGCTGCGCAGGATCGCGAGGTCGCGAGACGAGAGGGTGAGGGGCGTATTGGCTCGCAGGTCTGCCCATTCCGTGCGATCGAACGACATGTAGGTGGCCGCTTCGTCGGTCTTATATTCTGCCACAAATCGCTCCCTTGCTGCGCAGACCGATCGGTTCTAAGCGCTTCTGCGATTGATGTCAGGGGGGGTAGCTCTGAGACCCGGGCCTGGAAAGCGCTCGCTATGGGATTCGGCGAAGAGCTTTAGCCTTCGGTGGTCTTGGCCTCGCGCCAAAGCGCGTCCATTTCGCCCAGGGAGGAGTCTTCCGGCGCTCTCCCGTCCTTCAGCAGCATCTTTTCGATATATTTGAAACGCCGTTCGAATTTGGCATTCGTGCCGCGCAAGGCGACTTCGGCATCGATGTCGAGATGGCGGGCAAGGTTAACAACGGCAAAGAGCACGTCGCCAAGCTCGTCCGTGATTTTTGCCCTGTCGGCGGATGCCAGCTCGGCACCCAGTTCTCCGATTTCTTCCGCGATCTTGTCCAGGATCGGCTCAGGCGCTCCCCAGTCGAAGCCGACGCGTGAAGCGCGCCGTTGCAGCTTTTCGGCGCGGGCGAGGGCAGGGAGAGCCCGCGCGACCCCGTCGAGGACGCTGCTCGGTTCGTCGCTCGTGTGCTTTTCGGCGCGTTCCGCAGCCTTGATCCGCTCCCAATTGTCGTTGACCGCTGCCTTAGTCGCGGCGTTGACCGATCCAAAGACATGCGGGTGACGGCGAAGCATCTTATCGACGATCGTATCGGCAACCGCATCGAAATCGAATGCACCGATTTCTTCGCCCATTCTGGCGTGGAAGACGACCTGAAGCAGAAGATCGCCCAG
>Ga0182030_10010023_pt1 | contig 19330 bp, 21 predicted proteins | sample 812S3MmetaG_FD_121299 | JGI IMG/M metagenome (GOLD analysis project Ga0182030, IMG submission 121299) | Permafrost microbial communities from Stordalen Mire, Sweden - 812S3M metaG (Illumina Assembly) | ecosystem: Environmental > Terrestrial > Soil > Wetlands > Permafrost | place: Sweden... | reverse complement strand
GAGCGGCTGCACCTTGAGCAGGACGCCGGCAAGTCGCTGCACGAACTCTCGGCGACCGAGAGCCATGTCGACCTCAACCGCTCCGGCGTCGCGCTGATGGAGATCGTCTCCAAGCCCGACCTACGCTCGGCGGAAGAGGCGCGCGCCTATGTCTCCAAGCTGCGCACGATCCTGCGCTACATCGGCTCCTGCGACGGCAATATGGAGCAGGGCTCGCTGCGGGCGGACGTCAACGTCTCCGTGCGCAAGCCCGGCGCGCCGCTCGGCACGCGTTGCGAGATCAAGAACGTCAACTCGATACGTTTCATCGGCCAGGCCATCGAGGTCGAGGCGCGGCGCCAGATCGCCGTTTTGGAGGATGGCGGCTCCATCGTGCAGCAGACGCGGCTGTTCGACCCCGGCAAGGGCGAGACCCGGTCGATGCGCTCCAAGGAGGAGGCGCACGACTATCGCTATTTCCCCGACCCCGATCTGCTGCCGCTCGAATTTGATCAGGCCTATGTCGACGCGCTGGCCGAGCATCTGCCGGAACTGCCGGACGCCAAGCGCGCGCGCTTCATCGAGCAATATGGACTGCCGGCCTATGACGCGGGCGTGTTGGTGATGGAGCGCGCCAGCGCCGATTATTTCGAGGCGGCGGCGCAGGGGCGCGACGCCAAGCTCGTCGCCAATTGGGTGATCAACGAATTGTTCGGGCGCCTCAACAAGGAAGGGCTCGACGTCGCGCGCTCGCCTGTCTCGGCGAAGGCGCTTGGAACGATCGTCGATCTGATTTCATCGGGCGTGATCTCCGGCAAGATCGCCAAGGACTTGTTCGAGATCGTCTGGAGCGAAGGCGGCGACCCGGAGAAGATCGTCGAAGCGCGTGGCATGAAGCAGGTCACCGACACGGACGAGATTGAAAAGGCTGTCGATGACGTCATCGCGAAAAATCCGGACAAGGTCGCGCAGGCGCTGGCCAAGCCGACCATGCTCGGCTGGTTCGTCGGTCAGGTGATGAAGACCACCGGCGGCAAGGCCAATCCGCAAGCGGTCAACGACCTGCTCAAAGCCAAGCTCGGCATCTGATTATCCGCGCAGCGCGCCGCGAAAGCGAATCACTTTCGCTGCGCGCTGCGCGATTTTGATCGCGCGCGACAGACTCGTGACGCCGAAATCGAACGCGCGATCTTCATCGACAGATTTTTTTTTGGTCCGTCGCGGCGAGACGCGCAACCATGCGCCGGCCGCATCGTGATTGCATGATCGATGCGCGACCGAGTTAGGCTGCGCGCGAAAAAATTCCGATTGCTTATCTTGTTCGTCGACGAACGGCGAGTTTGTGCGTCGACGCTTCTGTCGTCGCGCGCAAGTTTTCGCGTAGCTAAAGAAAATCAACAAATTGATATTCAAGCGCGCCGCGCGCCAACACTTTGGAGCGTTCGAAAATACGCGTCGCGCGCGCTCGAAAAACGTCGTCCGCGCGGCGTCTTCTCCGTGTGTTTCGCGACGCGTCTTTTCGTCTGTCGTTGGCGGCGGCGATCGGCTTCATCTGTGTCGACGACCTGCTTGCGAGCGTCTTTGTCGCGCCATGCGCAGGATGTCGACGCCTGTTGCACGTGTGAATCCGCGAAGCGCCACTTGAACGCGCGATTAACCACGTTACGCTAGCAGTGCTTGTTGTCGGCCAAACAGTGCTCCGACAACATGGACGCTAAGGGGACTTAAGATGGCGAGAGCAACGACGAAACGTAAGCCGGCCAAAAAAGCGGCCGCGAAAAAGGGCGCCCGTAAGACCGCGACGAAGAAGTCTGCGACGAAAAAGGCCGCCGCGAAAAAGACGACGCGCAAGGCTACCCGCACGACCGCGACGAAGAAGGTCGCTCGCAAGACCGCCACTCGGAAGACGGCCGTCAAAAAACGCAGCGCGACAAAGAAGAGCAGCGTGAAGAAGGTCGCCACGAAAAAGACCGCCGCGAAGAAGACCGCGCGCAAGGCTGCCGTCAAGAAGGTCGCCGTCAAGAAGGTCGCCGTCAAGAAGCGCGTGACGACTCCGCGCAAGCCGAAAGAAACGCCGCCGGCGGCGCCGACCACGACGTCGGAGTCCAATTAGAGGCGATGCGCCGACGCCCCGAGCGATTGCTCGCGCAGTGCGGCGAGGTTGCGTGCGGCGAGGTTGCGTGCGGCGAGGTTGCGTGCGGCGAGGTTGCGGAATGTAGCGTCACCCGAGAGCGCTCTCGCGTGTCTCGGGTGTTTTTTTTATGGATTTGCATTGGGTTTTTGCCGCGTGAGACATTCCCCGGCGAAGTCGCGCCAAATGGGCAACGGGCCACGGCTCTCCAGCTTCAGTTTCGCCCATTCGACAGCGCAGGCGTGCATCGTCTCGCGCGAGGCGGGCGGCAATCTGGGTGGCGGAAGCCTCGTGTCGGGCGGCGGAGGAACCGGCAAGCGGGTCTTCGACGGCGCGTTTTCGACCGGGACGTTTTCGTCTTTTGGCTTGTGCGGCGGAATGCGGCGCGGCGGTTGCGGAGTTCGGGTCGCGCCCATGGGCGCGACGGTTTTCTTCTTCGCCTTTTCGCGCGGCTTTCCCGAGACGACTCTGCTGGCCATGGGCTTGGCGTCCGTCGTCGTCGCGGCGTGAACCTTCGCGCCAACAACCGCGACGCCAAGCGCGACGATCTGCAAGACGCAACCGATCTTGCGCCACGGTCGCGGCGACGCAAGCAGCGCCGTCAGCCGAGCTTCGGGGCGGGTAACTTCGGGGCGGGTAACATGGCGAAGCACCGTCACTCCCAAATCCGCTCGCGCCAGTCGCAGCGGCGCGACGAGAACGCGTCTATCGCGCCAAGGCCGCCACAAAATCAAGACCGGGCGGCAATCATATTCGTCTTCGTACGGCGACGACGACGGGGCGCTTCGTTTAGGCGTCGCCCCATGATAGAGGCGTCGACAGCCCGCGCGTCGCACGAGGAGGAGCTTATGGACCACGAGAAAGCCGAAGCGTCAAACGGCAGGCGTCTTACGCTGATCCAGCGTCCGCGCCGCAACCGCCGCAGCGAATGGGCGCGCCGTCTCGTGCGCGAGCACCGGCTCGACGTGAGCGATTTGATCTGGCCGCTGTTTCTGGTCGACGGCGACGGGCGCGAGGAACCGATCCCGTCGATGCCCGGCGTCTTTCGCTATTCGGTGGATCGCGCGGCGCCTGCGATCGCTCATGCGGCTGCGCTGGGTATCCCGGCGGTGGCGCTGTTTCCCAATATCGATCCGGGATTGCGCGACGCGCAAGGGAGCAATGCGCAAGACCCGGACAATCTTGTTTGCCGCGCCTGCCGCGCGATCAAGGCCGCCGTTCCGGGCGTCGGCCTCATCACCGATGTCGCGCTCGATCCCTACACCAGCCACGGCCACGACGGCCTTCTGGAGGGCGACGAGATCGTCAACGACGCCACCGTCGCGGCGCTGGTCGGCCAGGCGCTCAACCAGGCGCGGGCCGGCGCCGATGTGATCGCTCCTTCCGACATGATGGACGGCCGCATTGGCGCCATTCGCGCAGGACTCGACGCGGCGGGGTTCGAGCATATTCAGATCATGAGTTACGCGGCCAAATACGCGTCGGCGTTCTACGGTCCCTTCCGCGACGCCATCGGCACCAACAAGACGCTGCGCGGCGACAAGCGCAGCTATCAGATGGACCCCGGCAATTCCAACGAAGCGCTGCGCGAGGTCGCGCTCGATCTCGAACAGGGCGCCGACATGGTGATGGTGAAGCCCGGGATGCCCTATCTCGACATCGTGGCCCGCGTCGCGCAAACCTTCGGCGCGCCGACTTTCGCGTACCAGGTTTCCGGCGAATATGCGATGCTGACCGCCGCCGCGCAAAACGGCTGGCTCGACGGCGACCGCGCGATGATGGAGAGCCTGCTGGGGTTTAAGCGCGCGGGGGCGTCGGGCGTGCTGACCTATTTCGCCGTGAGGGCGGCGGAGTTGTTGAAGGCCGGGCCTTGAAACACCGCTGCTCTGGCGGCTACTCTTGCCGCGACTCTCGCCGCGCGCGCTGTCGGGGGTGGCGACGCCCGGCGTTCCGAGCGGGCGCATTGGCCCGAAATGCCCAGGCGCCTTCGAGCAAACGTCGCGATAGCGGCGCCGTCGGGCTGGACAAAGCGGCGCGCACGTGGTTTGGCTTAAACCCCGTCCGGCGCCGCGCTTACGTTGCGCGGCGCGGTTTCGCTCACCCGCTAAGACGCCTTTGCGCCATGAATCGTTTCGCCAATCGTTTCGCCAATCGTCTCGCCGTCGCCGTCGTCATGATTTTGTTCTGCGCTTGCGGCATAAACTCGGCTCGCGCCGATTTTCGGCTGTGCAACAACACCAGTGGTCGCGTCAGCGTGGCGATTTCATATACCGACGGACAGAACTGGCTGTCGGAAGGATGGTGGAATTTGCGACCCTCGGCCTGCGAAGTGCTTTTGCGTGGCCCGTTGGCGGCGCAATATTACTATGTTTACGCGATGGACGAGCGCGGAGGCGAATGGAAGGGAAAGTCGTTCATGTGCACGCGCGACCGGGAGTTCAGGATCGACGGACGCGCGGACTGTTTCTCGCGCGGCTTCGATCGCACGGGGTTCTTTGAAATCGACACCGGCCGCGACGCGCGGAACTGGACGGTGCAACTCACCGACCCGGCCGCGTCCGCCACGCCGGCCGCGCAATAAACCGGGACGTGAGCGGCGCCCGCGATAAGGAATCAGGCACGAAATGAGAAGGCAGCGGCGCGTCAAGATCATCGCGACACTCGGACCGGCCAGCGTCGACAAGGCGGTGGTCTCGGGCCTCGCCGTCTCTGGCGCGGATGTTTTTCGCATCAACATGAGCCACACCGACCATGTGGCGCTTGGCAATTATGTGCGGATGATCCGCGAGATCGAAGTGGAGTTGGGGCGCGCCATCGGCGTGCTGGTCGACCTCCAGGGTCCGAAACTGCGCATCGGCGCCTTCGCCGAGGGCTCGGTGCATTTGCGCAAGGGCGACAGTTTCGTGTTCGATTCCGACCCCGCGCCCGGCGACGCCACCCGTGTGCGCCTCCCCCATCCGGAAATTCTCGCGGCCCTCAAGGTCAATGACACGATTCTGATCGACGACGGCAAGGTCCGTTTGCATGTGGTGGAGGCGACGCCGGAGCGCTCCCGCGCCGTGGTCGATGTCGCGGGGCGGCTGTCCAATCGTAAGGGCGTCAGCCTGCCGGACACCGATATTCCGATCACCTCGATGACCAGCAAGGATCGCGCCGACCTCGAAGCCGCGCTTGACGAGGGCGTCGATTGGGTGGCGATCTCATTCGTGCAGCGGCCAGAGGATGTCCTCGAAGTCAAAAAGCTGATCCAGGGCCGCGCTTTGGTGATGGCCAAGATCGAGAAGCCGCAGGCGATCGCCCGGCTCGACGAAGTGATCGAGGTTTCCGACGCGCTGATGGTGGCGCGCGGCGACCTTGGCGTCGAAGTGCCGCTGGAGAAGGTCCCCGGCCTGCAAAAACGCATCAACCGCTCGGCGCGCCGACTTGGCAAGCCGGTTGTCGTCGCAACGCAAATGCTGGAGTCGATGATTCTGTCGCCGCTGCCGACTCGCGCCGAAGTGTCCGACGTGGCGACCGCGGTGTTCGAAGGCGCGGACGCCATCATGCTCTCCGCCGAGAGCGCCGCCGGGCAATATCCTCAGGACGCCGTGGCGACGATGAGCCGCATCGCCGAAGAGGTCGAGACCGACACGGTCTATCGCACCATTATCAACGCGCAGCGCGCCGACGCGCCCAATCCGACGCCCGCCGACGCCATCGCCGCCGCAGCCCGCGACGTCGCGCAAACTCTCGGCGCCAAGGCGATTTGCGCCTGGAGCCATTCCGGCGCCACGGCGCTTCGCATCGCCCGCGAGCGGCCGGCGTCGCCCGTGCTGGCGCTGACCCCAATACGCGACACGGCGCGTCGCCTCGCTCTGGTCTGGGGCGTCCACGCCGTGCAAACCCGTGACGCGAGCGATGTCGAGGATATGGTGGAGCGCGCCTGCGAACATGCGCGGGCCGAGGGCTTCGGCGCCGACGGCGACCGTGATCGCATCGTCATCGTCGCAGGCATGCCGTTCGGTTCCCCGGGCGCCACCAATATGATCCGCATCGCGCTGGTCGGCAAGAACGCCTGACAGCGCCTCGCAGCGGGGGCCGGCTCGCGGCTATTGCGCGACTTTGACGCGTCGGGGCAGGGGGTAATCGGGGCTCTCGTAAAGGGGCAGAATCGCCTTGCCGACGTATGTTTCGTCGGCGACCTCGAGCGAACAGCCCGGCAGGGCGTGCGACGGGATGTCTTCCATGACGTGGCGGATGGCTTCCGCCGCGTGCTCGAACCGCTGGTATTTGAGCGATTTTTGGCGCATTTTCATGCCCATTCCCGAATAGAGCTCGGCCGCAGCGCCGTAGTCGAAAGCATTCAAAGCGTTCATTGTATTCTCCCGCGCGCTCGCCACATTCGCTTGACCCGTTTGCCGCCGTGCGCGCGCAATTGACCCGGCGCCGGATCAGATACGTTCCAACGTCGCCTCGGTGACGATCCGCTCCTGCCCGTCGCGATCGCTTTTGATCCGATATTGAAAACCGTCTCCTCCGTCCGGCATCAGACGGATGATCTTGAACGGAGATTTCTCGGTTCTACCGCCGACGCCGTGCATCACGCTGGCGCCAACGGGAAACTTATGTGTCGCCACCGCCCGGTTGCGCAGCGCCTGTCGTGTGGCGGGCTTGGTGTTGAATGCGCTCATGGGCATAGTTCCGTTGCTGGAGAGTCGTAGGCCCGGCGGGAGCGCCGCCACCTGGGCCGCCACCTGGGCCGCCACCTGGGCCGCCACCTGGGCCGCCACCGGGCTGCAATCGCGGCGTTATTTCTTCTTGCCGGCGTCTTTGCCTTGGATCTTGTCAATCGTCGACCAGGCTGCCGAGGCTGCGGCCGATCCGCCCGCCGGGGTCTTAGCCTTGTCCTTTTTGGGCTTTTTGGTTTCGCGGTTTGAGCGTTGCTGGCCTTTGGACATGACAGTCTTCCTTTACCGGCGGAGGGCGGCGTCTGCGCGCCATCTCAGAAAATCGTTCAAAATCAAAACTGGCCGGCGGGGCCGAAAAATTCGAGCAGCGCCGCCGGGAAGGCTGGATGTTTGACCGCGCGCCATAGTCGGCGCACGGTCGCATTATAGATCAGGCCGCGACTTCGAGACGATCCGCGGAGGACTTGCCGCTGCGGTTGTCGACCACGATCTCGTACGAAATCTTCTGGCCTTCGGCGAGGCCGCGCAGCCCCGCGCGCTCAACGGCGCTGATATGCACGAAAATATCCGCTCCGCCGGCGTCCGGCTGGATGAAGCCAAAACCCTTTTGCGCATTGAACCATTTAACGATACCGGTCTGCATTACATGTTCCTTTCGAAAGAACAGGTGGTGGCGAGCGCGAAAGCGCATCGCCGGGTAGATCGATGTTCTGGGAAGGAAGTCATGTGCAGCCGCGCCGAAATAGCGTGTAAGCAGAGTCGTTCGACCGAAACTCGATTTACTCAATATGGGGCGCCGGCGTCAAAATGACAACGCGCGCCCTTGCCGGAAACGGCGGTCGCGCTATGTTCGAACGCGCCGCGCCGGCCGCAGATCCAGCAAATCCGGGCGAAAAACGCTAAAATTCACGTCCGACTTTATTTTCCCGGCGCCGCGTGATCTGGACGCCATTCCAACACCACTGTGGCTCGGCCCGAATAGCTGAGGGCGCCTGCGCCGATCGGCGTGAAGCCCTCGCGCTCGTAAAAGCGGCGGGCTCGCTCATTGTCCGCATTCACGTCGAGCCGGATTCCGTTTGGCGAAGCCCGCCGCGCCGCCTCGATCAGCGCCTGCGCCGCGCCTGCGCCGAAGCAGTTTGGATGCACGCAAAGCTGATCGAGCCAGCCGGTGGCGGGATCGATCACGACAAAGCCCTCGAGCGCCGAAGAGGCGTCTTCGCGCAAACACAGCGTCAGCGCGCCGCCGGCCTCCAAGTCAGCGAGATGGGCGAGGAACCATGCGCGTCGCGCTTCGAAATCGATTTCGGCGTAAGTCGCTCGCCAGGCCGCAAGCCATAGGTCTATCAACACCGGCGCATCCGCCGGAGCGCGAGGCTCGACGCGGCGCAGCGGCGCGGCTTCTCTTGCGGCCAGGTTCATGCTTTTTTCAACAAGTCCAGCAATTGCCGATGGATCGTCTCGTTGCCGGCGCAAATTTCCGATTTGGTCATTATGTCCGGGCCGCCGGAAAGGTCCGTGACAAAACCGCCGGCCTCGCGCACCATAATAATGCCGGCGGCTATGTCCCAAGGCTGGATGCCGCGTTCCCAATATCCGTCGCATCGGCCCGAGGCGACCATGGCGAGGTCGATGGCGGCGGCGCCCAAACGCCTGATGTTGCCGATCTTGGACATGGCGGCCGCCAGTTCCGTCTGGAAACGCGCATGATGGGCGAGACCGGCAAGCGGCGGGATGCCGCAAGCGACCATCGATTCGGCCAGGGTGCGACGCGCCGCAACGCGCATCCGGCGGTTGTTGTGGAAAGCGCCCTGGCCTTTTTCGGCGACATAAAGATCGTCGCTCGCGGGGTTATAGACGAGGCCCGCGACAATCTGGCCCTCCCGCTCAAGCGCGACGGACACCGCGAAGATCGGTATTCCATGTAAGAAATTCGAAGTTCCGTCGAGCGGATCGATATGCCAGACGTGGCTTTTGTCCGCGCCTTCGACGGCGCCGCCCTCCTCCATCAAAAAGCAGTAGCCTGGCCGAGCGCGCGAAAGTTCCTCGAAGAGGGTCTTTTCCGCTCGCCGGTCGGCCGCCGTGACGAAGTCTCCGGGGCCCTTGACGGAAACCTGGAGATTTTCGACTTCGCCGTAATCGCGCTTTAGTCCGCGCCCCGCTTTGATCGCAGCGGCGGTCATCACATTCATCAGGGCGGAGCGAATCATTGACACCTCAGGGGCGGGGCGACGGGAGCGTCTGTTTTGTCGTGCTTTCCGAGGCAAAACCGGCAGCGGCTTTTGCCGAAAGCGCTCTTAGCCAATTTCTTTGTCTTCGTGCGCCTTCCAATGCCCACGCGCGTCGGCTCCCGTCAAGCTGGTCGGGGGCCCGCGCTACGATGCAGCCGGCCAGCCTTTGTTAACGAAATTATAAAACAAGATCGTTAATTGTTTCGATCGAGGCTTTCACATCCCTTTTCGGGAGTTGCATCGCATGCCAAAAGCGCTTGAGTCGTTCGACCGAACGGGTGGCGGCGAGGAGCGTGCGCGACCGAGCATGGTCGCTCAAGCTCCTTTGAGGGGTCGTGAACCCGTTCTTGCGCCGGCGGCGCTCCGCGCTCAGCTTTCGCGCCCGCCATGTGTGACCGTGGGCCAATTGCTGAGGGTGACGCTCCTGTTGCTGGCCGCGGCGGTTTACGCCGACCGTTCGCCTTCTACGGCGGCGTCGCGCGCCCGTGGCGACCATTTGCAACAGGCCGGCGGCGGCTATATTGACATGACGCCCACTGCCTCCATCGGTCTGCGGCGTCAAGCCGGACAAACTTCCAGCCGTTAACAATTCGTTAACCTGTCGCGCGCATCCTATGGTTGTCCCGTTAGACGCGGGACATTCGGGTGGTTCCTCCACTCGTCCTTGATGCCTCCCTGTCGAGAAGCCTACAGAGCCGCTCATTTGCGGCTCTTTTTTCGTGGCTCGATCCGGGCGCGTGGCCGGCGGCGGGCGCCTCGCTCGAATTAAGGTTAAAAGAAACCTAACCAAGCAGACTGACGATAAATGCGCTAGATTGCCAGCCGTTGGGAACGCGCGGGGCGGAGCCTGGCGAGAAACTGCGCGAGCGTAACATGCGTGTGAACGAATCATTTGAAGGCGCGCGGCAACCCGTATCTTTTGTTGAAAAACTGGCGGGATCGGAAGCTTTCGGCGCGATGTTCCGCGAGGGGATGTCGTTGGTGGAGGAGGCGGCCGCCTATCTTGACGGGCCTGGACGCGATGAGGCCAAAGCGCTGCCGCGCAGCGAGGCGCTCGCTTATGCCGCCGAGAGCATGCGGCTGACGACAAGGCTGATGCAGATCGCCTCTTGGCTTCTGTTGCAACGAGCCGTCAACCAGGGGGAAATGACCCGCACCCAGGCGGGCAGCGACCGGCATCGCGTCAAGCTGTCCAACCAGGAATTCGCCTCCAATCCGGAAGTCTTTCAGGCGCTCCCCAAGAAGCTGCGCGAGTTGTCGATTCATTCGGTGCGGATGCAGGCGCGCATTATGCATCTCGATATGTTGATTTACACGCCTGCGGCCAGTTTGCCAGCCCCGCTAAAGTCGAGCCCTGTTGAAGAACAGCTGGAATTGCTGCGCAACGCCTTTTCCGCGCCGTCGTAATCGCGCGCCGCGTCCGGTGTTGCGGCTCAAAATGGCGGAACGAACAGTGGCGCAAAATAAAGCTCCCGGCGCATGGCGCTGGGAGCTTTGGCATATTGGAAAAATCCGAAGCTCGTTTCACTAGCTCGTTTCATTTCTTGGCGAAAGACAATCCGCCGAAACGCGAGTTGAAGCGCGACAGGCGACCGCCGCGGTCGAGAAGCTGCTGCGAACCGCCGGTCCAGGCGGGATGGGTCGTGGGGTCGATGTCGAGGTTCAGCGTATCGCCCTCCTGGCCCCAGGTCGAGCGCGTAAAATAGTTGGAGCCGTCGGTAAGCACGACCTTGATCATGTGATATTCGGGGTGAATCTCTTTTTTCATTTCTTTCCGACCCTAGTTTGCAGGCGAACAGGACGTTTCCCGCGGCGGCCTTCAACGCGGGAGCGACCGGTTCAACAATGGCTGTTTGGCGGCCTAATAGCCCATCGCGCCGAATTCGGCAAGTTAGCCGCCGCTGTTGGCCGGATCAATTTACGAGGGCGCCCGTCAAGCGGCGAGCAACCGCTGCACTTCGTTGACGAGATCGCGCAGATGAAACGGTTTCGACAGAATTTTCGCGTGACTCGGCGCCTGATTGTCGGGATTGAGCGCGACAGCGGCGAAGCCGGTGATAAACATCACCTTAATGTCGGGGTCCAGTTCGGTGGCGCGGCGGGCCAATTCAATGCCGTCCATTTCGGGCATGACGATATCGGTCAGCAGAAGTTCGAAAGGCTCGACCCGCAACTGGTCGTAAGCGGCGAGTCCGTTGTCGAAGGACGTAACTGCGAAGCCGGCGTGTTGCAGCGCCTTGACTAAAAAGCGGCGCATGTCGTTGTCGTCTTCGGCAAGCAGAATCTTGGCGGCCTGTACGGTCATATCGCTCCTCGCGTCCTTTTTTTCCATTGAGCAGAGTTTTGGTAAAAATCGGGTGAAAAACGCGCGATCTCTCGTTAATTTTGTATCTTTAGACCGTTCCAATCGCTGACGCCATCGCCATCGACGCGACGATGACGCCAAAGACGGTTGCATCGGCGGTCTAATTCTGGCTCCATCGACGTGCGGGGCCGCGAAAATGCGGGTCGACTGAACCCGTCAACGAGCTAGAGGCGACGGTCCATGGATTCGGAGAGAAGGCAGGACGCGACGGCGGCGGTTATTGGCCCGGCGCCGCGGGCGCCCGTCGAGCCGGAACTCGCGACGCCGTTCGATCTCCTTTTGCCGGCCGAGACCGTCAGTCCCTTGGTGTTCTCGTCGCCACATTCGGGCAATATCTATCCCGGGCGCTTCCTGGAGCAAACGCGGCTCGACGCGGCCAGCCTCCGCCGATCGGAGGACGCTCATGTCGACCAGTTGTTCGCCTGCGCCAACGCCATCGGCGCGCCGATGTTGCGCGCCAAATTTCCCCGCGCCTATCTCGATCTCAACCGCGAGCCTTATGAACTCGATCCGCGCATGTTCGACGACGCTCTGCCCGATTTCGCAAACACCAGGTCGCTCCGCGTCGCGGCGGGCCTCGGCACGATTCCGCGGGTCGTCGCCGACGCGCACGAGATTTACACCGGCAAACTGCAAGTAACCGAGGCGCTGCGCCGTATCGAGGGACTCTACAAACCCTACCACGCCGCGCTTGAGGAGCTTGTGGCGGCGGCGCGCCTGCGGTTTGGCGCGGCTTTGTTGATTGATTGTCATTCGATGCCGTCGATCCTGGCGCGCGATCCGAGCCGCGACGCGCGGGCCGAGAAGCGTCGCGTCGATTTTGTGATCGGAGACCGTTTCGGGGCCAGTTGCGATGCAAGGGTCGTCGACGCGCTGGAGAAACGCTTGCGCAGCTTCGGTTACAATGTGTATCGGAACCGCCCCTACGCCGGCGGATTCATCACCGAACATTACGGACGGCCCGGCGCCGGTCGGCATGCTCTGCAAATCGAGGTGGGGCGCGGCCTCTACATGAACGAGGCCACGCTGGAGCGCAACGAGCGGTTCGACACCGTCGCCCGGCATTTGGGCGCGGCCCTGGCGGAACTCGCGCAGCAACTTCCGGCGAGCGCCGGCGCTGCGACGCGCGCGGCGGCCGAATAGTCGTCTGGAGAATAGTCGTCTGGAGAATTTCCACCTGGGACGCGCCAACATGACTGCGGTCGATTTCGAGAAATTTGTCGAACAGCTCGCCGATGTTTCGGCCGAGGCGATCTTGCCGTTTTTTCGCACGGCGCTTGCGGCCGAGGATAAAGCGCCCGGCGGCGCCTTCGATCCGGTCACCGAAGCCGACCGCGGCGCCGAAAGCGCGATGAGGCGGCTGATCGAACGCACTTTCCCCGGACACGGCGTCGTCGGCGAGGAGTTCGACGACCGGCGTCCCGACGCCGAATATGTCTGGGTGCTGGACCCGATCGACGGCACCAAGAGTTTTATCTGCGGCCTGCCGACCTGGGGCACTTTGATCGGTCTGACGCATAACGGGACGCCGGTTTACGGGCTCATGAATCAACCTTTTACGCGCGAGCGGTTTTCTGGGGACGGACGCGCGGCCTATTGGCGCGGCCCGGCGCGGCAAGGCTCGGCGGTGGAGAAGCGCCGCTTGAAGACGCGAGCCTGCGAGGATCTCGCGCAGGCGACGCTGATGACCACATCGCCTTTGCTGATCGACGAAAACTCGCGCGAGAATTTTCGGCGAGTAGAGCGGCGCGTGCGCCTCTCGCGCTATGGCGGCGATTGTTACGCCTATTGCGCGCTCGCCGCCGGCCATGTCGATCTCGTCATCGAAACCAATCTGAATCCATACGACATCGTGGCGCTCATCCCGATCGTCCAGGGCGCCGGCGGCGTCATCACCACCTGGAGCGGCGAGGGCGCCGAAAAGGGCGGCTCGATTATCGCAGCCGGCGACCCGCGCGCGCATGAAGCGGCGATGGCGCTGCTGGCGGGGTGATGGGGTGGTTTCGGGTCGCTTTTTCACTTGAAAAAATTTGGCGCGAGGCCCAATCTTTCGATATGGCGAAAGTTTCCAAAAAGACTGCCTTAGGCCGCAAGACGATTGGCAAAGTCGAAGGCGCGAAAGTGCTCTTCACGACGAAGGATGGCGTGCGCATTTTGAAGCCAAAGGGGAAAGCGACCCATTTCACTGAAAAAGAGCTTGATCGCGCGATCGCTGCGGCGCGGTCGGCCAAGCGGGCCTGATGAACGAACGCGACGTTTTCATCAACTGCCCGTTCTCGTCGGATTATAAGGAATTTTTCGAGGCGATCGTATATGTGGTCGTGCGATCCGGCTTCACCCCGCGATGCGCGAGGGAAAATGACGACGGCGGAGAAGTTCGGATCGATAAGATTTGCCGCATAATCGCTGAAAGCCGCTACGGCGTCCACGACATTTCCAAGACCGAACCGGAGCCAGTCTCAGGCTTGCCGCGTTTCAATATGCCGGTGGAGCTTGGTCTATTCTTGGGCGCGCGCAAATTCGGCGGGAAAAAGCACGCCCAGAAAAAGACACTGATCCTCGACCGAGAAACCCATCGATATCAGAAATTCATCTCCGATATCGCGGGTCAAGATATCCACGCCCACGAGGGCAAAATCGCAAGGCTTATCGAAGAAATCGCTAGCTGGCTCCGGGATCAAGCCCGAGACCCGCAAGTGCCCGGGGGCCGCGCCATCGCCGCCGAATTCGAGCGTTTTCGCGTAGATCTACCAGAGGTCGCGGCTTCCAAGCGGTTGGAGCGAGACGAACTGACGTTCAAGGATCTCTATGCGATCGCTGCGAAATGGATCGCGGCCGACGATCGCGCCGCTTGATCGTCCTTCACCCCAAAATCACATGCGGCGCGAAACGCGCGCGCCATCCCTTGCTTGGCGAGATTCGATCGACCAAATTTGTCGCGGTCGGACAAACGCCAGCAATCAAGCGTCGCTAGATGTGGCCGGCGGGGCCCTCTCCCTTGGCGCTCTCGTTACACACCCCTCGTAAGAAGGAAGCATCGATGAAAAAGTTCGGCTTTATTCGCGGCGCGCTGATTATCGGCGTGCTCGGCGCCTTCGCCAGCGTCGCTGGCGCGCAGCAGGCCGCCCCCACCGCGCCGCAAGCTGCGCCGCAGGGCGACTCAGGCCGGCAGCAGCGCAGTCCCGCAGAGCGAACGGCCCAACTCGAAAAACGCTTCAAGGAGGCTAACAAGAAGGGCGACGGCAAGCTGACGCTTGAAGAAGCCCAGGCGGGATTGCCGCGCGTCGCCAAGAATTTCGTCGAAATCGACAAGGATAAGAAGGGCTACGTCACTCTGGACGAGGTTAAGGCCGCCCGGGCGGCGGGGGTCGGCCGGTAATCGAACAGCCGCTCGGCGTGGGCCATTGCCGCGCGTCGGGCGGTTTCGCTTGGGGTGAACTGGGTTGGATCGCGACGCGGACGGTCTCGCCGTTGCAAAGCGGTCGCGGTCGTGGGAGACCACCTTTCCCCTGATCGGCGACAGCGCTCGGCCTTTGCGCGGCGCGGTCGCGATCCTTCCCTTCAGACCAAAGGCCTCATGACCCCCGCCGCCCAGATTTCCGCCGCCATCGAAATATTACAAAAGCAGGACGAGACCCGTCGCCCCGCGCCGGACGCGCTCAAGGAGTGGGGCGTCTCGCATCGCTTCGCCGGCTCGAAGGATCGCGCCGCCATCGCCTCGCTTGTTTACGACGCGCTGAGGAAACGCGCCTCGGCCGCCTATGTCATGGGCGAAGAGACGCCGCGCGCGGTCATGCTTGGCGCCCTGCGCGAGGCGCGGGGCTTGAGCGTCGAGGCGATTAGCGCGCTGTTTTCCGGCGAAGGCCATGCGAGCGCGCCGCTGACGGAGCACGAACGGGAACGGCTGTCGACGGCGACTCTTTCGGGCGCTCCGGCGCATATCCGCGGCGACTTTCCGCTCTGGCTCGAACCGCGGCTGGAGGCTGTTTTTGGCGAAGACGCGGCGGCGGAAGGCGCGGCGCTGTCCGCCCGGGCGCCGCTCGACTTGCGTGTGAATATTTTAAAATGTTCGCGCGAGCAGGCGCTGGCCAAGCTGGAGCATTTGCATCCGGCGCCGACGCCGCTCTCGCCGCTGGGCCTACGCATCATGCCCGGCGCCGATGGGCGCGGCCCTGCGCTCTCTGCGGAACCGGCCTTTGTGAAGGGCCTTGTCGAGACGCAGGACGAAGGCTCGCAACTCGCCGCGCTGCTGTGCGGCGCCGCGCCCGGCGACCAGATTCTCGATCTTTGCGCCGGCGGCGGCGGCAAGACGCTGGCGCTCGCGGCGCAAACGCATAACCGCGGCCAGATTTACGCCTATGACGAAGACGGGCGCAGGCTGACGCCGATGTACGAGCGTCTGGAGCGCGCCGGCGCGCGCAACGTGCAGCTTCGCGCGCCGCGCGGAAAGCAGGATGTTCTCGCCGACATCGAGGGGCGTTGCGACATTGTGCTGATCGACGCGCCTTGCACCGGCACGGGAACCTGGCGGCGCCACCCCGACGCCAAGTGGCGGCTCGCCCCCGGCGCGCTGGAACTGCGGCTAAAGGCTCAGCGCCAATTGCTTAGCGACGCCGCGCGTTTCGTCAAGCCGGGCGGGCGCGTCGTCTATGTGACTTGTTCGCTGCTGCGCGAGGAAAACGAGGACAGAATCGCCGAATTTTGCGCTTCCGCGCCGGCTTTTTCGCCGCTGTCGGCGCAAGACGCCGCCGCGCGCGCCGGTCTGCCGGATCTGGCCCGCTTCGCCTCGAAACTTGGCGCGGGCCTGCGCTTTTCGCCGCTGTCCTCGGACACCGACGGATTTTTCGTCGCTGTGCTGTTACATAAGGAAAGCAGCCGATGACCGCCGACTTCCACCACGAAATCGCCGACCGCCACGACAAGACGCTGATCGTCGATTTCGGATCGCAGGTGACGCAGTTGATCGCGCGGCGCGTGCGCGAGGCCGGCGTCTATTGCGAAATCGCGCCGTTTCAGAGCGCGGGGAAGGCCTTCGCGGAGATCAAGCCCAAGGCGGTGATCCTGTCGGGCGGCCCATGTTCCGTCACCGAGCCGGGATCGCCGCGCGCGCCGCGAGAGATTTTCGATTCCGGCGTTCCGGTGCTCGCGATCTGCTATGGCGAGCAGCTTTTGGCCGAACAACTCGGCGGCAAGGTCGAGGCCGGGCATCATCGCGAATTCGGCCGCGCCGATGTCGAGATTATTTCGCCAAGCCCGTTGTTCGACGACGTCTGGGAGCGCGGCGAAAAATATCCGGTGTGGATGAGCCACGGCGATCGCGTCACGCGCCTGCCGGAAGGCTTCAAAGCCATCGCGCAATCCGAGAACGCGCCGATGGCCGCCATCGCCGACGAGGCGCGGCGCTATTACGGCGTGCAGTTTCATCTCGAGGTCGCGCATACGCCGGACGGCGCGCGGCTGATTTCGAATTTCCTGCACAAGATCGCCGGGCTCAAATCCGACTGGACCATGTCGGCGTTCCGCCAGGAGGCGGTCGCCGCCATTCGTCATCGGGTCGGAGACGGCCGCGTGCTGTGCGGCCTTTCCGGCGGCGTCGACAGCGCCGTCGCCGCCGTGCTGATCCACGAGGCGATTGGCGACGCGCTCACTTGCGTCTTCGTCGATCACGGCCTGCTGCGCCAGGGCGAGGCTACGGAAGTGGTCACGCTGTTTCGCGACCACTACAATATTCCGCTGCATCACGTCGAAGCGCATGAGCTGTTCCTCGGCGCGCTGGAGGGCGTCGAAGACCCGGAAGTCAAGCGCAAGACGATCGGCCGGCTGTTCGTCGAGACCTTCGAGGCCGAGGCGCAGAAAATCGCCCAAGACGGGCGCGGCGCGCCGAAGTTTTTGGCGCAAGGCACGCTCTACCCGGACGTGATCGAAAGCGTTTCGTTTAGCGGCGGCCCTTCGGTGATGATCAAATCGCATCACAATGTCGGCGGCCTGCCCGAGCGCATGAACATGGCGCTGGTCGAGCCCTTGCGCGAATTGTTTAAGGACGAAGTGCGCGCGCTGGGGCGCGAACTCGGACTGCCCCAGGCTTTCGTCGGCCGCCATCCCTTTCCCGGGCCAGGTCTCGCGATCCGCTGCCCCGGCAAGATCACCCGCGAAAAGCTGGAGATTTTGCGCAAGGCGGACGCGGTTTACTTGGACGAAATCCGCAAGGCCGGCCTTTACGACGACATCTGGCAAGCCTTCGCCGCGCTGCTGCCAGTGCGCAGCGTCGGCGTGATGGGCGACGGCCGCAGCTATGATTACGTGCTGGCGCTACGCGCGGTGACCAGCACCGACGGCATGACCGCGGATTTCTTCCCCTTCGACATGGGCTTTTTGGGGAGGGCGGCGACGCGAATCATCAATGAGGTGAAGGGGGTGAATAGGGTGGTTTATGATGTGACGAGCAAGCCGCCGGGGACGATTGAGTGGGAGTGACGGGATACCATCGGCGGCGATAGCGTAGGTTTGGCGGTGTTACCCGCCGTCCGCCTACCCGCCGCTCAATGCTATCTTCCGGTCCTTCCGCTCCGTATTCAGCGCCGTCATTGAATTGAAGCGCGGTCGGAGCCGATCGTAAAGTGCGTTCAGATAGCAGGGCGGCCATAGAGTAGTCTGGCGTGCAAATCGGCGGGGTTGGTTCAGGCGTCAGTACCGCCGTGATGGCTCCCAGTGGCTGGCCAAAGTAGTTATGAACGTCCGAGGAGTCGGAAGGAGAACCTCTGTGCCGGGCGGTAGTGCCATAAATGGGCGCGAAATCGAGATTGAGATCGAGCAGACGCGAGCCCGTTTAGCCGCCAACGAGGTCGAGCGGAGATCGCTCGAGGCCGTACTGAAAGATCTGCTGAGCCGGCAGGCCACGAAGTCACTGGAAACTCCGCATGCGCTCATTGTCGCGGACGCGACAATCCTCACCACGGCGTCATCCAGCGCTGACAAGATTGCTTTATTTCGGCATTTATTCGTCGGTCGCCATGACGTATTTCCGGTCCGATGGGAAAACCGCAAGACCGCTAAGTCCGGCTATGCGCCGGCATGTGCCAACGAGTGGGTCAGGGGGATTTGCGGTAAGCCCCAGGTGAAATGCGGCGAGTGCCCCCACCAAGCCTTCATCCCGGTCAACGACGACATCATCGAAAAACATCTGCGCGGCGGCAACGGCGGACGCACTTCTGATGGTAACTTCGTCGCCGGCGTTTATCCGTTGCTTCCTGACGAGACCTGCTGGTTTCTGGCCGCCGATTTCGATGAGGAGAATTGGGCGGCTGATGCGTTAGCCATGCTGGAAACGTGCCGCGCCAAAGGGGTGCCTGCCGCGCTTGAGCGTTCTCGATCCGGCAATGGCGGTCATGTCTGGATTTTCTTCTCCGAGCCGGTTCCTGCGCGCACAGCCAGGCAACTTGGCGCCGCAATGCTGACGGAGACGATGGAACGCCGCCCCGAGATAGGGTTTGGCTCGTACGATCGGTTCTTTCCAAGCCAGGACAACATGCCGGTCGGTGGCTTCGGCAACCTAATCGCGTTGCCTTTACAGCGCAGGGCGCGCGAGCTTGGCAACAGCGTCTTCATCGACGAGGACCTTCGCCCGTACGAGGATCAATGGGCGTTCCTGGCGGCGATACCAAGGCTATGTGCCAGTGCCGCGGCGGAAATCGCTGGCGATGCCGAGATGCGAGGCCGTGTCCTCGGCGTTCGCATGCCGGTCGAGGACGAGGATGCGGGCGAACCGTGGCGCATGACGCCGTCTCGACGTCCGAAGGCTGGGCCGCTCGGCATACCACTTCCAAGCAAGATCACGATCGTCGTTGCCGACCAGCTGTATATCGACCGGACCGATTTGCCGCCGGCGATGACGGCGCGGCTTGTACGCTTGGCGGCCTTTCAGAACCCCGAGTTCTATCGTGCGCAATCCATGCGGTTCCCG
>Ga0182030_10010022_pt1 | contig 19330 bp, 17 predicted proteins | sample 812S3MmetaG_FD_121299 | JGI IMG/M metagenome (GOLD analysis project Ga0182030, IMG submission 121299) | Permafrost microbial communities from Stordalen Mire, Sweden - 812S3M metaG (Illumina Assembly) | ecosystem: Environmental > Terrestrial > Soil > Wetlands > Permafrost | place: Sweden... | reverse complement strand
GCCGTCGTGTTCGTCTGCATGATCTTCTGGACCGGGTAGGGGAAGAGCAGGAAGCCCACCGGGACGTTCGGCAGCGTGACTGCGACCGAGTCCGTCTCGCCGAGGATCGCGACGTTGCCCGCCACGCTGACCCACACCGCCCGGAGGGCCGGGGCGTAGACCGTCGTGTCGCTCGCAGTGACCGCGCCGTAGATGCTCATGGTCAGTGCTCTCCCTTCACGCGCGTGACGGCGCCGTGCGGCTGCCATTCGAGAGACGCCTGCGCTTCAAGGCGCACGCCTTCGTCGAGTACGAGCAGAAGCAGGGCGGCTCTGCGGGCCTTGTCCGGAAGCGCGGCGAACAGGGTCCTGGTGCTCGGCCAAGACTCGGGCGGGTTCACGCGCGGCGGGGTAACTGCCGCGTTCTTCGTCTTCGGCGCGGCCTCGACCGCGGTCTTCGCGATGACCGCGAGCAGCTCCTCGACCTCGCCGTCCTTCAGCGGGCGGCGGGGGTCACGATCCTCGCGCTCGGTCTTCTCCGCCAGCTCCTCAGTGGGCCTCTTGGTGTGCTTCCTCGCGAGGCTCATGCCGCACACCGCCTTGCGAGCTGGGGCTCGGCGACGATGGCGGCAACCGGAACGATCATCTTTACGGTTGCCGCCGAGGCCCTCAGCGGCGCGCCGCAGTGCGGGCACACCGGCCGAGCTGCGCGCGCCAGCGCCTTGCGGGCACGCTTGGCCGCCCTCCTGCAGGTCCGGCAGTATCGGCGCGCCCGCTGGCCCGGCGGCGCATAGAGGAGGGTGTTGGCCTTGTCGTACGGGTGGCCAGCGCGGCAGGTCGTCGGTAGCGCCCTCACGGCTTCGCCTCCGTCGTCGGCGCGGGCGCGGGCGTGAACTCGGCGAGCGCCACCGCGGCGTGCCCGGCCTCGTGGGGCTTGCGCTTGCTGGCCTCCGCCTGCTCGAGCTGCAGCTCTAGCGTCGCGACAGCCGCGTCGCGGATTCGAGCGCGCGCGGCCATTTCCTGCTCGTCGACCTTGAGCTCCTCGGCGAGCAAGGCGCCGATTCCGCGCGCGATCTCCAGCTCGCGCCGCACCACGTTGAGGACCGCGTGGGCCATGTGGGGGTTGTGCTTGCGCAGGAACTGCATCAGGTCAGCGGCTGTCGCTGGTTCGGCCTTCGAGAAGGCCGTGCTGCTGGGCGGCGTCGGCGTGGCGACGTTCTCGGTGAGGGCGGCCATCTGCCCGTTCGTCAACTCACAGCGGTCCAAAGCCTGCTGCAGCCGCTCCAGCAGCTCGCTCGTGCTGAAGCCACGCAGCATCGCCTTGTGGGGCTCCGAAAAAAGCAGGTGCTCAAGCCGCTCGCGAGGCACGCTGCCGTTCAGCAGGCCCGCGCGGACACGTTCGAACATCTCTTTTGTTTGGGGCATCGGTGTCATCCTTTCGACGTCAGAGGGCGTTGGAGGTCAGGGGGTGGGGGACGTGGCGGGGCAGCTCGCCGGACGCGTCTGGCGAAGACGTCGACGGACGGCGAGCGGAAGTAGGTGCCGACCGCGCCAGGGACTGGGCGAGGTCGGCGCTCGCCGAAGGGCGAGCCATGGCGCCGGCAATGAGCCCCGAGACCCAGCGGGCTGCCCCTCGGCGCGACGTGTTGGGGTTCGCGCCGCTCCACCGGCCGATGGGCTCGGCCGGGGAGCGCCGCCCGCCAGAAGGATTCCAGCGGCCGCGAGGTAGGCGACGATGGGCGCCCGACCCCGAAGTCTTGCTGCCGCGAACGCGGCGACGACGCGCGCGAGCCAGCCATTCGGCCGTGCGCGACTAGAGAGGCAATCCAGACGGCGCGGCAGCACGCGAGCGCTCATGATGTCGGCCCTCCGCGCTTCGAGAGCTTCGAGAGCTTCGAGGCGCCACACGCGCGGCACCTGCGGCCCTGGCCGCTCTGGTCCGGCTGGAGCGCACGCACCCCGCAAGCACCGCACGTGTCGTTGAGGCGGCGCTCCCACTCTGCGAGCGACTCGTCGTCGCCTTCGAGGGGGGTCTCGAGGTCGCGGGCAGGGCCCTCCCGTTCCGGGATGACGCCGACGAGCCGAGGCGGGTGCCCTGGGGCCAGAGGCCAGGGATGCATTTCAGCTCCCATTGCTGCCCCCTTCCGCGGCTTCGTTCGGCAGTCGCCACACGAGCGCGTCCTCGTCGGCTTCGTGCGGAGCTGGCGAGCCGTCGTGTGAGTGCTGCGGTCTCGAGCGGGCCAGCCTCTTGTCTTTCTCGACCTGCCACCGCTCCTTCCTCGCCGTTCCGACGTAGTCGCTGCCCTGGTTGCCGTTCGTCTTCGCCACCGGAGCGGTTCCGCGCCAAGCGTCCGGCCTGCTGGCGATGTGTCTGAGCGTCGGGTTGTGCTCGAGCACCCAAGCGTCCGTCAGCGCACGGCGCACGATGCTGCTTCCTTCGTCTGCCCCGTACTTCGCTGCGAGCGCGAAAGCAGCGGCGTGGTCTGCGGCGTGGTCCAGCGTAGGCTTCACTCCCTTCGCCGCTTCGAAGGCGAGGGAGAACGCTTCGAGGATCTGGTCCTTCGCTGCGATCTGGTCTGGCGTATGCCTCGGTGCCTTCCTGAGCTTCTTCGAACCGCTCCCCTCGACCGCGATGGGCTCGGCCGTCAGGACGAGCGGATCTCTCTGCTCGGCGTGGTTAGGTACGGAAGGCTCGGCACGGCACGGGAGGTTAGGAGTGTCACCCCGTGTCACTTCCGACACGTTCCGTGACGGAGCGTCACGTTTCGTGGCGACGTCGTCACGGGTCGTGTCAATCGACCCTCCGACCGCTGGAGTCGCGGTAGCGTCCGCAGGTCCGTCCGAGGGTGCTGCGGAGGGGGTCGTCGAAGGGCTCGTGTCGCGACCGTCACGTTTCGTGTCAACGGGCGCACCGAGTCTCGGGTGGACTCTGGCCAGGTCTCGAGCGCGCTCGCGCTTCTCCCTCGACCGCTTCGCATCGGACGCGGTCGATTCCTGCGCGTCGAGGAAGTTGGGGGCGACAAGGACGCCATCGGCCGAAAGCTCGAAGGTGCCCTTCGAGATCCACCACCGCAACCCGATTGTGACGACCGGGAGCGGCATCGCGATGACCACGGCGAGCGCCTCCAAGCCTTCGTCGCCAAGCTCCAGCACCCCGGCGCGATCCAGCTTTCTCATGATGGGGGCCAGGACGGCACGCGCCTCCCACGGCCCGACCGACCAATGCGTGGTGTCGCGGGTGTAGACGCGGATGTACCTCTCGTCCTGCCAATTGAGGCTCATCGAGCCCCCCGACCGTGCACCCTGATGCCGAGCTTCGCGTCGAGCTCCGCGCTGATGTCCCGCGGGGCCGCATCGTTCGCTGCAGGAACCGCGACCACCTTGCGGCGACGCGTCCTCTTGGTCTGCTCGTCGACGTACGTGGACCAAGCCGCACGCTCGACGGCCCGGACCTGCCCCGCCCTTGTCCATCCCGGTACGCCGGCCTTCACGTGCTCGCGATGGACCTCGAGGTAGGCGCTCTTCGAGCGCGCGTCTGGCGGCAGCGAGTCCTGCGTGTAGACCATGGGCGCCCCGGTCGAGCCGATGCCCAGCGCCTCGACGAGCGCGAGCATGGCGTGCCCCACGAGGAGCGCCTTGGCATCGTCGGGCGAGGTCACGGCCGGGGCACCTTGCTGCTCCGGGTGTCGTGGGCGTCGGCCTTCGCGTCTCGCATCGCGTCGGTCTTCGCCCTCTTGCGGGCTTCGCGCTCTTCTGCGAGCTCATCGAGCGCGGCGAGCAGGTGCAGCCTCTGACCCGCGTTGATGTACATCGTCGGGAGCTTCGAAAGGCCCGAAAGCATCATGAGAAATTCGTACCGACTGAGCCCGGCTGCGATCGACGTCAGGCGGACGCCGTGCTTTCTCGCGGCGGCTCGGAACCGACGCCGGACCAGCGCCCGGGATGCCACGCCCTCCTCGTCGTCGGCGATGTCGGCGAGGATCGCTGCCTGCCTGTCCGCCGCGATACCATCCGCGACCAGCAGCGGCCGGATCTCCGCGATCAGGTCGTCGATGCTCGCCGGGCCGTCGTCGCTTGCGGTCGTGGTGCCGTTGGTGGTCGCCATGGGTTGTGACCCACAGCATCCGGTGCACGAGCGGGCGTTAGCCTACTTCGACTGTAGGGTCCGTCGTTTCTTCAGGCGCCGTAGGCGTGCCTCGACCGCCTTGGGCGTGACCCCCAACAAGCGGCCCATGACGATCGCGAAGTTCTCGGCTCGGAGCATCTGTAGGATCTCGGCGTCGGTCCACTTGTCGAGCGCCAGCTCGTCGTTCTTGCGAAGCCAGCGGACGAGGTCGCGCGAGGCCTCGCCGTTACCGCCCCAGCGCTCATCCATGACGCGGATTGGCTGGCGGACCGCGGCCAAGTACTCCACCAGCCGTGACGTCGCCGTAGAATCCTTGTCGCGGTTGCCCATGCTGGTCGCGTGCATGCGCGACACGAGCGTTTCCGCGGCGAGGGCCGCGTCCTCGTCGCTCGACTCGAGGTCGACGATCGCTTGCTGCACCGTCTCCAGCAACGACGTGGCCATGCTGAGCGCCCGCTGACGTGCGCGCTCCTCGGGCTTGCGTTCGCCGTTCTGATTCGTACCCTTCGCCATGGACGGGCGCCTCCTACGCGCACGCCGCACGCCTCGGGGCCGCCACAGCCCCGGGGCGTTCTTCTGCCAGCCTACCGCTGCGGTCCCTTGCGCGCTCGCATGGGGACCACGTTCCCGGCGGCCTGTCCCGCGCGGTGAGCTTCGAGGCGACGCGCGAGCGCATCGGCGACCGTCGTCCGCCCCGCCAGCTCGGCGGCGAGCATGCGCTCTTCGAGGTCCGCCTCGACCTCGTCGAACGCGGCAGCGGGACGCGGCAGCGCGGCAGATGCGACCCGATCCGATCCCTCTGCGTCGATCGGGATCGCCGAGGAATCGCCGGGCGCGTTCGGTTCCGCTGCCTCTTCCCCCTCGCTGGGGGTCAAGGGGTCGCTGGTTCGAATCCAGTCGCCCCGACTGGCCGCGGTGGCTGAGAAGCCGCCGCGGCCTTTCGGTTTCCGGCGCGCGCGTCTCCTTCGCCCCGCGTCACCGGCTCGCGACGACCCGCAGCACCGCGTACGTCACCGCGCCCACCAGCCAGACCACCGAGCGCAACCGCAGCGCGCTCCAGCCCCAGTAGGGAGCCAGCGGCGGCACGACGAGGGCGACGAGCGCCCGCCAGCGAGGCGCGCGCCACGCCAGTCCTGCGACGAGCGTCACGTGCGCGGTGACGACGACGGCGAAGGCCAGCACGAGCGAGCCGGCGACGAGTTCGTCGCGAGACATCCTCGCTCAATACCTGCGCTCCCACACCAGGTCGAGGATGGTCGTACCCGCGTTCCCCACCGTCGTCTCGGCGCGCCAGTGGCGGAGGAAGCTATACGCGACCGTGAGCAGCGTCGTGTCCGGGTTGTCGCCCGGTGGAGGTACCCCCAGCACCAGCGCGAGCTGGAGGGAGAGATCCCGCGCGATCTGTACCTCGACCTCGGGTCGCGGGGTCGGCTGCGACGTGTCGATCTTGGTCGAGACCTCCGTAGAGAGGCCCAGGCCGTCGAGCGTGTGGTTCACGCCCCCGAGGGCGCGATTGATGTTCGCCGACGCCGCGCCCCCCGCGACGCCGCCGGCGGCGCCGACCTGTTGCGAGCCGGCTCCCCCCGCGCCTCCCTGCTGATCCGTCGTCCCGTAGAGCAGCAGGGACAGGATCTCCGTCCGTGCGAGCGGCGGCTCCGACCGCAGGGTCACCTTGCCCGTCTTGAGCGGGCCGACGAACTCGGCGAACACCGTCGTCCCGAACGAGGACGGATCGGAGGCGGGTGCGACCCACGAGGCGGTGAGCACCACCTGGGGATTGGTGGGATCGTCGATGAAGGTCACGGTGCTGCCGTCGTCGATCTTGAACGTCTTGCCGTAGACGTTCAGCGTCCCGCGTGACAGCCGGATCTGGCCCTTGGCCGTGGTCGTGTCGGCGACCGTCACGACGGGCGTTCCATCCATGTGAACGTCGAGATCGTTCCCTCGCCGCACCTCGACGTCGCCCAGGTGCGCGGTCACACGCGTCGGCGTCCGCGGACCCGTGCTCGCCGAGACCTCGGCGTCCCCGGCGTCGAGCGCGATCGGCGCGAACTCGCCGCCGCGGTGACCGATCCCCACGCGCACGTCGGCCACGCTGTCGAGCGCCTGCACGTTGTGCGCGGACGACTCCGGCAGTTGCACACGCATCGTCGGGACGTCGACCGTCACGTCGAGGGCGCCGGCCGCGCGCGCCACGACGACGTCCATCCGCCCGTCGACCATCCCCACCTGCGTCCCGTCGACGACGAGCGGGAGGGGCTCCTGCTGCGGCACCTGGACCACCGCGTGCGCGCTCACCACGTTCAGCCCCTGGAGACGCGCCGTCGCCGCGGCCTGGATGCGGCCGGTGAGCCCGCGCGCGCCCGCGTTCTCCAGGCGCACCAGCCCGTCGGGGGTGAACGTCACCTTGGCCGTCGCGTCGTGCAGCTCGCTGCCCATCGCGCTCAGCTCGAAGACCCCCCGGGAGAGCGTGATGGTCCCCTCGGGCTTCATCGTCCGGGCCACCGGGTCGACGAGGATGTGGGCGCTGCCGTCGATGCGCCCGTCGAGCTCCGTGAAGAGCTGCGAGACGAAGGGCAGGAGCACGGCCGCCCGGAAGTTCTTCGCCGTGAGGTGGACGTCGGTCGCCTGCGAAGGGTCGGTCGACGGCGCCATCGCTTTCCCCCAGCGCGAGCCGAGGTGCGCCTTCGCCTCCGCGTAGCCGTCCTGCTCGACGATGCGGGCGGATCCGTCGATGGCGTGTCCGTCCGCGGTGAGCTCGAGCGTCGTCGGTCGACACGCCACCTCGCCCACCTGCAGGTCCGAGAGCGTCAGGGAGACCACGGCCTTCGCGTCCTCGTGCAGACCGTCGAGCTGGAACGTGCCGTTCGCGCGGCCCCGCACCTGGCGGTCGTCGAGCGCGGCGACGCTCTGCAGGGGGAAGTCGGTCAGCTTGGCGTGCGCGGACGCCTTCCACGGAAGCTCCGATTCGCCGAGCAGGTCGGCCATGCGCACGTCGACGCTGGCGCCAGCCTGGAGCACTTCTTGGCCGCGGGCGTTGGCCAGCGCGGACACGTCGGCATGGGAGCCGTCGTAGTGTCCGGTGAGCGCGACGTCGACGGGCAGCGCCAGCACCGTGGCCTGCGCATGCCCGTGCGCGAGCATCGCCCGGACGTCGACCGTGGGCTTGTCCACCGAGCCTTGCCACTCGACGGTCGCGTCGAGCATGCCTTCCATGCCGCGCGTCCCCAGGAACGCGGGCAGCTTGGCGACGTCGTGCGAGGGGAGGGTGACCGTGGCGTGAATGGGCATGGCGAGCAGCGCGGCTCCGATGGGCTCGGCCGCGGTGAACATCCGGGCGTAGGGGACCGCGCTGGACGAAGCCTGGAGGGTGAGGAGGGGTCCGCCGGTGTCCGCGATCTGCGCGTCGACCGCGGTGACCCCCGTGCGCCCGTCGACGTGCGTGTGCACCGTCGCGCCGATCCCGTCGATCCGCCACGGGATGGGAGTTCCGGTGAGGGCGAGGGCCTTGGTGCTGGCGGTCACGTCGACGTCGGGCGTCGAGTCACTGGCCGAGTCGCGCTCGACGCGTCCCTTCACGTCGACCGTCCCCGAGAGCTTGCCCATCGGGATGGTCCCCTTCGGGAGCTGCGCGGAGAGTTTCGCCAGGTCCACGTGGGCGGCGAGGTCCACCTCTCCCCAGGCGGTGCGCCACGAGGACGCCTCCAGCGGACCGGCCGCGCCGATCTCCAGCGACGAAGAGCTCACGTCGGCCGTTCCGATCCCGCCGACGCTCGCGGTCACGTGCCCGGCGGCTCGAAGCCCGTCGAGCGTCGCGTCCACGTGCGCCTGCGCGTCTTTCCAGCCCGCGAACGTCCCCTGCGTGAGGTCGAGCGAGATACGCCCCTGGGCCGAGGTGGTCCGGAGCGAGGCGTCCACGTCGAGGGACACGCGGCCACCGAGCCCGGAGACGCCGGCCATGCTCCCGAGGCGCGCGAGGTCGAGCCCCTGGCTGCGCGCCTTGGCCATCAGCGCCCCCGGCGAAGCGCGAAGCGTCGCGTGCAGCGGCGCGCCCAGTCCCTCGACCTCCAGATCGTCGACGCTCGCTTCGTGCGGACCGAAGCGCACGATGGACGCCTCGGCCCGCGCGCTCTCGCCGTTGCGCTCGACCGCGACCTTGACGTCGCGCAGCGTCGTCCCGCCCGCCAGACCGACGGTCGCGCGGGCGACGAGGTCGGCGCCGTGGCCGTGCATCGACACCTTCGCGTCGGCCCTCCCGGGCGTGCCGCGCACCTCGGCGCGCAGCCGCTCGAAGCGCAGCGGTCCTGCGGCGAGCGCGCTGCCCACGAGCGTGGCGTCGATCGAAGGCGCGGCGAGGCTCCCGCTCGCGTGAGCCTCGAGCGTCGCGCCGCCCAGGCGGACTCCTCCCGCCGCGACCCCCGCGACGGACGCATCGACCTGCGCTTCCACGTTGCCCTTGCCGAGATCGATGGTGCCGCGCGCTCGTGCCTTCGCGCTGCCCCGGGCGAGAGGACCGAGGCGTGGCATGCCGTCGAGGCGTGGTACGTCGGCGCTCGCATCGAACGCGACCTGGAACGAGCTTCCCGAGGGCGAGAGGCGCAGCGCCACGATGGCGGGCGCGCCGGGCTCGCGGACGGCGACGTGGGCCTCGGCGGTCAGGGCTCCGGCGGCGCTCCGCTCGGCCTGGCCGGTGATGCTCGCGGCCGGCACGCGCGTCGCCCCGACCGTTCCCCCCGCGAAGTCGAGCGCCACGACGGCCGCCGCAGGTCCCGTCGCGGTCGAGACGAGCATCACGTCGCCCGATGCCGCCAGATTCGTCGGCGGCGCCGAGGGAGCGAGCGCGTGCGCGTCGAGCGACGTCGCCGTGACGCGGAGGCTCGCGCGGACCTCGTCGCCCAGGCTCGCATGGCCGAACGCCGACACCGACCCTTTCCCGACGCTCGCTCGCGCGGTCACGAGGAGCTGCGGCAGCGCCCCGTGCACCTCGACGTGCGCCGAGGCCACCTCCCCGAAGGGACACGCGGCCCAGAGATCCCGCACGCATTCGGGCCGCGCCGCCGGGATGTCGACCACGGCGTCGACCTTGCCCGCGTCGTAGATCGCGTCGGCCGAGCCCGCGAGCGCGCCCACCAGCCCCCGCCACGACGCCGACACGAATCGATCGCTCCCGTCCGCAGCAGGCTGCGCGAAGCGGGCGTCGAGCGCGCCGACCGTCGTCAGTCCGTCCGAGAGGTCCCGCGCCGTGATGAGCGCGTGGCTCACCTGGAGGACGACCGTCCCGGGCGTCACGCTCACGGAGGCGTCCGTTCCGTCGATGGAGGCGTCGATGAGCGGTCCCGCGGGCGGCCGCCCGTGCACCGCGACGTGTGCGAGCGCGGCGTGCGGGATGCTCAGGCGCACGCCGCCCCCTCCGCCGGTCGACGGGGTGGCCGACTTCGGCGGCGTGAAGGCGCGAGCGAGGCCAAGCTCGCCCGTGGAGTCGGCGTCGAGGCTCACGTCGGCCCGCGCGACCGAGAGCTCTTCGATGCCGACGCGCACGTCGGGGCTCGACACCAGCGAGCGGACGAGGTCCCACGTCGACACCCGCGCGTGGAGACCCCACGCGTGCACCACCGTCTTGCCTTCGGGATCCTCGACCCGCGCGTCCACGTCGTCCACGTGGGTCGGCCCGAAGCTTCCCACGCGCTCGATCACGATGCGTCCCGACAGCACCGACGCCAGCACCTCGTTGACGCGCGCGACGACCGCGCGCCGCACGGCCGGCACGTCCATGTGCGTGACGAGGCCCCCCGCGGTCGCCGTCACGAACACGACGGTCGCGCCGAATGCCTTCGCCGCCGTGCGCAGCGCCGTCATGCGCTAGAAGCTCTCCCCGATGCCGAACGAGATGGCCACCGGGACGTCCTTCCATCCGAAGAGCGTCGGCTGCACGCCGTTTCTCTGATCCGCGGCGGCGGCTTGCTGCTCGGTGGCGTACCCGAGGACCTGGAGCGGCGGGATCCGGTAGGCGATGTCGAGCCGGATCGCGCCCACGGGCGTGTCGTAGCGCCCGCCTGCGCCGCACGACAGGTGCAGGTGGTTGAGCCGGATCTCGGCTTGCCCCGGTGCGGCGTCGCCCGCATCGCAGAACGTGGCCGCCCCGAGCGGGCCGGAGATGTCGAAGCGCACCTCGGCCGAGGCCTCCCACAACGTGAAGCCGCCGATGGGAATCAGGCACTCGGAGGCGCTGTAGCCCGGCTGCCCGGGGATGCAGCTGAGCCCTCCGCCCTTCGAGGCCGCCACCTGCTGCTGGGCCTGCAGCGTCGCCGGGCTCAGGAACGGGACGACGCCGTAGGGCGCAATGCCCCGCAGCGGGTAGCCGCGGTTCGAGCTTGGCCCACCCGAGAAGAAGCCCCGGAAGTACACGATCTCGATGTCCCGATCGACGGCCTCGTACAGCCGCTTGCTCGAAGCGCCGCTGGGATTGAGCGTGTCCGTGAGGTGGTTCTGCACGTAGTCGCCGTAGTTGGACGCGAAGAGGAAGCCGAGCGAGCCACGTGTAGCAAACGTCACGCCACGCGCGATGGGGACGTAGCCGCGCGCCTCCGGCAGCAGCCGCACATCGGAAGCGCTACCTCCGAACGGGCCGCCGGCCACCGTGAGATCGTTGGACAGGTAGAAGCCCGAGTGGGTGTGAATGGGGTCGTCGCGGAAGTCGAGCGTCGTGACGAGCCGTGGATACACGAGGATGATCGTGGGCGTCGGCTCCTTCAGCTGGAGGCTCGTGTACGGAAACGGGAACTCGCTCTGGAAGTTCTGGACCAACCGGACGAGGAAGTGCTTGCCGAAGCGGCGCTCGAGGCCGACGGCGGCCTTCAGCTCCCCGTAGCCGAGGACGGGCTCACTGGCAGGCGGGTTGGGCGCGACGAGCATCGGGAACACGTTGCCCTCCGGCTGGACGAGGAGCGTCGTGCGCGGCTCGATGAACCCCGGCTGCTTGAGCTGAAAACGCAGGCGCTCCTCGGGGAGGGGGTTGGTCGGGACGACGACGTTGTTGACGCGCATCGGGTAGAGGACGACTCCCGGCTTGAGCTCGACGGTGAAGTCGCGGAGGTTGCCGAAGAAGTTGTGGTCCTCCCAGCTGGCGAGACCGTGGAGCTCGGTCTTGATCTGGTCGAACTCGAAGCCGCCGCCGAGGCGAGTCGAGTGCATCTTGCCCGCTTGCCACTTCACCGTGAGGGGGACGACGCCGCCCGGTGGATCGGGCAGCGTCGGGACGATCTGCACGGCGCTCAGCACCTCCAGGTCGAGCAGCGCCTGCGTGGCGGCATCGATGGCCGCCGTGGAGTAGGGCTCGCCTGCGTTGAGGTTCAGCGTCCGGCGCAGCAAGCCTTCGTCGAGCTGGACCGGGGTGCCCTTCTTGCTGTCGGCGTCGGTCTCCTCGACGAGGGTGATGGGGCCGAAGACCGCCTTCGGCCCGGCGTGGACGGTGAAGACGTAGTCGATGGTGTGCGATGCGAGGTCGGCCTGGGCGTCGGCCTTCACGGTGGCGTAGGCGTAGCCGCGGTCGGTGAGGGCGCGGGCCACGGTGACCTTGGCCTTGGCGTACGCCTCCTCGTCGAAGCGCGCGCCGTGGGGCAGGACGCCCGTCACGGTCGAGCGCACCTCGGTGGCGATGGGCGCGGGCACGTCGTCGAGCCCGTCGACGCGCACGGTGCCGTCGACGGTCGGCGCCCCTTCGTCGACGACGATCTCGACGCGCACGTGGCGGCCGTCGCTGCCTTGGATGACGCGCCCGGCGCGCGCGTGCGCGTCGAGGAAGCCATGGCCGCGGTAGTAGCGCTCGACGCGCGCCAGATCGCGCTGGAGCATCGACGCGTCGAAGATCTCGTAGTCGTAGAAGAGGCCGCGGAAGACGCCGAGAAACTTGGGCGACGCCGTGGTCGCCAGCTTGTCGCCGACGTCCTGCCCATCGAGCGCGCTGGCGTTGACGATGCGCACCGAGTCGATCGCCGAGCGCCCCTCGGGGATGGACGAGCAGCCGCCGAGGACGGGCGCCGCGAGCATCGTGAGCACGCACAGGCTCTCGAGGAGCAGCGAGAACGGGCGTTGGACGGACGGGCGCATGGCCTGGCGAGCGGACGATTGTACGTGCTTCAATGCCCCACGCATGCGGAGCGTCGCGGTGATCGCCCTCTACGCGCTTGCGATCGGCTGCGGTTCGTCGCTGCCCCACCCGACGTTCGCGCCGCAAGCGCCGAGCTCCCTCGTCGAGGTCGACCAGGCGCCGCCGCCGGCGCGCGTGGAGATCGTCCCCGCGCGTCCCACCGCGCTGGCCATCTGGGTCGACGGCGAATGGATCTGGCGGCGCGGTCGATGGGCGTGGCTCACGGGTCGGTGGGTGTCGCCGCCACCCGGCGCGGTGTTCTCGGCGTGGGTCTTCGTGCGCGGCGCGGACGGGCGGCTCTGGTCGGCGCCCGGCATGTGGCGCGACGCGAGGGGGGCGCCCCTCGAGCTCGCGGCCCTCGCGACGGCCTCCGTGGAAGCCGGCGCGGTGGTCGACGCGGATGGCGCGACCGAGACGACGGGACCCATCCTGCACGATCGCCCACACGCAGCCCAGCCGGACTCTCCTGTCGAAAGGTAGTGTGGCCCCCGTCAACCCGTGATTTCATTCGTGCCATGCGCGCTCTCGCCGTAGCCCTGTTCCTCGTTCCCGCGACGGTGGTCGTCGCCGCTTGCGAGCCTCCCCAAGACGCCAATCAGCCCGCCGTCGCTCCGACCGCGACGTCGCCGTACGGTGCCTACCCGCCGCCGGGGTATCCGCCGGGCTACGCGCCGCCGGGCTATGCCGCCCCGGGCGCAGCCCCCCCGGGCTATGCGCCGCCCACGACGCCGCCGCCTGGCTACACGCCGCAGCCCGCACCGGCGCCCTATCCCGCGCCGACCGCGCCCCCGCCCAGCTACCCTCCGGCTCCCGCCCCCGCCGCTCCGGCTGGGTCCGGCGCGATGGCCACGCCCGGGCCCCTGGCGCTGCCCTGCCAGAGCGATCTCGTGTGCGGTCTGCACCACTGCAACACGCAGTACGGTAAATGCGCGTTCCCCTGCCAGACCGCCACCGACTGCGTGGCCCCCAACACCTGCAACACCGCCCTGGGGGGCATCTGCACCCCGGCCATGCCCGGTAGCCACTAAGACGGGACGACGACTCCGCGAGCCTCGCGTATCCTTCCTCTCCCATGCCGACCAAGAAGGCGAAGAAGAAGGCCGCGAAGAAGACGAAGGCGACGCCCGCGCGCAAGGTTGCGAAGAGGACGGCGGCGAAGAAGACCAGGAAGGCGAGCCCCGCGCGTCGCGCGCCCGCCAAGAGAGCAAAGGCTGCGAAGCCCGCGAAGCGCGTCAAGCTCGCGAAGGCCGCCAAGCCCGCGAAGCGCGTGAAGGCTGCGAAGACCGCGAAGCCGGCGAAGTCCGTACACGCCGCGAAGTCGGTGAAGGCCGCGAAGCCCGCCGCCAAGCCGGCGAAGGCCGCGAAGCCGGTCGCCAAGAAGGTCACCGTCGCGAAGCCGTCCGTCGCACGCGCGAAGCCCATCCAGCGTCGCGACCATGCGGGTCACATCGATCCGAAGTACGGAGCGGAGCTGCTGCAGAAAGGCTCGCCGCACGAAGAAGCGACCAGCAGCTTCGTGAATCGCCCGCGCTCGAGCGACGATCTCGTCGAGGAGCTCGGCGAGGAGTTCGTGCAGGAGGTGACGAGCGCCGAGTACAAGGCGGAGGACGTGCTCAACCAGGACGTGGCCGAGGACGTGGGCGGCCCGTTCGTCGTGACCAGCGGCGGCACCGAGTTCGCCGACGGGACCGACGCGTCGAACCCCAAGAGCGCGACGCGCGAGCCTTTCCCGCGAACCTAGACCTCGGGCGTCACGCGCCCTGAGGGTCGGCTAGTAACACCATCCGTACGTCGTGGTGCCGAGCGTGTTCGGCGGCGGGATCTGCTGGCACGCCTGGCCCGACGGGCAGGTCGCGGTCGTGGCGCTCATCGCGCAGCCCTGGAGGCACATGAGCTGCTCCGGGCCGCCTCCAAGGGACACGTGCAGGCACGAGAAGCCGGCCTGACAGTCCTCGGCCGTGCTGCACACGGCTTGATAGCCGCCCGTCCCGGCCAGGACGCAGCTCGTGTAGAGGCGCGTCCGGTCGGACGAGATGGCGAGGTTGCAGGCCTGTCCCGCGCCGCATCCCTTCTGCGCGATGGGATCGCAGTTGAGCGTGCAGGTCTTCGCCGTGAAGCCCTCGGTGGGGCTCGCCTCGAGCGGGCCCGCGTGGCAGTAGCCGCCGGGAGCCGTGCACGCCGTGTCGTCGTTGCAGAACTTGTAGCAGACGGCGTCCGGGCTTCCGTCGCCCGGCTGGCCGCACGTCAGACCCGCGGCGCACGTCGTGGGATCGTTCGCGGTGCAGGCGACGCCCTCGGTGCCGCTCGTCGTCGTCTTGCGACAGACCAGCGTCTCGTCGCCCACGCCGGTGCCGCCACCGCCTCCGCCGTCGGTCATCCCTCCGCCGCTCCCGCTGCCTCCGCCATCGCCGCCGCCCGTGCCTCCACCGCTGCCGGTGCCTGTACTCCCGCCATCGCCTCCACCGCCGCCATTGCCCGCGCCCCCTCCGTTGCCCCCTCCACCCCCATTGCCTCCGCCGCCGCCGTTGCCTCCGCCTCCACCGTCGCCGCCCCCGCTACCCGTTCCCGTGCCGCCTCCGTCACCGCCGCTGCTGCTGCTGCTCGTGCTGAACGTCATCGCGTGGCGCTCGACGTCGCACGCCATCCCGGCCCCGCACGTCTGCTGCGTCACGAGATCCGCCGCCGCGCACTGCGAGCCGCCGGCGTCGCCGCCTCCGTCGGATGTGCTCCCGCTGCCGCTCCCTCCGCTGCCGCCGCTGCTGGTCCCGCCGCTGCTGCTGCCTCCGGAGCCCCCTCCCGAGCCGCTGCTTCCGCCCGGGGGGCTCAGCTGCCCGTCGTTGGTCGAGCCCGAGGAGCAGGCGACGGCGAGCCCGGCGACGGCGGCGATCGCCGTCGCGAGGGCCATCGTTCGAGCACGGAGAGACCCGGTGAGCGTCCGCATGCCCCACCGCAGAGCACGACCCGTACCGGGCGCCGGCACGCCGGAATCCTCCGGAAGCGCCGCATTCGCAGGGTGTTACGCGTGTGGTGAGGTCTGCGCAACCATCTCGCGCGCATCCGATGGTGGATCGCGCCTTCCCCATGTTCGCGCTGCGTGACCTTGACCTGACGCCGCCCGTCGCGCTTCGCTCGCTCCCGTGAGCGCGACGAGGCCGGGGCTTCTGCGTGCGCTCGGCGTCGCGGCGGCGCTGGCCTGGACCGCGCTCGCCCTGCTGCACCGGGAGGCCTGGCCGTGGGTCGGTCTCGTCGCTCTCGGAGCCTCGCTCGTCGCGGCGATCGCGCTGCGACCGATCACCTCGTTCGTCCCGAGGGCGCTCGTCGCGGCGCCTCACGCCGCCTTCGTCGGAGTGTGCGCCGTCGCCGCCGCCGCCATCTCGTGGTGGGTCCTCCATCGCACGATGCAGGATCACCCGCTCTCGATCGACGCGGGCACCTATCTGTTCCAGGCGCACGCCCTGTCGCACGGTCACTTCGGCATGGCGGAGCCCGTCCCCGCGCAGGCCTTCGGCGACCGCTTTCTCCTCGAAGGACCCGACCAGCGTCTCTACGGCATCTTCCCGCCGGGCTGGCCCCTCGCGCTCGTGCCGCTCGTGTGGCTCGGGCGGCCGATGTGGATGGGGCCCGTGCTCGCGGCGGCGATGATCCTCGCGCAAGCGTCGCTCGGTAGCGCGCTGTCGCGCCTGGGTGGACCGCGTCCGGGCGACGGCGTCGAGCACGGCGAGCTGGCGACGCGCGTGTCGCTGCTCCTCTCGCTCCCGTCCATCGGTCGCGCGCTGGAGACGGCGGACCTTCTCTCCCACGCCTTCGTCGCGCTCCTGGCCTGCGTGGCGCTGACGGCGGCGCTCACGGTGGGTGAGCGGCCGCGGGGAAGGGGAGTGCTGCTCGGCGTGTGCGTCGGGTGGGCCGTAGCGGCGCGTCTGCTCGACGGCGTCGTGCTCGGCGCGGCGGTGCTCGGGGTGCTGGCCTGGACGCAGCACGGACGTCGCGCCGTCGTCTGGGGCGCCCTCGGCGCGGCCCCGCTGCTCGCGCTCCTCCTCTTCGAGCAGCACGCCGCGACGGGCTCGTGGCTGACGCCGACGCAGACGCTTTACTTCGCGCGCTCCGACTGGCCACCGACCTGCCATCGCCTCGGGTTCGGCCCGGACATCGGCTGCACGGTGGAGCACCCCGGGCCGGTGGCGCGCCTCGGCGGCCGCGGCTTCGGGCCGCGCGAAGGGCTGGCGGTGACGCGAGAGCGCGCCGGCTCCCTCGGCGAAGAGCTCTTCGGGTTCGCGCCGCTCGCCTTGCTGGCCTTCGTTCCCCTCGTCGCCGCCGTCTCGGCGGCCGACGCCGTCGCCGTGGGCTTCGTCTTCGCGCTCACGCTCGCCTACGGCCTCTTCTACTACGGCAACTCGCTCTTCTTCGGTGCGCGGCACCTCTTCCCCGCGGCGCCGTTCTTCTGGCTCCTCGTCGCGCGCGGCGCGCTGCTCGCCCCGCATCGCGCCCGCGGGTGGCTCGACGCACGTCACGTACGCGGCGCCGCCGTCGTCGTGGTGCTCGCCGTGGCCGTCGTCGCGTCGCGCGGTCCGTGGAAGACGCGCACCGCCGACGCCGCGGACTTCCAGTCGGCGCGCTCCGATCTCCGCCGCACGATGGACGCTCGCGGGATCGATCGCGGCATCCTCAAGACGCGCGACTACACGGCGTTCGCGTCGGCGTTCGACCCGCAATGGGGCGGCGACGAACGCCTCGTGGCGATGGAGGACGGTTCGGGCCTGATGGAGCTGCGGCGCGCGCACCCCGAGCTCCCGGTCTTCCTGTCGCTCGCGGGCGAGGACGTGGGACGGCTCTACGTCTCCCGCCCCGCGCCCGGCGTCCTCGTCGAGCTCGAGCGCGCGTGGCCGTCGTTCGTGCGCCCCCGCGGGCTCGCGACCAAGCAGGTGCCCCAGGAAGGGGCGAGCGGCGGCAACGTCCTCTGGCTCTCCCACGCCGCGCCGGGGAGCGAGGTCGCCATTCCGTTCGACGTCGCGGTCGCGGGCTCCTATTCGCTGCGCGTCGACGGCTTGGCTGGCCCAGGCGACGGCGACTACGAGCTCCTGCTCGACGACGAGCCTCTCGCTTCGTGGCACGGCTACCGGCCGGCGGCCGGGCCCGGGCGCTCCGAACCGTCGCGTCGCGACCTCTCCTCGGGGCGCCACGTGCTGCTTGCGCGCTGCGTCGGCCACGACGCCGCGAGCCTCGGGTTCGACGCCCGCCTCGACGCTCTCGTGGGCGACGTGGCGGGACCGTAGCCGTTCGCCGGTGCCGTTACTCCGTGCCGCCGTCCGACGGGGAGGGGCACGTCGTCTGCGTCGTCGCGTAGCAGACGCCGGAGCCGACGTCGCAGCAGTTGGTGCCGCCGCCCTGAACCGCCGGGCACGCGCTCTGGCACTCCGAGTCGGTCGTGCACGCGCCGCAGGTGCCGCCGCTGCTGGAGCCGGAGCTCGAGCCGCTGCTCGAGCCGCTGCTGCTCCCGCTGTCCTCCTCGCCGCCGCTGCTGCTGCCGGAGCTGCTGCTCCCGCTGCTGCTGGTGCTACTGCCGGAGCTGCTGCCGGAGCTGCTGCCGCCGTCGTGCGTGCCGGGCGCCCCGCTGTCGCCGAAGTCAAAGCCGCTCGAGGCGTCGCCCGATCCGCAGGCGGAGAACAGGCCGACGGCCAGGAGACCTGCAGCAAGTGACGCGACCGACGAGACCTTCATGAGAACGTCGTCCTTCCTGGTGCCCGGAAGCGGCAACCCCCACGGCTGCCACCCGCAGTTTTTGCCCTGTCTTCGCCGTGCAGTCCTGCATCATTCGCATGCGAAGCGCGAATGAGACAACTGGGATCACGCTGATCCACCCGGCGACTCGAGCGCTCGAGCGTCCGCGCAGGCTGCAAATCCCGGCCTCTCCGCACGTCTCACGGGCTGCCGGCGTCGGTCGGGTCCTCGATGTGGCCGAGGAACAGGATGGCCCCCGTCGGCACGTCGACGATGGCCAGTACGTACGGGCGATTGACGACCATCGGGATGGGCGTGGGTCCCGCGACCGACGAGCCGGCGACGAGGACGGCCGTCGCCGCCGCAGCCTCGACGCCCGTCTCCTGCATGGCCACCATCGCCTTCTGCAGCACATCACCTACATAGAGGTTGTCGCCGTCGGGGGTGGGCGAGCACATGCCCGTGAAGTTGGCGGCCTGCGGGTCGAACGCCTGCACCATGCCCATGGCCTGGAGCGGCTTGGCGAGCGAGAAGGTCGGCGACGTGAACGCCGCCTTGGGCAGCGCGAGCGAGACGCTGACGCTCGACGCGGGCTGCCCGAGGGCGTTCGGCGACGCGGCAGTGAGGCCTGCCTCGTAGGTGGCGAGGTCGCCGTGCGGGAGCGCGATGACGACGGACACCTGGCCGCCGATGAGCGGCAGGGCGACGATCTGCGCCTGGCCGTCGTCGACATAGGGGAGCTCCCCCGTCTCGTTCATGAAGCTCGCCGACACTGTGCTCCCGTCGGCGCGGGTGAAGGTCGCCGGGGCCGTGGCGTGGGCGTCGAAGGGCGTCGCCCACGGCAGCTTCAGGTGGACGGCGTTGACGAGGACCATGCGGGTCGAGTCGTCGAGGGATCCCGGCGGGAGGAGATCGTTGATCTTGTCGGCCGTCGCGTCGCTGACCCACGAGTTGATCGACAGCCGCGCCGGATCCCACTGGTGGACGAAGTCTTCGACGAAGACCCCGGTCCCGTAGCTCTTCGCGAGGGTCGTGAGGAACGGCTGGGCCCAGGGGTAGGTCTGCTCGCCCCAGACCGAGTTGACCACCTGGAGGGCGAAGTCGCTGTCCGACGGAGCCGGCTGGCCGCTGTTGGAGGCCTGCTGCTGCGCGGCCGTCAGCGCGGTGGCCGCGCGGGAGGCGAGGGCCTGGCTCAGCCCATTCTGCCCGTCGAAGATGCTCCCCGCGGCGGCGCCGTAGTGGAGCGCCGTGGCCATTTGGCTCGCCGTGGTGCCAGACGCCCCTGCGTATGTCATCGTGAGCGCGATCGATGCGCTGATGGGGGACGTGAGGAGGTTCTGCGTCGCCGACGCCCCACGCACCTGC
>Ga0182030_10010018_pt1 | contig 19334 bp, 17 predicted proteins | sample 812S3MmetaG_FD_121299 | JGI IMG/M metagenome (GOLD analysis project Ga0182030, IMG submission 121299) | Permafrost microbial communities from Stordalen Mire, Sweden - 812S3M metaG (Illumina Assembly) | ecosystem: Environmental > Terrestrial > Soil > Wetlands > Permafrost | place: Sweden... | reverse complement strand
TGTCAACGCCGACTTAAAACTGACCCACTTTACTGATAATCGCCGAAGTAAAATTGACCCACCCTGGGCACCTTTTGGCATCAAGCTGATGCCGTTTTCTTGGCCGTCTGACCGGCTTTCCGCTTGTCTTTGAGTCGGTAGCTTTCGCCCGTGATCTGCACGATATGTGCATGGTGTAGTAATCGGTAGAGCATGGCCGCCGTCAGCGTTTGATCGTCAGCGAAGGCGCCGGCCCATTGGGTGAACGGCAGATTGCTGGTGAGCACCATGCTGCCGTGTTCGTATCGCTTGGCGACCACGTTAAAAAATAGATTCGCTTCCTCTCTGCCGAAGGGCAGATAGCCAATCTCATCAACCACCAAGAGCTCCGGGCCTAAAATGGCACGGTTAAAGTACTCTTTGAGCCGACCCTGAGCCTTGGCGATCGAGAGCTGCAGCATGAGATCCGCGGCGGTCAGGAAGCGAACCTTGTGGCCGGCGAGCACCGCACGATACGCAAGTGACAGTGCGATGTGGGTCTTGCCAACGCCGCTGGGTCCGAGCAACACAATGTTCTCGGCGCGCGGCAAGAAGGCCAGATGCGCAAGCTCCAGAACTTGCGCCTTCGGAGCACCGGGTGCGTGGCTCCAGTCGAACTGTTCGAGCGTCTTGATGCTCGGCATCGTCGCGAGTCGCGTCAAGGTTGCGCGCCGGCGTTCATCGCGACCGTGCATCTCGCACTCGAGTAGCTTCTCGAGAAAGTCGGCAAAGCTCGCCTCGGTCTTGGCCGCGTCCTGCGCCAGGCCCGGCCACTCGCTCGCGAGCCGGATGAGCTTCAGCTGCTCGCAGAACTCCGCGATCCGTGCGTCTTGGACCGTCATGCCACGATACTCAGCAGCTCGTCGTACACCGAGAGCGGATGCTGCAAACTCTCAATCGGCGTGGCGACTCGGCGGGCGATCATGGGGGGCGCCTTCAGGGCCGGCGCCGGCAGCATAACGGCTCGCTCGTCGGGCAGAAGCTTCATCGGAGCCACACCCGTTGTGCCGTGAATGCGTACGTTCGCAACTTCATCGAGCCACCTTCGAACATGGCGGTTGGCCACATCGACGTCGAGCCGCAGACCGCTCGCTTCAAGGCTTGAGGCCAGCGGCAGCACGAAGCTGCCCTTCAGGTATGAGTTAAAGCGCTCGACCTTGCCCTTCGTCTTTGCCCGGTACGGCCGACACAATCGAGGCGTAAAACCGCAGACTTCCGCGAACTCGTTCATCTCATCGTTCCAACGATGGCGACCTGCACCGTAAGCATCACGCTCGATGACCACTGCCTTGGTGTTGTCGAACAACACGTGCTCTGGCACGCCGCCAAAATAGTCGAACGCTTCCCTAAGTCCCATGCACAACGCCGATGCGTCTTCGCGAGCCCCGAAGGTCACATAACTGGCGCGGCTGTAGCCTAAGGTCGCGACCAGCGCGAGCAGCGGATCTCGGCCGCGCCTCACGTGCGTGAAATCCGCCTGCATCTGTTGGCCGGGCGGTGTCTCGAAGCGTACTATCGGATCAACTTCTGCCTGCTTCATCGTCAGCAGCCAGTCGCGTAGTTGCGTAATCCCACCGACATACCCTCGTTCGCGAATCTCCCGTAACAAGACCGTTGCCGGAATCCATCGTGGGCGCGCCTGGGCTATGCGTGCGTCCAGATATCCTTTGTACTCATCAAGCTTGCAAGGGCGCGGTTCTCGCACCGAATACCGCCGCGCCGCCTCATCCCGCAAATACCGCCTTACGGTGTTACGCGAACACCCCACCTGCCGCGCGATCGCCCTCAATCCTTCGCCCCGTCGGGCCATGACTCGTATCTCCACTGCTTGCTCCTGGGTCAACATCGGCAGCCTCTGCAAAGCTGCCATCCTCGCCCAGGTGGGTCACTTTTACTCCGGTGGGGTGGGTCAGTATTACTCCGGTGCTAACACCAAGCCTTCGGATGCCGGCGAACATCATAAATTCTTTGAGATCGTTCCGGTACGCTCGCCGCGTATGCGGATTGTCGATGTTCGCGAACCACTCGGTTTCCGGCGGCACATCCTCAAGCTGGGAGAATTCTGCGGACGTCAGCGCCCTTCGGGGCAGCGTGTGAGGCTTCGGGGTAAGCTCTCTAGCGAACTTCATGTCTTGAAGCCGCCTTGCTCGGCAATTGCCGCAGTATCGCGAGCGCCGTGAAGCACGCGCACGATGATGAGCTCTCGATTGGTGGAAGGTAATAGACAGCGTAAGGGGGATGAAAGATTACGCGCAGCGCGGGGCCAAACTGCTGGCGCCGCGACCCGATCAAGGGTGATTGTAGAAGCGGAGCAAACTTCGCCTCGATCGCTGTTACGAAACGCGAGGCGATGTCCTCGGATGCTTCGGCGGCAAGGTAAGCCCAGATTTCGGCGAGGTCGGCCTCGGCGGTATCGGTCAGTCGGAGGACGAGCGGCTCGCTAATAGCTTCCTCCCGCGCTCCACGATCTTCTTCGCATCAAAGTCTTTGACGCGACCAGCCGCCACATCAGCAAGCCCCTTGTCGATGTCGCTCTTCAGGGCAGCGATTTCTTGCAGCTGGATGGCGCGCCTCATTTTCCACTCCCTAAGCGCATCGCGAACCACTTCGCTGGTCGAGGCATAGTCGCCCGAATCCACGGCAGCCTTGATGACTGCGGCCGTGTCGGCGGGCATTGTGATGGTCATGCGTTCAATAGAGGACATGGCTGCTTCCCAGTTCTCAAATGAGATGAGCATATTTAATCATACTTATGAAGAGACCCCCAACCGACTGTTTGTGCTTGGATTTCGGGGTACCGAGGCGCCCTATCCTATCTTGATAAAATAATTATCAAGATAGCGGGATACAACTGAGCACCCACCGTGGTCAGACATGAACCGAAATGCTACTCAGGAAGGGGATGACGTCGTAGTGCTGACAGTCCTCGTCACCTTACTTACAAATCTTTTTGTACGTATTAATCGGCTTGTCGACGAAATCGCCGAGTCCACTCGCTGTCAAACCAAAGGGATCCCGGCGCCCTATGGGGAAGAGGCGTCAGTCGCTACAATTACCGAGACAAAGTAGCGGCACTTTGGGCACGGAAATCAAGGGGACCCCCAGTACGCGGAGAAGATCAATACGGCGAGATCAGGGATGGCCAGAGCGGCTGCGGCAAGCGGTCGGGACGAAGCGGATTCCGGGTAGGGACGGGCGACTCGTCGCCACACCGGGCTGCGGCAGAGTTGAGGACAAACGGCTAAGGAGAAGGGGATGGATCAGTGGCAATGGTGGGCAACCTTTACGGTGCTGTTTATCGTTTGGCAGTGGCTTGCGCTGCTACGGTCAAACGTGCGACTGAAGAAGCGGATATTAAATTTGGAAATTCGTTTTCACAAATTGCAGGATCACATTGGCTTCGTTGCGGACGCCAATCCGCCTATCACGGAAGATGTGAAGGTGCTGGCGCGGACTCCGGGGTCGAAGATCGCGGCAATCAAGCTGTATCGGCAGCAGACGGGTGCGGGGCTCAAAGAGGCGAAGGACGCGGTAGAGCGGATGGAGCGATCATAAAGCAGTGGAGCCCCATCGCGCCGCTTATTGGCCGATTCGTCGGGTAAACTGGGTAGCGAAGTGGGGTGAACGCGAGAGGTGGTGTGTGGCGCGTAGAAGAAGGGCGCCGCTGGCTATAGTGGCGGGTTTGGCGCTGGCAACGGGCGCATGTGCCGAGAGCAGAGAACTCGGCGGTAAGGCAATCGACTGGGATACTCATGCGCCCATTGCGGGTGTGAGGATAGGGTTAGACTGCTGGGGGGACGGTATGTGGCGCCTCGAGGGGCATGACCATTTGCGCACCGTTATTCACGTCACCGATGACGAGGGTCGATACTTCTTCGCATCGGGCGATCTGCGCGGGTGTACCCTGCTCATGTTTACGGCGGGCAAGCCTGGGTACAGCCAAGCATTCGCGCGAAGCAGTAACAATGAGCTCTGGGGTCCCGACAAGATCGAGATACCGGCGTTGATGGTTTTGATAAAGGAGTCCGACCGGGTTATCGCGGAATTGCCGGGCTTGATGCCGAATTCTGAGTTGCACATCACTCGGCAAAATGGTGAGCGTCTTTACGTGGACGAATTCAAGCATGCTTATGAGTATTTCTTGGAAGCGAAAGGCATCGCTACGAGCGAGCGCGAGATCTCCTTTGTGCGTGAGCATGGCTGTGGGCCGATCCAGGAAATCCATGACAGGGTGCCCGCGGCCGACCTGAAGGAGATTGCTGGAGAGGAGGTCCATTACATCTATGGTGCAAATACCCCTCGCAGTCAATCGGGTCACGCCAGAATAGGAGACTACGGCGAAGAGGTCCGGAGCTTCTGCGAAGCGAAGCCGGTCCGATGACGATGAGCAGGAGTGACTGAATACCCGAAGTATTGGCGGGTTCGGTCACGCACGTGAGCTGTCGTCGGCCACATCAATCCACCGTCAGCACTGCCCGAGTGCTCAGCCGCTCGCATTCGCATCGATATAGACACCGGCCAATGAGAAATTGTCCGCAGGCCCAGGGTAAAGAGACTGGGTATCGTGTAACCAGTTGTGGTGAATTCGAGTCCCGACGCAACGCCAACGGTCGAACGCGATCTGCTCGTGATGCGCCGGCGGCTCACGGCCCATCCGCATGCGCTGCGGGCGATTCTGCATACCGCGCGGGCGCTGGGTCGCAGTCCCGATGCCGTCTCTGCCCGCGATGATCGCATCCGTCGATTTGGACCAACTCGCCGAGGCACGCGCGGCGGCTCCGGGGTTGTTGAATCTTGGGCGCCCGTAATCTCCGCGGCACCCATAGGCCGCCGGCGATCATGAGGGTCCTCACGGTCTCGACCGCCAGATCCACGCCGTGGCGCTCTCTGAGCTTCTCGGCCGCCAATGTGGGCCCAAAATCCGCGTACTCTGACCGCAATATCCCGAACGCGTGTTCGGCGGCCTCGGACTTCAGGCGCCGGTTACTGGGTCGATCGCGGAGCCTCGAGATCAGGCCGATCGGGCCTTGCTGTTCGTATCGGCGGACCAGCCGGCGCACCTGGCGCGTCGTCAGTCCCAGCCGGGCCGCGACCGCGTGCTGCTTGAGTTGTCCGTCGATAAGTCCTTGAATGCACTTGAGCCGATCCAGTTCGCGCATCGTCATGGTCACCTTTGGTATCCGGATCATGGCCAATCTCCCAGACCGTAACGACGATCAGCGGAGAGTGGACCACGGAGGCCAAAGCGGACATTTCTACTTAGCGGAAAGCGGACATTTCTATTTGGGTATCACAGCTCTATTTCGCATAATGTATATTATGTTAAATTATAGATTCTAAGGGCCGTGTGATCGCGGATCCGCGAGCCTTACGCTCGCCCCTCAATCATCATCGGGGTCCGCGGGCGGTGTTTTGTCGTTGGTGAAGTGCGCGGCGCCGAGCGCGGTCGGAATCGCCTGGAACGGGATGGGAGATTGAGTGAAATCGAAGCAGTCGGAAAGATCGTCTGCATACGCATCTGCGTAGCCGAGAGATGGCAGGTCAAAATTGACCTCGACGAATTTTAGAATGCTGCCAAAGTCGTGCGTGACGTGAGAAATGTAAGCAGCCTTGGCGTACGGGGATACGACGATGAGCGGAACCCGAAATCCGTAGACAAATCCGGATCCCCAGCTGATGCCGTCGTTGACTATTCTTGGGGCAACGTGATCGTACCACCCTCCCCAGTCGTCCCAAGTGACGATGATGGCGGTGTTCGACCAATACGGGCTGTTGCCGATCGCATTGACAATCGAAGCGACCCAAGAGGGTCCGCTTCCGTCGTTGCTATGTGCATGATCGGAATAGGCGCCGGCCGGAATGACCCAGCTTACCTGCGGAAGCTGGCCGTTGGCGATGTCCGTCAAAATCTGAGTCGAGGGGATGATCACGTTATGCTGCCATTCCGGGGCGCTGCAGACGAGAGAGCCACCGATATTCTGCTCTTGGCACATGTGCTCAATGGCGTTGGGCGCAGTCCAGATGGTGCCAAGCTTAGGTGCGTAGTAGTACCAGCTCAGCCCCTGCGCATCGAGCAGGTCGCTCAACACGGGATGCTCGAAGCAGGGGTAGATTGACGGGGCTGCGTTCCCGTAGGGGTCGATCAGGGGAACGAGAGACCCGGGCTGCGCAATGCAACCGGCGGCATTGTTGGTGGGATCTCCGGAGACGAACAGTGGGCTGGTCGCGGTCGGGGCCGACGTACCGGAAATAATGAATTGGTGAGCGGGAAAGCTTCCACTTTCGCTGGTCTGGAACATGCGGTCGCCGAACGTATACTGCTCGGCCAAAGCGAAATAGGGTTGAACGTCCGCAGGGTTCACGTACATGAACTGCGGATTGGGGGGGCAATTGGGCGCGCTGAAAGGATTGCAGCTGATTAAGTCCGCGCCATCCATGGCCCCGCCGTCGTACATGTCCAAAAAGGAACTATGGTTGTGGTTGAGGTCGTAGTATTGAGGGTTGGCGCCGACCGAGCCGAGATCAATGGCACTCAGCGGAATGGTTTGCCCAGCCGAATTCAGTCCGCTGCTGGCGATGTCGGCACCCGCGGCGATCAGCACCGGGTCATGGAACAGATTGTCCGGTGTGCGATTCTCCTGAAAGATAACGACGATGTGCTGTATGACGGCCTGCGTGGCCAGAGTTAGCGCCTGAGGGCCGTTGATGGGCGCCAAGCTATTGGCGTCGACCGCATTGACCGAGATCGTGTAGTTGCTGGCAGGTGTGCTGGTCGAAGTAGACAGCGCCAGCGTCGCAGTGGCTGGGTTGGAGTCGCTGAGAGTCACTGAAGACGGGTTGAAGGAACAACCGGGAGCCGGACTCGCGCCGCTGGATATGGTGCACGAAAGGCCAACGGTGCCGGTATAACCGTTCGCTGGAATCACCGTGATGGTGGAAGCGGACGCGTTTCCTGCAGTGACGGAGCTTGGAGTCAATGCCGAAGCGGACAGTATGTAGCCGATGGTGCCGGCCGGCACCGCGGTGAAAGTGAGCGCCTGGGGGCCGTTGCTGGGAGCTAAACTAGTGGCGTCGGTGCCGCTGACGGAAATCGTGAAATTACTCGCGGGTGTGCTGCTCGACGTCGAGACCGTCAACGTGGATGCACCCGGAGCGGGGCCGCTGAGCGTCACTGAAGGCGGACTGAAGGAGCAACCGGGACCCGGGCTGCCGCCGCCGGTAATGCTGCATGAAAGGCCGATGGTGCCGGTGTAGCCACTGGCCGGAACCACCATGATGTGGGAGGTGGCGGCGCTTCCCGGAGTGAACCAACCCGGGTTCAACGGGGTGGCGGTGAGTGAGTATCCCAGCGAACTTGCTGGATTTACTGTCTGCATCAGCATCGCCGAGGCTGTGCCAAAGTCCATACTGCCGGCGTACGATGATGTAATCGTGAGCAATCCTATGGGCAGGGACGAAGTGCTCAAGACCCCCACCCCGGCCGCCAATGTAGCGGTACCCAACGTTGCGCTTCCATTCATGAAGGTGACTTTACCGGTGGGCGTTCCCGCCGATGAGGATACCGTTGCCGTGAACGTCACCGACTGTCCGTAAGTTGAGGGATTCAGCGACGACGCGAGGACGATCGTGCTGGGGGATGGGCTTACCACTTGACTCAGCGTGGCCGAGGTGCTCCCCGAGAACGCAGTGGTCCCGCCGTAAACCGCCGTAATCGAACTGGTGCCTACGACCAATGTGCTCCTGGTCAACCTCGCTACGCCGGCCGACAGCGTCGCACTGCCCAGAATCGCGCTCCCGTTCATGAAGGTGATTTTGCCGGTGGGCGTTCCCGTCAATGAGGACACCGTTGCGGTAAACGTCACCGATTGCCCGTAAGTCGCGGGGTTCAGCGAGGACGTCAGAGTGACCGCGCTCGCGGCTGGATTCACCGCCTGGGTCAGAATCGCCGAGGTGCTGCCCGAGAACGAAGTGTTCCCACCGTAGACTGCCGTAAGCGAACTGATGCCCTCATTCAGGGTCGTTCTGGTCAACGTCGCCACGCCGCCCGACAGCGTAGCGGTACCCAGCGTCGTGCTCCCATTCATGAACGTGACTTTACCGGTGGGCGTTCCCGCCGATGAGGACACCGTCGCCGTAAACGTCACCGATTGCCCGTAAGTCGCGGGGTTCAGCGAGGACGACAGAGTGATCGAGCTAGCGGCCTGGCCCACCTCCTGACTCAGTATCGTCGAGGTGCTGCCAGCGAACGCACTGGTCCCGTTGTAAACCGCCGCAATCGAACTGATGCCGACATTCAGGGTGGTCCTGGTCAACGTCGCCACGCCGCCCGACAGCGTAGCGGTGCCCAAGGTTGCGCTCCCATTCATGAACGTGACTTTGCCGGTGGGCGTCCCCGTCGATGATGAGGACACCGTCGCGGTAAACGTCACCGCCTGTTCGTATGTCGAGGGATTAAGCGACGACGTCAGGGTGGTCGTCGTGGGTTCAGGTGAATCTGCATGGCTCGCGGGCGCGGTGAGTAGCGTCAACAGCGCAACGCCGAGCCCGAGCAGTGTCCTAGCTTTTTTGCCCAAAGGCCGCCCCGGACAGCAGTACGAGCGCCGCTCTCCCCTTGGATTTCGTGTTCATGCGTTGTCCCGGCACATGGTTCTTATGCACGACTCGAACGGGAGTCGTTGTGGGTGAATTGCGCGCCTTTGCCGGCCATCTGTCAATTCGCGGAATCCAAGGCGAGTGGCGTTTTACATATGACAGCATGGATTGTCATCCCATCCCCCGCCAGATCCGCCAATCGCGATCCTCGCTACTGGCAAACAGCCCTGACGCCTACGCTATCGAACGACTGGAGCGTGACGTGGTGCTACGGGCGCTAGTGCGGGACTCCGGCTCACGCCGGTACGAGCGCAATCACACGCAAGGGACTTCCGGAGCCGTTCACGATTTTCAGCGGCGGCGCGATGACGATGGCGCCGGTTGGGGGCAGTTGATCGAGGTTGGTGAGACTGGCGAGCCCGAAACGGTTCGAGCCGTGCATGATCGTGTGGCAAGGGAACATGGGATCGAAGGTGGCCGCTTGTCCCGCATCGGTGCCCACGGTCTCGACGCCGACGCCGAGGATGTCTCGTTCCCTGGCAAGGAATGGAACGCACTTCGGATCGAAGCCCGGCGTGTGTGCTCCGTCCTCGCGCATATTCAGAAATTGTTTCGGATCGGTGCGCTTCGACCAATCGGTGCGGATCAACACCCACGCCGCTCGGGGGATCCGCCCATGGGCAGCCTCCCATTCGAGCACCACCTCGGTCGTCAGCAGGAAGTCGGCGTTTTTGCGGGCGCGCTCGGCCACATCGATGACACAGGCGGGCCCGATGAATTTCTCGACCGGAATGTTGTGAGTCGCATTGTCGGGAAAGTCCTTGCCGGTGACCCAATGAATGGGGGCATCGAAATGCGTGCCGGTGTGCTCGCCGCAGGCAAAGTTGTTCCAATACCATGCGGGGCCGCGCTCATCGTATTTGGATATTTCCTCGAGCGAAAACGGTTTCGCCGCAGCGAATTGCGGCGGCAAACTCAAGATCGGCGTGCTTGCCTCCAAGGGCACGGTCAAATCGACCACGCGAATACTTCCGCCGAGAATGCTCGCTGCCAAGTTCGTCAAGATGCTCGTGTCCGGGGCCATCATTGCTCTCCACGCTTTACAATCCAACCTGCGGAACGCACCGGCAAGGTGTCGTTTGCTCAGTAAACGATGCTGCCGACGGAGGTCCCGCCGCAGACGAACAATGTTTGACCGGTGATGAACGAGGCGTCGGGTTCGGCGAAGAACATCACGGCGCGGGCAACATCAGCCGGCGTTCCGAAGCGGCCCGCGGGTATCTGGCGGACCGCCGCCGCCATTTTGGGGCTGCCGACCGGAATGATGGCCTCGAACATCTCCGTGTCGGCAATCGGGCCGGGAGCGACCGCATTCGCGGTCACTCCATGCGGCGCCAGCTCGAGCGCCCAGGTGCGCACGAGGCCGAGCATCCCCGCTTTGGTGGAGGCGTACGCGGTGCGCTTTGCCAGACCGAGCACGGCGCGGGTCGAGATCAGGACGATCCTGCCGAACTGCGCGGCCTTCATCGCCGGGAGGTTCGCCTGAACCAGCGCAATCGCTGCGAGGACGTGCAGGTTGGTGAGCGCGATGAGATCGGCCGCCTGCACATCCTCGAGCGCCTTCTCGCGAATCGCTCCGGCGCAGTGCACGATCGTGGTCGCAGGCGTCTCGGCGGCGATTTCGAGAGCGGCCGCGCGGGTCGCCTCGGCATCCATGAGGTCCACCAGGACCGAGCGAAGTCTCTCGGCGCGCAGCGGGCAGGCGCGCCTCGCCAGGCTGATGACCTCATAGCCCCGCTCGAGAAAGATCTCGGCGGTTGCCAGCCCGATGCCGGAGCTTGCGCCCGTGAGAAGCACCCGTTTCATGCGGTCACCCGATAATGGCTCATGGGAACAACTGCAGCGACGGCAGCGCCGCCTCGCAATTCACCAGCTCGACCTTCTTCAGAAGGATGACGAGACGTCCGCCTTCATGCTTCAGATGGTGCCAGGCGACGCCGGCATATGACTGTTGATCGTCCCGCCGGCTCTCGACATACAGGAAAGCCGTGCGCAGTACGGCGACTCCGCTGATCGAGCCGCGATCCTCGATGGACGGGGCCTGCAGCACGTGCTGACACCAGCTCGGCTGCGCCTGCGAATGGGCATTCGGATTCCTCAGGCGCTGGATTCTCAGTTGTAGGAGAAGCTTGTCCTCGTACATCAGCGAATTCTCGGTGGTCGGGCTCTTCTGGTCGCGAGTGAGGGGCATCCAGTAGCGGCCGTCCTCGGCATACAGCTCGTACCATTGCTCGAGTCGCTTCTCGTCGATGAGGCGCGCCTCGGCGTATACGAGCTCGATCAGCTCCTCATCGCCGGCCACGGAGGGCATCAGCGCTCCTCCCCGCCGGCGGTCATCGCGGCGATCCAGGCGCGAAATTGACCGCGCACCGATACTTCGCTCGTCCCATTGTAGGTGCCGGCGATGCCCCCATCCTCGTCGGCCGGCGAGTAATTGCGGCAAATGCTCACCCACTCGTTGGCTCCTGCCGCGAGCCCTTCCTGGATCTGCCGATAGCAGTGCATATCGTCGTGTCCGACGACCGAGGCAGGCGAATTGATCAGCCGGTTGTACATGATGCTTCGCTCGAGCAGCGCGTCAGGCGCACCCACGAGGCGCAGCGTGTAACTCTCCACGAGCGTGCGATCCACGGCGAGCGGGCGCACCACCCGGATGGTCTGGATGGCGCCCTTGATGGTGAGGCTGGGATAGAAGACGGTGTTGTGGCGGATTTCCCCCAGGATTGCACGTGCCCGCTCCGGCCCGTAGGCCTGTTCCATGAGCGCCTCGTATTCCGGCAGTGCCGAGTAGGCGGAGTGGATGGAGAAATTCACGCCCGTGTAGCTGTGGCCGTGGTCATAGATCTTGACGCCCATCTGGTCGAAGAAGTCGTAGCTCGAGACGAAGGGCAGGAACTGCTCGATCACCATGGGCTTGCGCGCTTCCGCCGGCTGCCCTTTCCACAGGTCGCGGGCCGTTCCGGCCGAGGATTCGTGCGCGACCATGGGGTGCATGGTGTCATTGAGATTCTCGATGAACATCTTCCAATTGCAATTGTGCAGGTAGCGCAGCGGGGCCCCCACGATCTCGAGCCGCCCGCTCGGCGAGCGGTCGGCGAGATTGTCGATCGAGGAGAGCGAGTCGCCGAAGTACTGGCGGAACGCTTGACCTTCGCCGCTGAGCCGGACGAACACGAAGCCTCGATGAACCGCGAGTGCGGGCACCGAGCCCAGCCCGAGCGCTGCGGATGACTCGTCGAGGCCCGTGCCGGCGTACCCCGACCGCAGCGGCACGGTGCGCAGCGTGCCGTCCAGTCGATAGGTCCAGCCATGATAGGGGCAGCGAAGAATTCCGCCGCAGTTCCCCGAAACGGCGCTGACCACTTTCGCGCCGCGATGGGCGCAGCGGTTATAGAGCACCCGGAGCTCTCCATCCTGGGAGCGCGTCATCAACAAAGGCTGTCCGCCGATCTCGGTGGCGTAGTAGTCGCCCGGGGCAGGCACCTGCGAGTCGTGGCCCACGTACACCCACGCGGTTCGCCACACCCGCTCCATTTCCAGCCCGAAGAGCTCCTCGTCGGTATAGACGTCGCGATGCACTTCGCCGCCGCGAAACAGTTTGCGGATCGCGTCGGGATTGTCGCGGAACCGGTTCACCATCGCATCGTACCCCATAGACGAGGGCGACTGCTCATGGGGCGTTCCAGTCGGGCGCCACCAGCCGCCGCTTGCCGTCCGCCGAGCGCGCGACACCCGGCTGATCCAGGCCGTCGCGATCCCATAGCTCGCAGGTCACCTCGCGATGGCGCTGATCGAGGGCCTCGCAGTAGTTCGTGTACTTGCACAAGCGCACCTCGCTGCCTCGTCCCGCTCTGATCTTCGAGAACCAGTCCGGATCGGCCAGCGCCTGGCGTGCGACGCCGACGATGTCCGCCGCGCCCTCCTCGAGCAGCGACTCGGCCTGCTGGAAATTATGAATGCCACCCGCGACGACGATGGGGGTCGCGTAGCCGGCCGATCGGACCGCCTCACGCACGCGGCGCGCGGGCTCGGCGTTGCGCCCGAAGGGGCCCCGGGCGTCCGAGTAATAGCTCGGCATGCATTCGTAGCCGCTCGGCCCCGTGTAGGGATACACCGCGGCACCGACCTTCGGCTGGCGGGCATCGTCGAATTTACCGCCGCGCGACAGCGAGATGAAGTCGATCCCGGCAGCCGCCAGCCCGGCGGCGAAGAACTCGGCGTCGGAGACGTCCGAGCCGCCGGCGATGCATTCCTCGGCCAGGATGCGCGCGCCGACGGCGAAACCGGAGCCGGCTGCCTGCCGCACGGCGGCCAATACTTCGAGCGGTAGCCGCGCGCGGTGCGGGCGCGTGCCGCCGTAGCCGTCCGTACGAGTGTTGGTCGCCGACAGGAACGAGGACAGTGTGTAGGCATGCGCGCAGTGCAGCTCCACACCGTCGAATCCCGCCTCGCGGGCGCGCACGGCCGCGGCGGCAAAAAGCGGCGGCAGGGTTTGCGGCAGGGAGACGATGTGCGGCAGCTCGAGGTCCGTGATGCGCTCGCGCGCCCCCATGGACAGGGCTTCCATTTCGCGCACGCTCAAGACCGTACGAAGCTCCTCGTCGGAGAGCGAGACGAGCCGCGCTCGAATCTCTCCATCGGGCGCTTCCGGCATGCCGAGCGCGCGGCGGTGATCCTCCGTGATCGTCAGGAATCGCCCAAAAAACTTCTGCGGATCGGGACGCCGGCGCACCGACAGAAAATCGATGAGCTGAATGAGGAGGCGCGTCTCGCCGGCGCTCGCGCGCCGCACCGTCTCCACCAGACGCGACAGTCCCGCGACGAACCGATCATCGCCGATGCGCAGCAGCGGTCCGCTCGCCACGTCCCGGATGCCCGTCGCCTCGACCACGATGGCGCCCGGCCGGCCGCGGGCGAAGCGCTCGTACCACGCGAGCACCTGGGGAGTGACCAGTCCGTCCTCGGTGGCCCGCCACGGAACCATGGCGGGCACCCAGGTGCGCTGCCTGAGCGCGAGGCCGCCGACGCGCACGGATTGAAACAGCCGCGCGCGCTCGGCTTCCCCCGCGCTCGGCCAATGGCCGCCCACGGCATCGTGGCGTATGCGTTCCGGCGGCCTCCACATCGACATGTCGACTCTCCTCGCCGCGCCGCTAGAGATCGGGGAGCACGGCGGTGGCCTCGATCTCGACCTTCGCCTGTGCCTCCACCAGCGCCGACACCTCGACCACCGACATGACCGGAAAGTGCCGGCCCATCACGGCGCGGTACGCCGCGCCGATCTCAACCAGCTCGTCGAGGTATTCGCGCCGGCTGGTGATGAACCACGTGAGCCTGACGATGTGTTCGGGCCGCCCCCCGGCTTCGGCCAGCACGCGCACGACGTTGGCGAGCGCGGTGCCGACCTGGGGGGCGAGCCGCTCATGGGGAAATCGCTGCTGCGCATCCCAGCCGATCTGCCCCGCAATGAACACCTGCGTGCCGCGCGCGGCGATGCCGTTCGAATAGCCCTTGGCCCTCGCCCACTCGGCCGGCTGCAATATCCTGTGAGTCAACGCAGCACCTCCCGTCCTATGATGAGCTTCTGTACCTCGGTCGCACCCTCGTAGATGCGAAGACTGCGGATCTCGCGGTAAAGCCGCTCGATGATCTCGCCGCGCTCGACACCTCGCCCGCCGAACATCTGCAGCGCGCGATCGATCACCGCTTGGGCGGACTCGGTGGCCGCCATTTTCGCCATGGCGGCGGCGAGGGTCACGGGTTTTGCATTGTCGCGCAGCCACGCAGCGCGGTAGGTGAGGAGTTCCGCGGCATCGATGGCCGTGGCCATATCGGCCAGAGCGGCCTGGGTGAGCTGAAAGTCCGCGAGCACCTTGCCAAACATGCGGCGCTGCGCCGCGTGGACTGCCGCTTCCTCGAGCGCCCGGCGCGCGAAGCCGACGGCCGCCGCCGCCACGGACGCGCGGAACACGTCGAGCGTGCGCATGGCGATTTTGAACCCCTCCCCCTCCGCTCCGATGAGCCGCCCCGCAGGAATTCGGCAGCCGCGGAACTCGAGCTGTGCCAGGGGGTGCGGGGCATTGACATCGATTCGGCGCGCGATGTGAAGTCCCGCGTCGGTTGCCTCGACGACGAATGCGCTGATGCCTTGCGCGCGGGTGGTGCCGTCGGCGCGAATCAGCCCGGTTTGGGTGCGGGCGAACACGCAGTAGAAATCCGCGATTCCGCCGTTCGAGATCCAGGTCTTGCCGCCGTCCAGGACGTAGTCCTCGCCGTCGCGCACCGCACGGCAGGTCATGGCCGCCACATCCGACCCCGCATCGGGCTCGGACAGGGCGAATGCGGCGATCGCCTCGCCCCGGGCGATGCGCGGCAAATATCTCGCCTGCAGGCTGGGCGCGCCGGCGAGGCTGATGGCTCCGCTGCCGAGACCCTGCATGGCGAAGGCAAAATCGGCCAATCCGTCGTGATACGCCAGCGTCTCGCGGATCAGACAGATGGCGCGCGCGTCGAAGTCCGGCAGCGCACCGCCGAAATCGCGCCGCACGCAATAGCGTGTGAGCCCCGCCGCGCCGAGACTCGCGACGATCTGCCGGCAGCGCGCATCGACCGCATCCCGCGTCTCCTCGTGCGTGCCCGCTGCAAATGCCTGCGCCGCCCAGGCATCGGCCTCGGCGACCAGCGCTCGATGCGGCGCCTCGAAGAACGGCAGCATCATCAGATCCGCCCGCCAACGCCGCTCAGGCGCACCGCGCGCCGTACCGTCATGGGCCGCCCCCGCGTTCATCGCCCGACGAACTCCGGCTTGCCGCGCGCTGCGAATGCCTGGAACGCGCGATCGAAGTCCTCCGTCTGCATGCAGATCGCCTGCGCCTGCGCCTCCGCCTCGATCGCCTGATCGAGGCTCATGCTCCATTCCTGATTGAGCATGGTCTTGGTCATGGCGTGCGCGAAAGTCGGACCTGCCGCGCACTGCCCGGCGAGCGCGCGCGCCTCTTCCATCAGCCGATCCGCCTCCACGAGCCGGCTGAAAAAACCCCACGCCACCCCCTCCTCCGCACTCATGGATCGGCCAGTGATCAAGAGTTCCGCAGCGCGCCCCTGCCCGATCAGGCGCGGCAGAATCGCACAGGCCCCCATGTCGCAGCCTGCAAGTCCCACCCGCGTGAAGAGAAAGGCGGTGCGCGCCGTGCTCGTCGCCAGGCGGATGTCTGAGACCATGGCGATGATCGCCCCCGCTCCCGCACAGACCCCGCCGACCGCCGCAATCACGATTTGGGGGCACGCGCGGATCGCCCGCACCAGATCTCCCGTCATGCGCGTGAAATCGAGCAGCTCCGGCATGGACATCCGCGTCAGGGGGCCGATGATCTCGTGTACGTCCCCTCCCGAGCAGAAATTGCCGCCCGCGCCCGAGAACACCACGGCGCGAACTTCGCGCTCATAGGCGAGCGCGCGAAATAGATCGCGAAGCTCCGCATAGGATTCGAACGTCAGCGGGTTCTTGCGCTCGGGACGGTTGAGCTCGACGAAACCGATACGGTCGGCGACGTGCCATCCGAAATGCCGCGCCGCATGCGTCAACGGGGAAATGCTGGTCATGATGTCTCCGCGAGTGTCGCTCGTTCCTGTCCGGACCCCATGTGCTACATCACCTCGCCGCCGGCGATGGCGATGCTTTGACCGTTGATGGATTCGCTGCCGGGGACGCACAGCCAGGCGACCGCATTCGCAACCTCATCGGGCTGCACCAGACGGCCCTGAGGATTGCTCTTCGTCAATGCGGCGCGCGCCTGTTCGGCACTGCGTCCGGTGAGTTTCTGGATGTTGGCGATGGCATCGGCCGCGATCCCCGTGTCGGTGTAACCGGGGCAGACGGCGTTCACGGTGACTTGGCGCTCCGCGACCTCGAGGGCGAGCGCCCGGGTCAGCCCGATGACGCCGTGTTTCGAGGCGCAATACGCCGCGACGTAGGGGTAGCCGCGAAGCCCCGCAGTGCTCGCGACGTTCACGACGCGTCCGAATTTGCGCTCGAACATCGCGGGGAGCGCGGCGCGTATGCAGTGGTACGTGCCGGTCAGGTTCACGGCAATCATGGTGTGCCACAGCGCCTCGGGAGCGCGATGCAGCGGGCCGCTTTGCGCCTGGCCGGCGTTGTTGACCAGGATATCGACCGGGCCGAACGAGCGCACGGCCTGCTCGAAGGCGCCGACAACCGACTGCGGATCGGCAATGTCCGCGCACACGCACTGCGCCGCCGCACCGAGCCGCGCGGCGGTCGCCTCGAGCTGGCTCCGAGTGCGCGATACCAGCGTCACCTTCGCCCCTTCGGCGGCGAGGCGTGCGGCGATCGCCGCGCCGATGCCGCGGCCCGCGCCCGTCACCAAGGCGTGTCTGCCGGCAAGCGGCAGCGCGACCATCAAACGGCTCCCACCGCAACCGCGGCGCGTTCGAGATTGTGCTCGAGCTGGCTCTTGCCCGCGAGGTACGGATCCGGCCACCACTGCGGCGAGTACCGCTGGCTCGCGGCCGCGTGCAGGGTCCACGCGGGGTCGGCGAGGTGCGGGCGTGCGATCGCGCAAAGATCCGCCCGTCCCGCCCCGACGATGGTGTTCACATGATCGGCCTCGAAGATATTGCCGACGGCGACGGTTGCGATGCCCACCTCGTTTCTAACCATATCGGCGTAGGGCGTCTGCCACATGCGGCCGTACACCGGCTGCTGCTCCGCAACGGTCTGTCCCGTGGAGACGCTGATCAGGGCCACACCGGCGTCCTTGAGGGCTCTCGCGATGGCGATGAGATCCGCCTCCTCGAGACCGCCGGGCGCCCAATCGCGCGCGGAAATGCGCACCGAGAGGGGCCTGTCCGCCGGCCATACCGCGCGCACCGCCTCGATTACCTCGAGCGGAAAACGCAGCCGGTTGGCGACCGCCCCTCCGTACTCGTCACGCCGTGTGTTGGTCAGCGGCGAAAGAAAGCTCGCCAGCAGGTAGCCGTGGGCCATGTGCAGTTCCAGCATGTCGAATCCGGCCTCGGCGCCGAGCCGCGCTGCGCGTGCGAACTCTCCGCGCACACGCAGCCTGTCCGCCTCGTCCATCTCGCGGGGCGTCTGGCTCGCACCGGCGAGATAGGGTATGGGCGAAGCCGACACGAGAGGCCAGTTGTTCTCGGCGAGCGGGTGGTCCATCGCCTGCCACCCGAGCTGCGTCGAACCCTTGCGGCCGGCGTGTCCGAGCTGCAGGGCGATCTTTGCGGGGGATCGCCCGTGCACGAAATCGACGATGCGTTTCCAGGCATCGCGCTGCTCGCCGCTCCACAATCCGGTGCATCCCGGCGTGATGCGCGCGTCGGGGGCGATGCAGGTCATTTCTGTGACGATCAAGCCCGCCCCGCCGACGGCGCGGGCGCCGTAGTGCATCAGATGCCAGTCATCCGGGAGTCCCTCGCGCGCCGAGTACTGCGCCATCGGCGACACCACGACCCGGTTCACGAGTTCCATCGAGCCCAGGCGCAGCGGCAGAAACATGGGCGGCCTGGCCGCCACGAGGCCGCAGCGGCTCGCGAGCTCCGCCTCCACGGCATCGACGTAGCCGGGATCGCGCAGCTTCAGGTTCGCGTGGCCGATGCGCTGGCTCGCGGTGAGCAGGCTGTAGGTGAACTGTTGCGGCTCGAGGTGGGTGTAGCGCTCGACGTTCTCGAACCACTCCATGCGGTTTCGCGCCGCACTTTGCAGCTTGAGCGCCTCGAGATGGCGCTCCGCGCGGTAGCGCTCGAGCCCGGCGCCCACATCGCTCGCGGCCGCTACGCGCGACACCAGCGAGAGCGCATCCTCCATGGCGAGCTTGGTTCCCGATCCGATGCCGAAGTGCGCCGTGTGCGCGGCATCGCCGATCAGCACGAGCTTGCCGTGGTGCCATCGCTCGCAGAGCACCCGGTTGAAGTTGAGCCACGCCGAGCCGCGCAGATGGCGCGCATTGCTCATGAGGCGGTGGCCGCCCAGATACTTGCGGAAGAGCTCCTCGCAGAAGGCGATGGAGCCCTCCGTTGTCAGCTGGTCGAGTCCGTGTGCCCTCCAGGTCTCCTCGCGCGTTTCGACGATCACGGTCGACAGATCGGCGCTGAACTGATAGGCATGGATCTGAAACCAGCCGTGCTCGGTGCGCTCGAAGGCGAAGGTGAAGGCCGGAAATTTCTGCTCCGTGCCCAGCCAGATGAAGCGGCACTTGCGCACGTCGATGTGCGGCTTGAACCAGTCCGCGTGGAGCGAGCGCTGCTGACTGTTCACGCCGTCTGCCGCGACGATCAAATCGGCGTCCGACAGATCCTCCATCGAACCGCCGATCTCGTGCTGGAAGTTCTGCTCGACGCCGAGCGCCGCCGCGCGTTCCTGAAATACGTTGAGAAGGCGCTTTCTGGCGATACCGCAGAACCCGTGGCCGCCGCTGCGCACCCGCTGCCCGCGATAGTGCACATCGACGTCATCCCAGTGATGGAAGCCGCCGACGATGGCATCGTGGGTCGGGGTATCCGCCTCGCGGAATCCAGCCATGGTCTTGTCGGAGAACACGACCCCCCAGCCGAAGGTGTCGTCCGGCCGGTTGCGCTCGTAGACCTCGACCCTGGCGTTCGGGAGAGCCTTCTTGAACAGGATCGCAGAATAG